>Ga0075420_100002746_pt1 | contig 15273 bp, 9 predicted proteins | sample SoiMetdeltSBSDD4_FD_75296 | JGI IMG/M metagenome (GOLD analysis project Ga0075420, IMG submission 75296) | Bulk soil microbial communities from a Populus tree surrounding site in Tennessee, USA - Soil MetaG P. deltoides SBSDD4 | ecosystem: Environmental > Terrestrial > Soil > Tree plantation... | reverse complement strand
CGCCTGCTGGCGGCCGCCCGAAGCGGATCGGGCCCGCCTGGCGTCGATGGATGGATGGACGATCGGACGGCTCTTGTTTTTGGAATAGGCGAAACACGAATCACTAATCACTAATCCCCAATCACTAATCACTAATCGGATTCCGTGATTGATGATTCGTGATCAGTGATCAGTGATCAGTGATTAGTGATTAGTGATTAGTGATTAGTCGGGGGGCAAACGATGGACGTCTCGCATCGCTCAGGCTGGAGTCGGTTGTTTCGCACGGCCAGAGTCGTGTTCTGGGTGGCGGTCGTTCTGATGATATTTCATCAGCTCACCGGGCCGGCGCGGCTGGACGCCGCGCGGGCGGCGGCTCTCGATGGCTTTCAGCAGCAGCGGCGCTCCCGCGTCATCGCCATGATCCATCGCCAGGACACGGTCAGCCTGTTTGGTGTCCCGGTCTCGTCCTCGATCGACATCGAAGACTCCGAGGCGATCCTGCGTGCCATCCGGTCGACCCCACCGGAACAGCCGATCGATCTCATCCTGCACACGCCGGGTGGTCTGGTGCTTGCCGCCGAGCAGATCGCGCATGCGCTCGTCGAGCGTAAAGGCAAGGTGACGGTCTTCGTGCCCCACTACGCGATGAGCGGTGGCACGCTCCTGGCCCTGACGGCGGATGAGGTGGTGATGGATCCCAACGCGGTGCTGGGCCCGGTGGACCCGCAGATTGGCGATCTACCCGCCGCGTCGATCGTGAAGCTGCTCGAGTTGAAGCCTCGTGCACAGATCAGCGACGAAATGCTCGTCCTCGCGGACGTCGCGATCAAAGCCCGCAATCAGGTGGCGTCCTTCGCCGCCGAGGTGCTCCTGAAGCACCAGCCGAAAGAGCGAGCGCTGGCATTGGCGACCGCCCTCAGCGAAGGTCGCTGGACCCACGATTTTCCGATTACGGTGGAAGCGGCGAAGGCGCTCGGCCTACCCATCTCGACCAGCATGCCGCATCAGGTCTACGAGCTCATGGATCTTTATCCCCAGGCGGGCGAAGGTCGTCCATCGGTCAGCTATGTGCCGCTGAAACGCCCGCCATCCGATGGAACTCGAGACGAGCAGTAACGAGCGCTGGTTTCCGTGAGACATCAGGGGACAGCTCAGGCGGTCGCAGGCTGGCTCCAGCTCCTGATCGCAGCGTAGAGGCCCGGCACCACAAGCAGTGTGACTGGGGTGGAGAGCGCCAGCCCTCCGATGACGGCCAACGCCAGCGGCTTCTGTAGCTCGGCGCCAGCGCCGAGCCCGAGCGCCAGCGGCAGCAGTCCAAACACCGTGCAGAAGGTCGTCATCAGGATCGGGCGGAGCCGGATGCGTCCTGCGCGCGCAATGGCCACGTCGAACGGTTCACCCACATCGTGCAGACGCTCGGAGAAATCGAGCAGCATGATGCCGTTCTTCACCACCAGCCCGACCAGCAGAATGAGACCCATGGCCGATGAGACGTTCAAATCAGTGCGAGTCAGCCAGAGCAGCAGGAGGGCTCCGCCGAGCGACAGCGGCGCGGCGCCAAGAATCAACAGCGCGGGCACCCACGCGCGGAATTGGATCAGGAGAATCGTGAACACGAGAATCACCCCGATGCCGAACACCGTCAACAGCTCCCGGAAGGCTTGACGCTGCGACTCATACTGTCCGCCGATCTCATACGTGTATCCGACGGGCAGCTTGAGGCTCTCGAGTTTTGTCCGGATTTCGTCCACCGCGCTTCCAAGGTCACGCCCTTCGAGGCGGGCGGTCACGAGCGCCATGCCGCGGAGATTTTCGCGGAGCATCTCGGACTGACCATCGGCGCGCTCGGGCTTCGCCACCGCTGCGACAGGCACGAGTCGTCCCCCACCGGTCTTGATGAGCGTCTGCGCCATCCTGTCGGGATCGAATCGAAACAGATCAGGCAAGCGAACGCGCACGGGCACGCGACGGTCGAGCAAGCGAAGCTCGGTTGGCACATTCCCGAGCCAGGCCGCCGACATCTGCGTCGAGACCTGGTCGGTGGTCATCCCGAAGCGACCAGCGGCCGCCGAATCGATACGCCATGTCACCTCTGGATTACCGCGCTGCATACCCACCACATCCACGACACCGTTCACCGTCTCCAGCATTTCCTCGATCGGGGCGGCAAGCCGTTCCAACGTGGCGGGATCGTCGCCGAAGATTTTGACCTCGACGGGCGTCGGCGCTCCTTCGAGGTCTCCGAGCATGTCCTGCAGGAGCTGGACGAACTCGATCTCGACGAGCGGCGCCGCTTTCTGCAGCTCCGGTCGCATGCTCGCGATTATTTCCTCGGCCGATCGATCCCGTTCGGCTCGCGGCTTCAGTCGTACGAGAATGTCGCCCGAGTTCTGCGGGGTTGCGAACAGACCGAGCTCTGAGCCGGTGCGTCGCGAGTACGCGGCCACTTCAGGGGTTCCAGAGATGACTCGCTCCATCGCCCGCACGTGCCGATCGGTCTCGTCAAGGGCACTGCCGGACGGTGTCAGGTAGTCGACCACGAATCCGCCTTCGTCGGCCGGAGGCAGGAAGCCCGTGCCCGTCGCCTGAAAAAGCAGCCCCGTCACAACCGCCAGGAGAAGGGCGACCATCACCGCGACGAGCGGGCGTCGGACCATGGTATTCAGCGCACCGAGATACACACGCTCCATGACGCCGTGACCGTTCTTGTCGTCGTCACCCGCATGCTGGGTGCGCAGGGCCCAGGTGGCCGTCAGCGGGACGATGCTGATCGACAGGAGCAGCGAGAGGATGACCGCGGCTGACAGGCTCAACGAAAGCGCGCGAAAGAACTGCCCTGCCACGCCGGACAACAGGCCGAGCGGCGCGAACACCACGACGGTCGTCAGCGTCGAGCTGACCAGTGGCGCCATGAGTTGGGACACTGCATCGACTATCCCTTCGCCGCCTTCCCTGGAACGGCGATGGATGTTCTCCACGACGACCACGGCGTCATCGATGACGAGACCAATCGCGACAGCGAGCCCACCCAGCGACATCAGGTTGATCGACCCGCCGAATATCCGCAGGACAACGAAGGTCGGCACCACCGCCAGCGGCAGGGTGAGTGCGGCAACCACGGTCAAGCGAACGTCGCGAAGGAAGACAATCAGGACGACGACCGCGAGAAGACCCCCGATCAGGATGGCGTCTCGCACGTTCGCAATTGCGGCGCTGACGAATTCCGCCAGGTCGTACACCTTCGTGATCTGGATTCCCGATGGGAGCGTGTGCTTCAGCCGCTGCAGCACGAGGTCGACGCCCTGCTCGAGGGCAAGAATGTTCGCCCCGATCTGCTGGGCAACGCTGATGGATATCGCATCGCGCCCGTTGCCGGTGACAAGCAGTGTGCGGTCCGGCTTGCCTGGCGTGACAGTGCCGAGGTCAGCCACGCGGATCGTGGCGCCGTTCTTGACGGCCACCGCCGCATTCGCGATATCGTTTTGATCCTTCCACAACCCGGACGCAAGCGTCAGGTACTGCAGGCCGGCCTCGTCGAACCGTCCGACCGGTTGCAGCGAGTTCTGGGACTTGAGCGCGTCAGCCACATCGGTCACCACCAGGTTGGCGGCGTTCAGCTTCGTCGGATCGAGAATGACCTCCACTTCGCGTGTATCGCTCGCGAGCACATCGATGCGGCCCGCGCCTGGGATGCGGGCAATCTCGGGGCGGACGACGTACGTGGCATAGTCATTCAGATCTGCGGTCGCAAGGCTTCCGGTCATGCTGAGGATGAAGACTGGGAATACCGCGGGTGTGAGACGATCCACGGTCAACACCGCGTCCGACGGCAACTCGCCTCGTATCTCCGAGACGCGGTTCTGAACCTGCTGCAGCGCGGTCACCATGTCCGTTCCGGGATCGAACTGTGCCGAGATCTCGGCGGCGCCCCTGATGCTGCGCGAGCGCACGCGCAAAACGCCCGGAACTTCCATCACCGCCTGTTCGATCGGGCGGGCGACGATGAGTGACACCGACTGGGAAGGCAGCGTCCCGCTGTGCGCGATGATCACGATCCGCGGAAACTGCAGCGGAGGGTAGATGCTGCTTGGCAGCCGAAAAGCAGAGAGTGCTCCCGCAATCACGAGCGCGCCGGCGACGAGCGCCGCCGCGCGCGAGTGGCGCATCGCAATGGCCGCGGCGCTCATGTCGACGTCCCTGCCGTCGGCGCCTGTGTCGTGACCGCGGCTCCGTCCGGGAGGCCGGCGTGTCCATCAACGATGACCAGCTCACCGGCTTCGAGCCCTGACGTGACCTCGACACGGATATTGTCGGAGACGCCAATCCTGACGGCGCGGCGTTGGGCTTTCTCATTGACGACGACGAACACGGCAGTCTGCTCGCCTTCCCGCACCAGGGCGGGCCGGGGCACGAGCACGACACCGGCGTGTTCTTCGGCGTCGATCTCCACTTGGACAGGCGTGCCGACCGGCAGTCCGGCAGGGGCGGCTAGCGACAGCCGCACGGGGACGCTCGTGGTGCTCGGGTCGACAGCCGCAGGCAGTGACACCACCTTCAAACGTGGCTGCGACGGATCGCCAGCGAAACGCGCCGCGGCGCCGGTCTTGACCCGGCGGATGTCGGCGAGCGGCACCGACGCGGTCACTTCAAGGCGGGCAGGATCGATCACGCGGAGGATCGCGTCGGCCGCGGTGGCCTCCACCAGGTCCCCAGGATTGTGCAGGCGCTTGACGACAATACCGTCGAATGTCGCGCGAACGACACTCCGTGCGGCGACGGCCTGGGCAGCGGCCGCCATCGCCTCGGCACCTGTGAGGTCCGCCTGCGCGTCGGCGAGCTCGCGGTCGGCATCTTCGACCTCCTTCCGAGCGGCGATGCCCCGATCGAACAGCTCGTGTGCGCGTGTCTGCGCGACGCGTGCGTTCTGCAGGCGAGCGTGCGCCCGTCCAACTTCCGCGCGCTGCCGGCCGACGTCGGCAACCGCCGTCGGAATGTCGAAGCGCGCGACCACGTCGCCCCGGCGGACGCGATCGCCCTCTGACTTCGGCAGCTCGGAGATGCGCGCGGGCGCCGGTGCAACTAGCAGCAGGTCGGCGCCAGGAGCGGCGGTCACGATCCCGGTCGCGTAAATATGTGCCCGGATCGTGCCGATTTGCGCCGCCTCGGTCTTCACGGGAACGACGGTGTCGGTGGTGACCGTTTCGGGCTGCGCAGCACCACAGGCAGCGACAGCCATCCCTGCGACGGCAACGGTCGCGATGAAGAGCAAAGGCCCCCGAACGTTCATGGCAGGGGAACCCCCATGGTGCGCTCGAGGTCGGCGAGTGCCGCCTGGAAATCCGATGCCGCCTGGAGCGAACGGAGCCGCGCGTCCCGCGTGCCTTCGAGCGCCTGCAGGTACGCTGCAAGCCCGGTTTGGCCAAGGCGGTACGAGTCGTCCGCCAATCGCTCGATTTCCAGGGCCTGCGGCACGATCTCGTCGCGATAGCGAAGGAACTGCCGGCGCTGCGCGTCCGCCAGCGCAGCCGCCGACGTGACGTCCACGGTGATCCGTGCCAGCGTAGCCTCGCGCTCGGCAGCGAGCTGCGTCAGCGTAGCCTCCTCGAGCACAACGCCCGCACGACGCCTGCTGAACAACGGAACTGTCACGCCAACCGCGACACGCCAGCCGATGTTGAACTCTGGAGCGTTGCCGTGGGTAATCGTCGTCTCGGGGATGACATCGGGTATCTGAAGCGCACGTGCAAGTCCGATGCGAGCGCGCTGCTCCTCGAGGCGGCGATCGATGATGGCAAGCTCGGTGCTTCCGGACCGGGCGCGAGCGATGGCCTCCGTCGCGAAGGTCGCGGGCACCACATCGAGTGAGGTAGCAAGCGGTATTACCCCATCGAGCGGTAAGTCGAGGAGCGCATTGAATTGCGCCCGCGCGGCCACCGCCTGGCCCTCTGCCGCCGTGCGCTGGTTCTCTGCATCGGCGAGGGCGAGCTGAGCCTGTAACACCTCGAGCCGCGGGGCACTGCCCGAATCGAAACGCGTCTGAGCGGCATCGCGCACGCGGACGGCCAACGCGACGAGCTCGTCGTGCAGCAAGAGCCTTGCGTCGGCGATCTGCCGGGTGAAATACGCCCGTCGTACCGATGCGCGGATATCGACGACGACCAGCGCCAGCTCGGCATCTGCCGTACGAAGCGCTGCCTCTCCGAGTGCGATCCGTCGGGCACGCTTGCCTCCTGTTTCCAACGGAAACGCCATGCCGACCGCCTGATGCGGTGTCTCGCGTTCGATCTCGACGTGCGCATCAGGGTTTGGGCGTTCCCGAGCGACTCCCACGCCGGCCAAATCGATCGCTCGCCGCAGGCGCGCGGCTCTGACGGTGGGATTTGCGCTCAAGGCACGCGCAACTGCCTCCTCGAGCGTCAACGTCGTCCCAGGCGGCAACGCGGGCGCCTGCGCGCTGGCGGCCCGGCACAACATGGTGACGAGCGCGCACGACGTGAGGAGGCTTCTCTGAACAAAACAGAGCATCATGAGGATTGGCAACGTGCGCCACCGCCACAGCGCGAGAGTCGGCCGAGAGCGTCGCCGACAGGTTTCGCCGCTGTCCCATGGCTGCGCGACCCGCTGCGCGCATTGCCTGCATCACGCCGTGAATCCAAGTCGCCGAGCTCGGTCGGATCAGGGAAAGCAAGCCGCTGGCCAGACAAGAAGCGGACAGCGTCCAGGCCTTGCCGGGGTATTCATGAGATCACAGGTACACAATGGTGCTTATTGGCGCGCACTCGCGGTGGCCTGTTCATCACACCTCCGCCCGCATCCGGACCGCGTTGATAGTTTGTCGCAGCCGAAAGAGCTGAGGCGGAATGCCACAGCGAGCGACCGAGCGTGTCTCATTGACGCGATTGGCACCCTTGTTGCGCTAGTGCCCCTGGGCACCGCGATCGCTCGTGCCCACGCACGAATGCTGGAGCATGTCGGGGCGACGGAATGTGTACCCGGCCTCATCCGACTTCACATCCTTCGTCACGTCAGTCGAAGGAGGAATCATTTTGGCAAGGCGATGATCGACGAGCTGTTCGATGAGATGAATCGAGCGGACTAACCGTCTGGTACGAGATTGCCAATGACCGTACTTCGTGTTTCTACTGTCGCCGTCTTGGCCGCCCTTGTTTTGCCGGTGAGCGCCGGGGCGCAGGCGTCAGCTGTGCAAGGCACGAACCCGCAGCTCTTCACGTTGGACGAGGCTCTCCGATACGCTGTCGATCACTACCCAACCATCAAAGCTGCTGTCGAACAGGTGAACATCGCGATCGCGGGCGTCAGCGTCGCCAGAGCGGGGTATCTCCCGCGCCTTGACTCTCTCTGGCAGTCGACTCGGGCCACAGCGAACAACATCTTCGGACAGGTCCTTCCGCAGTCGGTCATTCCGGCGATCACCGGACCGGTGCTTGCGTCTGCTTCCGATCAAAGCGTCTGGGGCAGCGCCACGGGGGCACTGTTCTCGTGGGAACCGTTCGACTTCGGTCTCCGCGGCGCCACAGTGCGTGGCGCCGAGGCAGCAGTTGTGCGTGCGCGCGCGGACGAAGCGCTGACACGCCTCGACGTGCAGAGTGCTGTGGGCGCTGCCTTCCTGGCGGTCGTCGCCGCAGAACGAGCGGTTGCCGCAGCCGACGCCGATGTGGAGCGCCGGGACGTCCTCGGCCGCGTCGCGCACACGCTGGCCGATAATCAGCTGCGGCCTGGCGCTGAGGCGTCGCGCGCCGACGCCGAACGGGCCGCGGCGCGGACGCGCTCCATTCAGGCACGTCAGGCGCTCGTGCTGGCGCAGACGACGATCGCGCGCGTTCTGGGCGTGACACCAGGCACGGTGTCGGTGAATGCGGGGAGGTTGCTCGCCGCTATACCGGTGGCCGCTCCTCCGAGTGATATCGCGGGGGCGCATCCGCTCGCCAAGGTGCGTCAGGCCGCGGTTGATGCGGCCCGTGCTCAGGAAGATGTGCTGACGCGTACGGACCGCCCGCGGCTCTATGTGCAGTCCAGCGTCTTCGCACGGGGAAGCGGGGCGGATTCCAACGGACAGCTTGATGGAGGCCTCGACGGCTTGGGCCTCGATCGCACGAATTGGGCCGCGGGTGTCCAGGTCGTCTTTCCGAACCTGTTCGATTTCGCCAGCCTCCGCGCGCGCAAAGCCGCATCGGCTGCGTCGACTCGCGCCGAGTCCGCGCGACATGACGAGGCGCTCTTGATTGTCACGAGCCAGCAACAGGCCGCGGCGGCGATAGTGGACGCGGCCCGCGCCGTCGCCGCGAATACGCCGACGCAATTGGCGGCCGCTCTACAGACGGAAGCCCAGGCGCGGGCCCGCTACGAGGCCGGCCTGGCCAGCATTGTCGAAGTCGCTGACGCCCAGGACCTGCTGGCAGAAGCCGAGTACCAGGATCAGATTGCCCGCGTCGACGTATGGCGGGCGCTGCTGGCGGAAGCCGTCGCCCACGGCAACCTGACATCGTTCGTGCATCTCGTGCACTCCTCTGAAGGACGTCGATAGGCCATGTGGTTGATTCGTGCTGCGCTTCGGCGCCCGATCACGATCCTCGTCGCGGTGGGCGCCGTTGCCTTGACCGCGGGCGTTGCGGTCAGCAGGATGCGTGCGGACATCTTTCCCGATCTCGATCTTCCGGTTATCTACGTGGCGCAGCCGTACGGCGGGATGAGCCCGGCGCAGATGGAAGGGTTCATCACGTACTACTACGAATACCACTTCCTCTACATCAACGGCATCGAGAGCGTCGAATCGAAGTCGATTCAGAACACCGCGCTGCTGAAGCTCACGTTCCATCCGGGCACCGATATGTCCGAGTCGCTGTCGCAGACGATTGGGTATGTGGATCGTGCCCGTGCCTTCATGCCACCGGGCACCGTCGGCCCGTTCATCATGCGGTTCGACGCAGGCACGGTGCCCGTCGGCTATCTCGTGTTCAGGAGCGAGAGTCGCAGTCTCGGTGAAATTCAGGACCTCGCGCTGAATCGTGTGCGGCCGCAATTTGCGACCTTGCCCGGCCTTACATCACCGCCGCCGTTTGGCGGCAGCCAGCGCACAATCGTAATTCGCGTGGAGCCGGATCGCTTGCAGTCGTACAACATGTCACCAGAGGAGGTCATTCGCGCGGTCAGCACCGGCAACGTCATCTTGCCATCGGGCAGTGTCAATATCGGCGAGAAGACCCGCATCTCGGCAATGAATTCGGTGGTCGGCACGATCAGCGATCTGCTCGAGCTGCCGATTCGCACGGGCGCCGGACCGCCGGTCTCGATTCGCGACGTTGGCTCGGTCATCGACAGCACCGATATCCCCACGGCGTACGCGCTGGTCAACGGCCGCCGCGCCGTCTACATTCCTGTGACCAAACGGCCGAATGCGTCGACCTTGGCCGTCGTGAGCGAGGTGAAGGCGAATCTCGCCCGCTTCCAGGCGCTCGTGCCCGATGACATCACGGTGTCATATGAGCTCGATCAATCGACAAACGTCTCCGCCGCGCTCGCGTCCGTCGTCCGGGAGGCCATCCTCGGTGCGCTCCTGACCGGTATCATGGTGCTCCTCTTCCTCCGCGACTGGCGCAGCTCGGCGATCGTCGTTGTCACGATTCCGTTTGCATTGCTGGCCGCGGTGGTCGGACTGTGGGGCGCCGGCCAGACGATCAACATCATGACGCTCGGAGGTCTTGCGCTCGCGGTCGGCATCCTGGTCGATGAAGCGACGGTCGCGATTGAGAACATCCACACGCATCTGGCGCGGGGGACACCCGTCGCGCGCGCAGTGCTCGAGGCAAGCGGCGAAATGGTGACGCCCCGACTGCTGGCGATGCTCTCCGTCGTCGCGGTCTTCGTCCCATCGTTCTTCATGACTGGCGTCTCGCGCTCGCTCTTCGTCCCGTTGTCGCTCGCAGTCGGCTTCGCGATGATCGCGTCGTTCGTGCTGTCGAGCTCGCTCGTACCCGTCCTGTCGGTCTGGCTGGTCGGAAGCTGGCGCGCTCCGTCCGAAGCGGAGCTGCACGCGGACGACTGGGTCGAGCGGCTGCGCAATCGCCTCACAAGATGGCTCCGATGGCTCGCCCCCGCGCGAGGTGCGCTCGTCGCCGCCTACCTTATCGTGACCATAGGAATCGTCACCGCCGTTGGCGTGACGTTGGGCCGCGAGATCTTTCCGCCAAGCGGCGCCAAGCAGTTTCAGCTGCGGTTTCGCGCCCCCGCCGGAACGAAATTCGAATCGACGGAACGCTTGGCCCGCGAGGTGCTCGAAGAAATCAGACGTGCGGCTGGTCCGGACAACGTCGAGATCACGCTTGGATACGTCGGCGTACAGCCCTCGTCCTATCCCATCAATACCATCTTCCTGTGGACCGGCGGATCACACGAAGGGGTGCTGCAGGTGGCACTCACGCCGGCTGCGCCGCTCGGTCTCGAGGAGTTCGAAGAGCAGCTGCGCGGCGTCTTTCACGACAAGTTTCCGGATGCCCAGTTCTCGTTCGAGCCAGGCGACATCGTCAGTCGCATCATGAACGTCGGCGCGTCGACACCCGTCGAGGTCGCGGTGATGGGGCCCGATTTCACCGCCAGCCGTACCTTCGCCTCCAAGGTGCGGGACGAGCTCGCCAAGATTCCCTCAGTGCGGGATTTGCAGTTCGGCCAGACCCTCGAATATCCGGCGATTCAGGTCAATGTGGACCGCCAATTGGCGGGACAGCTCGGCGTCACAGTGGACCAGGTGGGACGCTCCTTCGCGGCTGCCACCTCGTCGAGCCGTTTCGTCACCCCGAACTATTGGGCCGATCCCCGGACGGGCATTGCATTCCAGGTTCAAGTGCAGGTGCCGCAGACGCAGATGACGACGCTGGAAGACCTGCATGTGGTTCCGGTGACAAGCGGGGGGGCCGCCAACCCCCTCCTTGGCGATCTGGCGCGCATTGAGAACACCACCATCGTCGGCGAGTACGACCGCGTGAACGGGCAGCGCATGGTGACGCTCAGCGCGAATGCGTACGGCGAGGATCTCGGGAGGGTCATGAACCATGTGAATCAGGCCATCGCGCAGGCCGGACAGCCGCCGCGTGGAGCGACGGTCAGCGTACGTGGCCAGATTGCCGCGATGCGCGACACGTTCATGAACATTTCGGGCGGTCTTCTGGTGGCGGTCCTCGTCATTCTTCTCCTGCTCGCCGCCAATTTCCAGTCGCTGCGGCTCGCGTTCGTCGTGATCTCGACGGTCCCTGCGGTGCTCGCCGGGGTGGTCCTCATGCTGCTCGCTACCGGAACAACGTTGAACATCCAGTCGTTCATGGGGACCATCATGGCCATTGGGGTTGCCGTGGCAAACGCGATTCTGCTGGTGACCTTCGCCGAACAGGCGCGGCGACACGGTGGGTCAGCGCTGGAGACGGCGATTCATGCCGCACGAGCACGGATGCGCCCGGTGTTGATGACGAGCGCAGCGATGATCGCCGGCATGGTCCCGATGGCTCTGGCGCTCGGCGAAGGCACCGAAGCGACGGCACCGCTGGGACGCGCCGTAATTGGCGGTCTGGCCGCCGCCACACTCGCGACGTTGATCGTGCTGCCGTCTGTGTACTCGCTCGTTCAGCAGTCTGCACGCGCCAACTCGCCGTCGCTCGACCCGGATGATCCCGAGAGCGCCTACCGTACTCAGCTGGGGTGACTATGACTAGGCTAGTGAAGCGTGTGAATCGGAGGCGTCTGAGCCTCGGCCCCGCATTGGTGATAGTGGTCAGCGGTCTTGCCTGTCGAGGCGGTGGAACCAGGCCGGCCGACAAGGCCCCGGCGCCCGCGCCGGTCACGGTCGACGTGGTGCGCGTTATCGAGCAACCGCTGAACGTGCAGTTGTCATTGCCGGGAGAGCTGACGCCGTACCAATCGGTGGCGATCTACCCGCGTGTCACGGGATTCGTGAAGACTGTTCGTGTCGATCGGGGCTCTCGGGTGCGCGCCGGTGACATCATTTCCGTCCTCGAAGCCCCAGAGCTCGTGGCGCAGCGATCCGAAGCGCAGTCGAAACTCGAGGCAGCGGAGGCACAACTGGACGTAGTCCGGTCGAAAGCCGACGCGGACAGGAGCACGTACGAGAAGCTGGAGGCGGCGTCGGCCACACCGGGTGTGGTCGCCGGTAACGATGTGCTGATTGCGGAGAAAGCTGTCGAGGCGAGCCAGGGGCACGTGGCGGCAGCCCAGCAGACCGTCGAAGCGGCGCGTCAGGCTCTCAACGCCATTCGCGAGATCGAGGGGTATCTGCAGGTAAGCGCGCCGTTCGACGGCGTGGTGACCGAACGGAACATCCATCCTGGAGCATTGATGGGGCCAGCCAGCGGTCCCGGCGCGGCCGTGCCCATGATGCGACTGGTGGAGCTCAATCGTCTCCGCCTCGTCGTGCCCGTGCCAGAGGCGTATACCGCGGAGGTGAAGACGGGAGTAGAGATTCCCTTCACGGTGGCCGCATACCCCAGCCAGACGTGGTCCGGCACCGTCGCGCGCATTGCACGGGCGGTCGATGTGAACACGCGAACGATGGCCGTGGAACTGGATGTGGTGAACAGCGACGGTCGTCTTGCACCCGGGACGTTTTGTCAGGTCCGTTGGCCGATTCGGCGCTCTGCGCCCTCGCTCTTCGTGCCCAGCGGCAGTGTGGTAGCCACGACGGATCGCATCTTCGTCGTCCGCATTGTTGACAGCAAGGCGGAGTGGGTGGATGTCAAAACCGGCCTCACGTCGGGGCCGCTGATCGAGGTGTTCGGAGATCTCCGAGTCGGAGATGAGATCGCGGGTCGGGGCACCGACGAGATGCGTCCTGGAACCGAGGTGCGGGCCAGAGCCACGAAATCCGCTGCGTCCTGATCGATTGCGCGCATTTATCGAGGCACAGCCGAGACAGGCTGTCCTGTGGATTCGGTCCGTCGTGTCGACGGAGCGCTGGGAGGTGAGATTTCAGTGGCGAGCACGTCGGCGATCGGCACCCCATCGGCGGACGCGGCCCGCGGCCCGGAGCCTTCACGAGAACGAGCCGCCCGGCCGCGGCCGATGCCGCCCAGATGGTGGGTCATTTTCCTCGTCATGCTCATGGCGAACTGGTTCCTCATGCGGGCCTTCTACCCGGTGCCGAACTTCGTCGACGTCTCCTACACGTTCTTTACCGGGGAAGTTGCCGCGGGCAATGTGGCCGAGGTGATCAGCCAGGGGGACGTCATTCAGGGAAGCTTCAAGAAAGCCGTCAATTATCCCGCGGCAGCACCGACGACGCGCGATGTGACTCGCTTCAGTACGGTCCGGCCGGCGTTCGCAACATCCAATCTCGAGCAGTTGCTCGAAGACCACGCCGTCATCATCAATGCCCGGCCGCTCGACACAGGTCAGCCAGCATGGTGGGAAAATCTCATCTACGGACTTGGTCCAACCTTGCTACTGGTCGGCGGCTTCATCTGGCTCAGCCAAAGGGTGAGCGGTGGGGCGGGGGCCTTCAGCCTGGGCCAGAGTCGCGCGAAGCGGTACCAGGCCGGCACCGAGCGAGTCACCTTCGACGATGTCGCCGGCATCGAGGATGCCAAGGGAGAGCTGGTGGAAGTGGTCGACTTCCTGCAGCATCCACAGAAATATCAGCGGCTTGGCGGTACGGTGCCCAAGGGGGTGCTACTGGTCGGGGTCCCGGGTGCCGGCAAAACGCTCCTGGCACGCGCGGTGGCCGGTCAGGCCGGCGTGCCGTTCTTCAGCCTCAGCGCGTCGGAGTTCATTGAAATGATCGTCGGCGTAGGGGCGGCCCGGGTACGCGATCTGTTCAAGCAGGCGCGTGAGGCGGCTCCCGCGATCATCTTCATCGACGAGCTCGACGCCATAGGCCGCGCACGCGGTGGAGGCGTCAGCCTGGGAGGCCACGACGAGCGTGAGCAGACCCTGAATCAAATCCTCACGGAGATGGACGGGTTCGACTCGCGGCAAGGTGTCATCGTCCTGGCGGCCACCAATCGTGCGGAGGTGCTCGATCCGGCGTTGCTGCGACCCGGCCGCTTCGACCGCCGCGTGATAGTTCACCCACCAGATCGTCTCGGTCGTTCGGCCATCCTGAAAGTGCATACGAAACACGTGCCGCTCGCAGCAGACGTAGATCTGGATCTGATCGCCGCCGAGACGCCTGGCCTGGTTGGGGCCGACTTGCGGAACCTCGTGAACGAGGCGGCATTGCTGGCGGCAAGAAAGGAACGAGATCAGGTGCAGCGGGACGACTTCGCCGAGGCGCTGGAGAAGATCAGTCTCGGTCCCGCGCGCCACGTGCTGCTCAACCCCGTCGAGCGGCAGCGCACCGCGTATCATGAAAGCGGCCACGCCCTGCTGGGCTTGCTCGTGCCCGGCAGCGATCCGGTGCGCCGGGTGACGATCGTCCCGCGAGGTATGTCGCTCGGCGCGACCTACCAGCTGCCCACCGATGATCGGACCAACTACTCGGAACTGTACCTGCGCGCCCGCATCATCGGTGCGCTCGGCGGCCGAGCGGCTGAGAAACTGGTCTACGGCATGGTCACGAGCGGCGCGGAGAGCGATCTGCAGCAGGTCAGTGACATCGCACGCCAGATGGTCGTCCGGTGGGGTATGAGCGACAAGCTGGGCCCCATGAGCCTCGCAGCGTCGGACGACGCGGGCCTTCGCCCGACCCAGTCGCCGAGCGAAGGGACAGCGGAGTTGATCGACCTCGAAATGCGCGGAATCGTGGAGGGATGCTACACCGAGGCGCTACGCTTGCTGTCCGCCCATCGTCACCAGCTTGATGCGCTTGCGTCGGCCCTCCTCCAGGCGGAGTCGCTCGATGAGCAGGACATTCTCCGCGCGACCGGCCTCCAATCCCGGGCGCAGCTTGACGCGGGCTGATCGCTGACGGCTCGCTTCTGAGCGCTCGTACCGCGTCACGAATTCTCAAGATCCTTCGTCATGTGGAGGGCGTGTCGAACCCCAGTGCAGGGGCATGATTCGGCCCGCGTCGTAGGCCCTGCGATAGGCCGACCATTGCTGCAGGGTGCGTTCGCTGCACTGCGACGCCAGTCCCTGAAGGGTCTGCTGCCATCTCGAGCCCGCGACGTAGCGTTGCAGTTCATCCACCGCGCAGGCGCGATAGCGGCAGCAGCCGCGCAGGTGCGCCCACGCAGTGGACGATGCCATGCTCGCGACCGCCAGCTCGAGCCGTTCGATGCGGCCGTTCCATCGCGCGAGATCCAACCGGTCCGTCGTCGGCTGCAGTTCTTT
>Ga0075420_100002744_pt1 | contig 15279 bp, 14 predicted proteins | sample SoiMetdeltSBSDD4_FD_75296 | JGI IMG/M metagenome (GOLD analysis project Ga0075420, IMG submission 75296) | Bulk soil microbial communities from a Populus tree surrounding site in Tennessee, USA - Soil MetaG P. deltoides SBSDD4 | ecosystem: Environmental > Terrestrial > Soil > Tree plantation... | reverse complement strand
AACGAAGAGGCGAATGCCTTGATGCCATCCGTCTGTAACCGTTCGGTGATCGCGTGCACGTCAAGCCCCAGAGTCGCCGCGGTCGCCAGTACGGCTTCCACTTCCTCCCCCTTTGTTTCGAGTGTGAGCCGAACGCGTCCGTGGTCACGAAACGCATCGAGCGTCGCGGGCGGTACGGTCGTGATCGTATCCGGACCAATCAGCTCTTCGATGTACAGGACATCGGAGTACGAAGCATTCTTGGTTCCCGTACTGGCCCAGAGCGGCCGCTGGACGCGCGCCCCGCGTCGCTTGAGAGCCGCGAACGGCTCACCGTCGAACAGCTCACGGAAACGGCGGTAGACGCGTTTGGCATTCGCGATGGCAATTCTCCCACGCAAAGAGAGGGCGTCCGGCGTACCGATCTGCTCCAGCAGGCGATCCGCGACGACGTCGAGTCGACTCACGAACAGCGATGCGACCGAGGTGACCCGGTGCGGATTCGGGTGACGGTCGATACCTCGAAGATAGCCCTGTGCCACGGCCCCGTAGTGTCGAAGCGAGAACATCAGCGTAATGTTGACGTTGATGCCCTCGGCAGTCAGCGTCTCAACTGCCGGAACGCCCTCTTGTGTAGCTGGCACCTTGATCATCACGTTCGGTCGCGCCACGACCTGCCAGAGATGCCGCGCTTCGGCGATGGTTGCTGCCGTATCGTGGGCAGAACCTGGCGAAACCTCGAGGCTCACGAAACCGTTCGCGCCGTCACTGTCGTCGTGCACCGGTCGGAGGACATCAGCCGCTAACTGGATGTCCTCGACAGTCAAACGCTCGGCGAGCGCTCGGTTGCTGATGTTGTGGTCGGCATCGAGCGCGCGATGCAGAGTGGCATCGTAATCGGTACTTCCGGCGATGGCCTTGTCGAAAATGGTCGGGTTGCTGGTCACACCACCCAGACCATCCTCTTCAATCAATCGCTGCAATCCACCGCCGGTGATCAGACTACGGCTGATATGGTCCAACCACACGAACTGACCGAGTTGATTCAATGCGAGGAGTGGGTTCATAAGGATCTTTCTGTTTGATCGTCTGAAGGACGATTGCACGCCACGCGCCAAATGCCTCCCGCCGGAATGGGCATCCAATCTGGTCGCGTGATCTCGGAACCTCCGGTCCGAGATTTCAGAATGAACGGTAACGTTTCGAAACGAAAGGACGTTGACTGGCGAATGACGTGTGGGACGGGGCGAGACATGGCTCGCCGCTTGCGCTGGGGTGATACGCATCAATCGTGAATGTCGCCCAAAAAGCAAAGGGGAACAGCCATGCGACTCATCGGTGCCGCCTCAATCGTATTCGCGCTCGCGTTGACCTTCGCCGTCGCAGGGTTTTCTCCTCCCATCACCGCAAACCAAACGGCCAGTCGCTCTCACGACGAGGGCGAAGGGAACGATCGCGACGATGGCGAACGGAAACATCAGAAGGGGCAAGCCATCTTCCGCTACGACACTTTCGGCGACGAGCAGTTGTGGACCGATGTGTTGCGGATGCACGAAGTGATTGCAACAGTGCCCCCGGCGACCGCGCTGGCGGTGGGTCTCAAGGTCGACGTCGAAGCGCTGCCGCGGGCAGTCAAAGCTGCGCTGCGGGCCGGTGAGGTTGACCTGACGAACCCCGCGGTGACCGTCGAATTGTTACGGCTGAATGCCGTCGTCGGCGTTCAAGGGAAGGTCAATGACCTGGGTCAGCTCACGAGCATCGGGATCACCTGCGCGCTCTGTCACTCGTCGGTCGACAACTCGTTTGCGCCAGGGATTGGCCGGCGGCTGGACGGATGGGCCAACATCGACCTGAACGTCGGAGCGATCGTCGCCCTCTCGCCGGCGTTGGATGCGGCCACCAAGGCAGAGTTCAACGCCTGGGGCCCCGGAAAATATGATCCCCGCCACCATGCGTTCGACGGCATGAACCTCCTGTCGCTGAACAGTCCATCACTCCCGATTGTTCTCCCGCCGATCTATGGATTGAAGGGGGTCGGCTTCGAGACGTTCAGCGCCGATGGGCCCATCTCATATTGGAACGCCTATGTGGGGATTGGGCAGATGGGCGGACAGGGCAGCTTCCATGATCCGCGTATCGGCCTCTTCATCACGCAGACGCCGGATCTCGTCACGCCGAAGCTGCCGGCGCTGCTGGACTATCAATTGAGCTTGCGCACACCGGAGCCTCCGAAAGGCAGCTTCGATCGACAGGCCGCGAACCGCGGCAGACAGCTGTTCCGCAACGAGGCGGGATGCGCCACGTGCCACCAGGGGCCCCACTTCACTGACGTGCTGAGCGGTCCCACGCGGACGGTGCCGCTCCTGCACGACCCGGCCGCGGTCGGCATGGATCCCGCGTATGCCTTGCGGACCGCCACCGGAAAATACCGGACGACGCCGTTACGAGGCCTGTGGCAGCATCCGCCGTATTTCCATGATGGGAGTGCACCGGATCTCCTGGCGGTGGTCAATCACTATGACCGGCTGCTTGGGCTGAATCTCACCGCCGTCCAGAAAGCCGACCTGGTCGAATTCCTGAAGTCGCTCTGAGGCGGTTCGAATGCGAAGGCAGAGCTCGCGTCTGGAGTTACCTGTGACAGAGTGTCCCACTCCCGAGGACGTTTCATCACCGAGGAGTATTCGAATGGCAACAGAATTTGTGACAGCGATCAAGACCAACGACATCCCTGCGGGTGGCATCACGGCAGTCGACGTGCGTGGCACACGGGTCGCTGTAACCAACGTCGGCGGCACGTACTACGCGTTCGACGACGCGTGCACGCATGAACAGTGCTCTCTTGCTGAAGAAGGAGAGATGAGTGGGACGACCCTCACGTGCATGTGCCACGGATCCGAGTTCGACGTGCGGACGGGCAAGGTGCTCGCCCCTCCGGCGACGGTACCTGTGAAGGTCTATCCTGTCCGGGTTGAGGGGGATGCCTTACAAATCGAGGTGTGATGGCCACGAGGTACGTGATCGTCGGCGCCAGCCTTAGCGGCGCTACCGCCGCCATTACGCTGCGCGAAGAGGGCGCCGATGGGACTGTCACGCTGATCGGGGCCGAGCACGAATCACCGTACGAGAGGCCGCCACTGTCCAAAGCCTATCTGCGCGGCGAAGTGCCGTTCGACAAGGCGCTCGTGCGGCCCGCCGCGTTCTACGCCGAGCATGGCATCGAGACGATGCTCGGAACACGCGTGACGCGCATCGATCCGTCAGCGCGATTCGTTGAGCTCGAGGATCACCGACGCGTACCGTTTGACACGCTGCTCATCGCGACGGGCGGGCGCAACCGGCGCGTCTCCATTCCCGGTGGCGATCTCGAGGGCATTTACGGTCTTCGCACCGTCCGGGACGCCGATCGCATGCGGGAAGAGATGGTCGCCGGTCGCCGAGTCGTTGTCGTCGGCATGGGGTTCATCGGCTCGGAAGTCGCGGCGTCGCTTCGGCAGAAAGGCCTGAACGTCGTCGCCATCGACCCCTCGAAGACGCCGCTCTTCCGCGTCCTCGGCGAGGCGGTCGGCCAGACCATCGCCGACCTTCATCGCGCTCACGGTGTTCGCACCATCTTCGAGGACACTGTCGCCGCGTTCGAGGGAACGCGACGTGTGAACGCCGTCGTCACGAAAGGAGGGCTGCGTCTCGAGTGCGACTTGGTCGTCGTGGGCATCGGCATCGAGCCGGCGGTGGACATGCTCGACGGCAGCGGCATCGTCGTCGACAACGGCGTGGTCGTTGACGAGTACTGCGAGACCAATGTCACCGGCGTTTACGCCGCGGGCGATGTCGCGAATCACTATCACCCGATCTTCGATCGCCGGATTCGAGTGGAACATTGGCAGAACGCCATCAAGCAAGGCGCCGCTGCCGCGCGTAACATGCTTGGCAAACGGGTCGTGTACGACGAGATCCACTGGTTCTGGTCTGATCAGTACGATGCGAACCTCCAGTACGCAGGATTCCACACGAAATGGGAGGAGCTCGTCGTACGTGGCCGTCTGGATTCAGCAAGCTACCTCGCGTGTTATGTGAATGACGGCCGAATAGATGCGGCTGTCGGTCTCAACCGCGCGAAGGACGTGCGCCGTGTCATGCCGCTCATCAAGTCCCGGCGCGCGGTGGATCTCGAGCAACTTCGGGACGAAGGCGTGGACCTGCGCTCATTGCACACGAGTCCGTGAGCCCACAGCGTGAGAAGCGAGTGTCAGCGCTTGCCTGTGCGCACGGTCAACACCGGCCACGCTCCCTCACGAATGACGTGATGCGTGGTCGAACCGAGGAGGGCCACATCCAATGCGCCGCGTCCCGAGACGCCCATCACAATGAGGTCTATTGATCGTACACGGGCGACCTTGACAATCGCGGCGCTCGCTTTGCCGACGGCCACGATCGCCTGGGCGGGTGGCCCCGTAGAAGCGGGACGCGGCAACAGACGAGTGAGCGCTTCGCTCGCGTTCGATTCGATGCTCTTCCGAAGCTCTGCAACCGGTCCATCACGTCCTCACCGAACGGCCACTCGACCCAGGCCGAACTGCAGAGAGGGTCGTACGACATGCAACGGTACCAACGCTGGTTGCCCGGCAATCTCCCCGTGGAGTCGTCATCGGCTCAACGGACTTCTCCGATCCCTCAGTCCCGGCGTTGGAAGTAGCTGCGATGGAAGCGCGCCGACGTGGTTCAACGCTGCACCTTCTTCACGTCGTTGACGTTGGTGCATTCGCGCTTGCGGGTCCGGCAGCAGGTGGACTCCCGTTCGTGCACGGAATTCCCCGGCATCTCGCTTCGGTCAATCGATGATCTGCAAGCGGCGGCGTGGAGCAGGCTTCGAGAACTGCTGACCGGTTTCGCTATCGATGGCGAGGCGATAGCGATGTCGGGATCTGCGGCACAGACGATTGTGGATCACGCCTGGTCCACACCCGCCGAGCTCATCGTCGTGGGGACCCACGGTCGCACCGGCCTTGTGCGGTTGACAGATCGCGTCGCGCCGTTTGACGACGACTCTGGGAAGCCCGCTCAGGACAACCTTCACGCTGCATTCCTGATCAACTCCACCTCGCGGGCCATTTACGTCCCCTGCGCGAACGGTCACCCTCTCTATCGACGACGCGAATTTCCCCAGCCTCATCCCCAATTTCCGCCTGATCTCCACGCGTTCATCGTCACTGAGAGCGACGCCCGTCACACGTAGGTGCGCAGGAATCGGAGTGGCGCGGCCCCCGACGCTCTTGAGTGGTCGAGGCACTGAGGATGGCATAGCGGCACGTCGGCGCGCTGCCACCAGGTCACTGATCTGAAGTGGCATCGGATTCATCGATTCACCCAGGCAACATTCGTTCGGTGCAGCCCGTTCCGCGTTCGTGGGCTCAGACTCGCTGCCTGCTACTGCAAGTTCCGAGACCTCCGTCCGACGGGATTTCTCTTCGAAAAACGCCGCACGCACGAGCGGCTCACATTACAAAGTGAAACGCTCGTCTCAACGTGAAAGCCCAATGACGTAGAAGATCGCACTATTTGCAAGGAAACTCGCCGGATCGCAATTTGCTCTCAAGCAGGTGAGCGCGTATGCCGCATTTCTTCACTCCCTCGCGCGACACCGCCCGCCCCGCCGACCGCTCGTAGGGTCGGCATTCATCGGTCCGATCGGAAATCACGTCGATGCAGTGGTCGCCCTGCGCGACCAACGCGCGGACGAACCGTACGGAAGCGACGAGCCGCTGATGGTTCGAGGGATGCCTTTTATCGCGGGATGAGAAACGGAGGAACCGAAGTGACTCCATATGGAATCGTGACCTCAGGCAATGGGACCGCCGAAGCGGCCTCGCTGCGTGCGCGGCTCATGGCGTGGCATGACGCGATGGTTTCGCACGAGCGGCGCCTTCGATCGGCCCAGACGAATGACGCTTGCGGCGATGAGTGCCCTCACCTCGAAGCGCGTGCGTTGTGGGCCGAGGTGTCGGCAATGCTTGGGCCGCGCGCCAGCGAACTGACGTTCCTGCGATCGCGTGCACTGGACGCCGCAACATCGTCGGATCCGCCGATCGTGTCTCCCAAGACAGTCTCGCAGGCGGCTGATATCGTGCATCGTTCGAGGGCACCCCGTGCACCCTCCTCGCGTCCGACATCACCATCATTGATGGAGTCGCCGGATCCGTCGCAGATGGCGACGGCGGAGCTCTGAGCAGTGTGGCTGATCGAAGAGGCTTGAGCGTTCGTTCTGTGGTGCTGCCGACGGCGATAGTTGCGGCCCTGGCCGTGTGCTTCGAGTGGCGCGCGAAATTGCTTAACGGAGTCCGTGACGAGCGGGACAAGCACTCAAAAGTAGCGTGAGGAGGAATCGTGGCTCAGACAAGAACCGCTATTGAATATCGAGCGGGCACCGCGGCAGCGATCGCATTGTCGATCGTCGGAGTCGACACGTTCGCCCAGGAGTCCAATGAACGACGGCGGCGACTCGCCGCCGAACGGGCGCTCGATGAAGTGCTGGCGGATTCGTTTCCCGCCAGTGACCCGCCGTCGTGGAATCCTGGGATCGTGCGTCCGGGTCCAAGAGGTATTTTGCAACCTCACACCGAGAGTTCCGAGGCAGTCGCCGATACCGCCGCACGAGCAGTCGCGTCCGATGTCCATGACGTGTCGCGACCGACCGGCGGAGACCGAATGTTTCTGCAGCGGCTCGTGTCGCTTGCTGGAGCGGCCGGCATCGCGCTGCTGGTGCCATTCGCGATTCTGCTAGTTGGGCTGCCCGTGGTGTTCGCCGTTCGAGGCGTGCTCGAGGTGATCGGTTGGATCGTGGGCGTTGCGCTGCAGTAGCAGGGCAGCGCTGCAATGGAGTCCCGAACTCATGCTCTCCCGAGCGTAGAATGGCGATTGTGAAGCCGCAACCGCGTCGCGACGACACGCCTGACCGCAAGGACCTGCACCTCGCAGAACTGCTCGATTTCCGGCCGGATCAAGGGATCATCCGCTTGCACGACCAGCGTGTTTTCATTCTCAGTGCGGCGGCGATGGGCCTTATGCGGAAGGAGTTGATCGATACGCTCGGGCTCGAAACGGCCAGACGCCTGATGATTCGATTCGGGTTCGCCGACGGGTATCACGATGCGGTGAACCTACGTGACCGATCCAACTGGACTGATCCTGTAGAGGGTGTTCGAGCCGGTGCGGTGCTTCAGACACTCGAAGGAATTGTTCGCGCGGACATCCGCAAGATCGAGCATGACGCCGCGACGGGGCGATTCGAGAAGGAAGTGGTCTGGCACGACTCTTACGTAGCCGAACAGCATCTACATCATTACGGGAGGGCCTCTGCCCCTGTGTGCTGGTCCCTGGTCGGGTACGCGAGCGGCTTCGTCAGCGCGTGCCTCGGTAAGGAGATCTATTTTCGCGAGATGTCGTGCGTGGGGCAGGGTGACAAGGAATGTGTTGTCATCGGGCGCGACGCAGAGAGCTGGGGCACCGAGCTCGACCTGATTCGCGCAGATTTTCAAGCAGCGACGGTTGGCCATGAAGTCGAGCGTTTGCATGAGGCGGTGAGCAAGCGACTCAAAGAACTGGACCGGCGCGAGCGGTTCTTGGAAAGGCGTGAACGTGAGCTGAACCTCCTGCGCGAGCGCATCAACCAGCACGCAGTCTCAAAGAACTTCATCGCCGGAAGCCAGGCGATGAAAGATGTCCTTGAACTCGCAGCTCGCGTTGCACCACTCGATACGACCGTGCTGGTTTATGGCGAGAGCGGCACCGGCAAAGAGTTCATCGTCCGGCTGATCCACGATCAGAGCCCGCGGGCTGCCGCGCCATTCGTGAGCATCAATTGCGCGGCACTCACTGAAACGCTGCTCGAATCGGAACTGTTCGGTCATGTGAGAGGTGCATTTACCGGCGCGGTTCGAGACAAGGCCGGCCTCTTCGAGGTCGCCGGCAGCGGCACGATTTTCCTGGACGAGATCGGGGAGATTGCTCCGACAGTACAGGCCAAGCTCCTCAGAGCCTTACAGGAACGAGAGATCCGCCGAGTGGGCGCCGAGCGCAGCATCAAAGTACATGCTCGGGTCGTAGCCGCGACGAACCGTGACCTACGGGCAGCGGTGGATGCGGGAACGTTTCGCGAAGACCTGTACTTTCGGCTCGGCGCTTTTATCATCACCGTTCCTCCGTTGCGCGATCGTCGCGAGGACATTCCGCCACTCGTCCACAACTTTCTCGTTCGAGCGACATCGCGCATGAAAAAGGATGTCAGCTCCGTCTCGGCTGATGCGATGACAGCGCTGATGAACTATCGCTGGCCAGGGAACGTCCGCGAGCTCGAGCATGCCGTCGAACGGGCGGTGATTCTCGCCAACAACCCGAACATTCGAGTGCGCGATCTTCCTCCGGAGATCACACCGAAGTCGCGCACCCGAGCCGGAGACGACACGCTCGACCTGCAGGAGCAGGAGCGCGTAATGATTGAGCGTGCCCTCGAACGTTTCGGTGGAAACCGCCGCAAGGCCGCCGAGGCCCTGAAAATCAGCACCGTCACGCTCTGGCGAAGGATGAAGCAGTTCGGTATTTCATCCTGAGGCGGCCGTTCGCTTCGAAACGTCCTAACCTTCGAGGCGTCCTAAGCGTTGCGTGGCAGCACCGTATAAACCCGCGCGATGAAGCCATGGAACTCCGCCATGTAGTTCTGAAGGAACTCTCGCGTCGATTCGTTGGTAACCTGCCCGTCGTCGTCGAAGAGGCCGCGCTCGAACTGGATGTACGCCTCGATTGAATTCATCTGTGGCGAATTGCAGAACGCCAGAATGCTGCGTAGATGTTGCTGGGCGATCGCCGTTCCAATCTTTCCCGGCGACGTCCCGATGACGGCAGACGGTTTTCGTGTGAACGCGTTCGTGCCGTAGGGTCGACTGGCCCAGTCGATCGCATTCTTCAGGCCGCCAGGAATCGAGCGGTTGTACTCGGGCGTGACGAATAGGACAGCGTCGACTGCCGCTATTGCGTTCTTGAACTCGGTCGCAACCGGTGGGTAGTTCGCGTCGTAGTCGTAGCTGTATAGCGGCAAATCCTTGAACGAGATCTCCGTCATGTGGAGTTCCAGCGGAGCGAGTCTCACGAGCGCCTTTGCGAGTAACCGGTTGATGGATTTGGTCGCCAGACTGCCGACGAAATAGCCGACCTTGTAGCCTGCCATCGGTCCTCCTGCTGTTGAAGCCCAATAAGCGCGGGGCAAAGGACGATAACGACCAACGTCCACCGACTGACTCTGCCGAGTGTTGTGACGACGCGGCCGTTCCACAGGGAGACGAGGGTGTCCGACATCTTCTTCAGCATTCTTCACGCCTTCGGTTGATCCGCCGCGCGGTAACATCGCGGGGCATGGCCCGTCGCCACGCCCGTGACGCCTCAGGTGCGCCAAACCGGAACGTGAGGTGCAGAATGCACAAGATCACGACAACGATGGAAATCAACGCTCCGCCGCGAAGTGTATGGAAGGTGTTGGTGGATTTCCAGGCGCATCCGCAGTGGCACCCTTTCATTCGCAGCATCGAAGGATCGCCGCGGGGTGAAGCGTTGAGGGTATCTATTCAACCGGTTGGTGGTAAGGGGATGACATTCCGCCCGCGCGTCCTTCGTGCTGTGCCAGACCAGGAGCTGCGATGGCTGGGACGAGTCCTGCTTCCGGGTATCTTCGACGGAGAGCACTTCTTTAAGATCGAGCCGCTGGATGACGGCCGCCGCACAAAGTTCATCCAGGGCGAACGGTTTACAGGTCTGCTGGTGCCACTCGATCGTGGCACACGGCAGGGATTCGAGGCCATGAACCAAGCGCTCAAGGCTCGCGTGGAGGAGTCGTCGTCTCGAAGATAAGGAGCCAGCCAGGTGGCCACTACCGCGAGCGAAAGGCCAGATGCGAGTACAGCCTACCGCCTTAACAACGGCGAACTCTTTGCGCGGCTCGCGACGGATGAGCATCGCGGGCTGAGCGAATCGGAAGCGCGAGCACGGCTCACGCACTACGGGCCGAACGAGCTTGCCGGCGAGAAACGCGTTCCCCCGTGGCGGCATTTCCTCTCGCAGTTTCAGGACGTGCTCGTCATCCTGCTCCTCGTTGCGACCGTTGTTTCGGCGGCGCTCTGGGCATTCGAGCGGGACGCGGCACTGCCGTACGAGGCCATCGCGATCTTCGCGGTCGTCTTGCTGAACGCCACGATGGGCTTCCTGCAGGAGTCACGCGCGGAGGCCGCGGTGGTGGCCCTGCGCGCCATGTTCGCGGCCGACGCGTCAGTGATTCGCGGCGGTGAACGACAAAGCGTTCCCGCCTCGGAACTGGTTCCCGGTGACGTCATCTTCATCGAAGAAGGAGACACCATTCCGGCCGACGGTCGGTTGATTGAATCGGCTTCACTTCAGACGTCAGAAGCAGCCTTGACCGGCGAGAGCATGCCTGTCAGCAAGGACACTGCTTCGATCGCCGACGAGGTACCGCTCGGTGAGCGTGACAACATGGTGTTCAGTGGGACGGCAGCCACCTACGGGCACGGAAAAGCCGTCGTCACTGCCACTGGAATGCGCAGCGAGATGGGGCGCATTGCCGGACTGCTCAAGGACACTCCCGACGAGTCGACGCCTCTCCAACTCGAGCTCGATCGCACCGGCAAGATGCTCGGGCTCGTCGTCGTCGCGATCGCGGTGCTCATGATCGTCACCATTGTGGTGGTTGAGGACGTCCGCGGCATCGCCGCTCTGTTCGACGTGCTCATCCTCGGGGTGGCGCTTGCGGTCGCCGCGGTGCCGGAGGGGCTCCCGGCGGTTGTGACTGCCGTCCTCTCAATTGGCGTCCAGCGCATGGCACAGCGGAACGCGATCGTAAGGCATCTCGCAGCGGTCGAGACGCTGGGATCGGCCACCGTCATCGCATCGGACAAGACAGGCACGCTCACCAAGAACGAGATGACCGTGCGGGTCGCAGTGACGGCCAGCGGCCGAGTGACCTTCGAGGGATCCGGCTACGCGCCCGACGGCGCCGTACAGGCGGAAGGAGGCGGCGCGTTCAGCCGTCTCCAGCGCATCGAGCTCGAACGCGCGCTCGCCGCCGCGGACCGCGCCAACAATGCCACTGTTCACGAGGTTGACGGGCGGTGGACCGTCGAAGGTGATCCGACCGAGGCCGCGCTTCTCGTCGCCGCGCGCAAAGCTGGATTGAGCTCCGACACTCTCGACGCCCGACTTCCGCGCGTGGGTGAAGTGCCTTTTTCCTCAGAGCGGAAGCTGATGAGCACGGTGCACCGCGATACCGAGCAAGAGAACCGCGGCATTATGTTTACGAAGGGCGCGCCGGACGTGCTGTTGACGCGATGCACCCGCGAGCTCGTCGGCGAAGATCGCCGGCCGCTCACCGACGAGCGGCGAGCACGCATCCTCGAGACCAACGAAGCCCTCGCGAGCCAGGCGTTGCGAACGCTCGGCGTCGCCGGCCGGTGGCTCACCGCCGATACGCTTGCGGAACAGTCCGCCCATCCTGACGAACGTCTCGAGCACGATCTCACGTTCGTGGGATTGATAGGCATCATCGATCCCCCTCGTCCCGAGGCGAAGGAGGCGGTCGTACGCGCGAGACGTGCCGGCATTCGCCCCATGATGATCACCGGAGACCATCCTCGAACGGCGGCCGTCATCGCCAAGGAACTCGGCATCAGCACCGACGGTCGCGCAATTACCGGTCCAGAGTTGGAGAGGCTGGCGCCTGATGCACTCGCTCGCACCGTCGTGGAAGTCTCGGTGTACGCGCGGGTGAATCCCGAACACAAGCTGCGTATCGTCGATGCACTCCGCCGCTCGGGTGCGGTCGTGGCCATGACTGGCGATGGTGTCAACGACGCGCCGGCCCTGAAGAAAGCCGACATCGGCGTCGCGATGGGGATCACCGGCACGGACGTCTCGAAGCAGGCGGCGGACATGGTGCTCGCCGACGACAACTTCGCCTCGATCGTTGCGGCGGTAGAGGAAGGGCGAGCGATCTTTGCGAACATCCGCAAGTTCCTGCGATACCTCTTGTCGTCGAACATCGGTGAAGTCATGACGATGTTCTTCGGGGTGTTGCTGGCCCGCCAGATCGGTCTCGATGTTGGCGGCGACGCGGTGGTACTGCCGCTTCTAGCAACCCAGATTCTCTGGATCAACCTGGTGACCGATGGCCCACCCGCATTGGCGCTCGGCGTCGATCCCGCTGATGACGGCGTCATGGATCAGCCTCCCCGACCGCCGGGGGAGCGCGTGATCACCGCGCGCATGTGGAGCGGCATCGTGTTCGTTGGAGTAATCATGGCCGTCGGCACATTGTTTGTGCTCGATGCCTCCCTCCCGGGCGGCTTCGTGGATGGCAGCGGTGACTTACGCTACGCGCAGACGATGGCTTTTACCACGCTGATGTTGTTTCAGATTTTCAATGTGCTCAACGCGCGGTCCGACGAGCAGAGCGCGTTCGTTCATGCCTTCAGGAATGCCTGGTTGTGGACGGCGATCGCTGGGTCCGTTGTGCTGCAGGTGGTGGTCGTTTACGTTCCCTTCCTCCAGAACGCGTTCGGAACCACATCCCTGACTGTCTCGGACTGGATCCTCTGTATCGCGGTTGCAAGCTCTGTGCTGTGGCTCAGAGAAGGCAGCAAGGCGGTAATCCGGCGGAAAGGCCCGCACGTCTGAGTCCGAGTCGATTTGCCGCCTACCGGTTCGGACGTTTTGAATCGGCATCAGCTGGACGCTCACGCTCAATGGCTGAATGATCGTCAGGATTTAGATCTGATGAAGGAGGATCACTCGCTGGAAACGAGGCTTCGATTGTGTCGTCGAGCGCGGCTTCGCGAATCCGACGTTCCTCTTCTGGCGTGTGTTGATGCTCCGATTTTTCTGATTCCATCGTCCGCTCCGCGGTCGTAACGGTATTGCGTGCACGTGTTTCAATTGGCGCTCCCCTTGGAGGACGCCACATCGCAACCCATCCACCGATCAGGAAACCCTCGCGAATGATGTGGCCAATCCTGGGAGCGACGCCAGTCGAACGTATGGCACGCTCGGATGTCAAACAGTTGTTATTGGCTCTCCGAGGTAAGGGCCTCCGTCCGAGGACCGTGACGGGCATTCTCCGGACGCTCAGCACTGTTCTAAGCGAAGCAGTCGAGGACGGCAAGCTGTCAGCGAACCCTGCCCTTCGGCCTGGTCGTCTGCGTCGACAGCTCCGCGACCGCAACGCGCCGAAGCGCTATGTGATCGACCGTTACACGCGTGACGAGGTCGCGACGTTGCTCGAGACGGCTAAGACCCACTATCCCGGGTGACACGCGTTCCTCCTTTGCGCCTTCAGGACGGGGCTGCGCCTCGGCGAGCTCCGGGCCCTTGAGTGGGGCGATTTCGACTGGCGTCGCCGATTCGTTCGCGTCGAGCGGAACTTCGTCGAAGGGGAGTTCACGACACCCAAGAACGGGACGTTGCGTAATGTGGACATGTCGTTCCAGCTCCGGGCGGTCCTGCGCCTTTGGCGACGTCAGCAACGCGCCACGTGGCTCAAGGCAGGTCGGCCGTTCCCAGATCTCGTGTTTCCCTCCGTCGCCGGCACGGTGCTCGACGACTCGAACATCCGCATGCAATCGTCACGAGGGCGGAGATCCGTCGGCGGCGGAGCATCGTCCATGTGACGAGGCACACCTTCGGCAGTCTTTTGATTCAGCAAGGCGAGTCACTGACTTACGTGAAAGAGCAGATGGGCCACGCGAGCATTCAGATCACCGTGGACATCTACGGCCATCTCGTGCCTGGAGGCAATCGTGCGGCTGTTGATCGACTCGACAGCGATGCATCCGTCCGCATCCCACACGCATCCGAGGCGTCGCGGATGGTCGTTGCTGTTGGTGCTAAGTCCTTTGTGTTCAGTGGTGAGCCGGGGGGGAATCGAACCCCCAACCCGCAGATTAAGAGTCTGCTGCTCTGCCAATTGAGCTACCGGCCCTACGAACGTTCCATTGTAGTGCATCTTCTGCTCCGCGCCTACCGGCAGCAGGTAATCTGCACACATGAACCTCTCCTCGATCCCCGCGTTCGCCAGCGATGACTCGTTTCACGTCGTCGTCGAAACGCCACGCGGCTCATCACTCAAGGTGAAGTACGAACCCACGTGGGAGGCGATGACCGTCGTGCGCCCGCTGCCGCTCGGCGTCCACTATCCATACGACTGGGGATTCGTGCCGTCCACATCAGCGCCCGACGGCGATCCGCTGGATGCGATGCTGCTGTGGGACATCGCGTCGTCTCCAGGCGTCGTTGTCCGATGCCGGGCGATTGGCGTCCTGTATGTCGAGCAGAACCGGACCAGCCATCAGCGATCGGAGCGCATTCACAACGATCGCATCATGGCCGTTCCACGAGAGGCGCGCCGCGAGCGCGACATTTCGGATATCAGCGCGCTCACCGCGCGAGTCCGGGAGGAACTCGAACAGTTCGCTCTCGCCGCGACGGCACTGGAAGGGAAGGACCTCGAGGTGCTTGGCTGGGGTGACGCATCCGCCGCGCTCGATCTTGTGAGGGCGAGCACAAGGCACGCGTCGCGATCGTGACGTGACGTCAGCAAGATCGCACCGACCTGCGAAGCTCGTCGCAGGGACTTGCAGGTCCGGCTGAAGTCGGACACTACGACAGCTTTCGCACCGACGAGCGTCAGGGGACTGATTACTGCTCCACGGCAGTCACGCCGTTCAGCAGCTCGCTGATCGCTCGTGCGTCGACCGGCTTCACCAGGTGGTGATCGAAGCCGGCCTCCTGCGACCTGCGCCGATCGACGTCCTGGCCCCAACCGGTGATCGCGATCATTCGCATTCGTTTGCCCCATGGCTGCTCGCGAATGCGCCGGCACGCCTCGAGACCGCTGATGCGTGGCAGCCCGAGATCCATCAGCACGACATCGGGACGCAGGCGCTCCGCCGCCGCAAGTCCTTCGACGCCGTCGTGGGCCGTGAACGTCTCGTGCCCCTGATCGTCCAGCAGGATCTTGAGAAGCTCCGCGTTGTCGGTATTGTCATCGACGACAAGCACGCGCCGCGCGAGACGCGGCTCCGGCGACGCCGCCGGTTGCGACCGAGGAGGCGCCTCGTCGATGGTCACCGACTCGGGAAGCGCCGGCAGGCGAACAATGAACCGGCTGCCCATGCCGGGTCCCTCGCTGTGCACCGAGACGTGACCGCCGTGCATATCAACGAGCCGTTTGACGAGGTGCAGGCCGATGCCCAG
>Ga0075420_100002743_pt1 | contig 15280 bp, 17 predicted proteins | sample SoiMetdeltSBSDD4_FD_75296 | JGI IMG/M metagenome (GOLD analysis project Ga0075420, IMG submission 75296) | Bulk soil microbial communities from a Populus tree surrounding site in Tennessee, USA - Soil MetaG P. deltoides SBSDD4 | ecosystem: Environmental > Terrestrial > Soil > Tree plantation... | reverse complement strand
GCAGTCGTACTTGCTACGACATTCCATGACGATCCCAAGATAGTGATGGAAGCACAAAAGATGGTTGATGAAAAGAAGTCACTTCTTGGAATGGATACAAATAATCTTGAGCTTCGTATGCAGGAAAGAGGCGAACATGTCTGAGCAGTGGCAGTAGCACCAAAAAAAACGCTATAACCATTGGAGTACTTGGTCTTCAGGGAGATATAGAGGAAAATGTAGCTGCTACAAATCAGGCGTTGCAAGAGCTTCATATCAACGGGAATGTCGACTTGGTGCGCTACCCTGAGGAGATTGAAAGAATTGATGGTCTTATTTTGCCAGGCGGCGAAAGTACTGTGCAAAGTAGTCTTGTTGCCATACAACGCTCTATGCCTGTAATAAAGAAGCGTATATCCGAAGGTATGCCAGTGCTTGGCACATGCGCTGGCATGATAATGCTGTCAAAAAGGGCTTATGACAGAATTGTAGGAGATACAAAGCAGAAATTGATAGGCAACCTTGACATTGTCATTGAGAGGAATGCCTTTGGAAGACAGAACGACTCCTTTGAAGCAGACCTTTCATTAAGCATACTGAGGAATGAGGCATTTAAGGGAGTATTTATCCGAGCTCCAGCCGTAAGTGAGGTAGGCAAGGATGTTCAAGTAGTTGGCAAGCTTAACAACAAAATTGTGGCGGTGAAGCAAAAAAATATTATTGGGACTTCCTTTCATCCTGAGCTCTCTGGAGACTCCAGAATACACCGGCATTTGATCAATATGGTTCTTGAATTCAAGAACAGATCCTGAGGGCGGCATTCTCTTAGCTTTATCTTTTTTCATTTAGAAATGATCTACCATTTCTCACTTTTTCTGAAGTTATCTAAATATCTACTTACTATCTTTCAATGTAGAGATGTTGACATGTTCATGCACACACATATGCTGGAGCACAAGCCACCAATACTGGACCATCAAGTCTTCTGCGCTCATAGTTATGTTGTAGAAATGTGACGAAGAGCAATACTCAAGAATCCAAGAAGTTCTAGTCGGGGACAAAAAAGAATGCTATCGCAATTATGATATAGACTGCTGTCAGCATTACACCTTCAAACCAATTACTTCTCCCATCAAGGACTATCAGGTTCAGAATTATAGCTCCTAAGAAAATTACTGCTAGTTCCAGCAATGTAAACACAAGTGTAAATGGCTGGCCCATTGCAATGCCTGCAAATACAAGGATTGGGACTACAAAAAGCGCAATCTGGGTACCTGAGCCTGCTGCTATGCCAATCGAAAGCTCCATTTTGCCTTTCCTTGCAAGGAGAATTGCACTACTGTGCTCAGCTGCATTACCAACAATACCTACAATTATCGCACCAACAAACAATTCGCCAAAGCCAAGTTCTTCTCCTGTTGTCTCGACTGAAGCAACCAATATTTCGCTTACTACTATGACACCAGCCATGCTTGCTGCAAGGAATAGAAACGACTTTTTCTTGCTCCAGTGTGTGCTTTGGCCGTGGCTTTCCTGTATGTCCTCAGTACTTTCAGGTGGCGGTGTGAATAAATGTTTGTGGGTAATGAATGTAAATACTATCCCGAGGATGTAGACGATCAGCAAGATGAATGCCAATGCATCGCTCAGCAGCTGCACCTGCTCTTGGTTTTCTGAAGGTGAAGGCATGGTGCTTGCCAAAATGGTCGGTACTGCAAGGCCAATTATTGCCAAGAAAAGCATTGATGCCTGGATGCCAACATTTTCCTTGCTAAAGGTTTGCTCTTTGAATCTAGAGCCACCTACAATAACACTTAACCCCAAGATGAGAAGTATATTACCAATTATTGCACCTGTAATGGATGCCTTGACTAGGTCTAAGAGTCCTGCGCTTATGGCAACCACTGCAATAATGATCTCCGCAGCATTACCAAAGGTCACATTCAGAAGTGACCCTGCTGTTGGGCCATAGTGGGTTGCAAGATGTTCTGTGGAATCGCCTATAAGTTTTGCTAGTGGAATAAGCGCTATTGCTGATACTACAAATAGGACCAAATGATCAGCATGAACGAACTCTAATGCAGCGGCTATTGGTGCAAATATTAGAAGAATGTAAATAGCCGATGATTTTGTCAGCTTCACAGATTTGAGCAACTATGAGACTTTTCATATTACTTCTGCAGTATGCTTTAATTGTTTTTATGACAATTGCTCTGTTGTCCATCTTCGATTCTGATTATGTCATTAACTATGCTTTTGGGTGACACAAAATTAATACATAAATGAAGTAAATAGGTATATACCCTCTGAGGTTTTTTTGTAGTCCACTTCTTGCCAGATCAACGATCCAGTTTGCAAATAGCTTGACATACCTGATGTTCATGTTGCTGTTGTGAAACTAAAAAGAAGTGCGGGGGGTGGGATTTGAACCCACGAATCCCTAAGGAACAGGGTTGTAGGAACCAGCCGGCTCATTCTAAGCTTCGCACTCCCTTCTTTTTTCAAAAGGAAAAGAGACCTGCGCCGTTGACCGGGCTTGGCGACCCCCGCCCGCCTAAGAGTGCAAAAACCTCAGCCAAATTTATCTATTTATATCTTGGCAACCGTTACCGATAACATAAGCATGCAAGCAAACAGTATCAGGCTGCGGCTATTTGGTACAAATGGGGTGCGCGGAGTTTACGGTCAAGAACTTACACATGATCTTGTGATTGATCTCTGCTATGCACTTGGCACATACTTTGGCAAAGGACCAATAGTGGTAGGCTATGATGGACGTAAATCAAATGCTGTACTATCAAGGCTTGTCAGGTCCACTCTTAACTCCGCAGGGCTTGACACTGTAAACGCAGGGCTTATACCGACTCCCTGTTTGCAGTATGCCGCAAAGCGCCTAGGATACAATGGAGGAGTCATGATAACTGCATCACATAACCCACCAGAGTATAACGGAATCAAACCTACTGCGTCAGATGGCGTAGAGATCCCTCGAGAAGACGAGCTGAAGGTTGAGGATATTTATTACTCAAAGAGATTTGTCCAGATAGCTGGAACTGGTCATGATTCTGTAGATTACAATATTATCAACAGATACATTGAGGCTGTGCTTGCTTTGATAGACGCCGATAAAATAAGGCAACGAAATTTCACAGTGGTCATAGATACTGGAAACGGCGCACAAGCAGTTGTTGCTCCACTTGTAGCAAAGAAGCTTGGTTGCAAAGTGATTGTTATCAATGGTCAGATAGATGGGGACTTTCCTAGCCGTGGTTCAGAGCCGACGCCGGACAATCTTGAATTGCTTTCAGAAACTGTCAAATCCGCAAGGGCAGATTTTGGCGTTGCATATGATGGCGACGGCGATCGTAGCATCTTCTGCGACAATACTGGCGCAATCTACATGGGCGACAAGACTGGGGCACTCTTGGTAAAGCATTTGTTGTCCAAAAAGCATAAGGGTTCTCATGTTGTTTGCCCCATCAATACTTCTATGATACTATCTGTTATAGCCGAACATGCAGGCTCTGAAGTGATCTATACGAAGGTTGGAAGTGTTGAAGTATCTCGAGAAATGGTAAAGCGCAACTGCCCACTTGGGCTAGAGGAGAATGGCGGTTTTATGTATGGCCCGCTAAATGAGGTAAGGGATGGGGCAATGGCAACTGCACTTGTACTTGATATGATGGCTGCATCGGACATGTCGCTTTCACAGCATATTGCACAGCTGCCACAAACCTTCCAATATAAGACCAAGTTTATGTGTCCTTCACGAGAAACAGTAGACCGGATAATTAAAATATGCATCGAGCACGGAAGCCCTCGGAAGGTCGAGACGCTGGACGGAGCCAAGATTTGGATCGATGAGGAAACTTGGCTGATGTTGAGGCCTAGTGGAACTGAACCCCTTATCAGAATGTATGCAGAATCGACGGACAAATCGCTGCTAGACTCAAAGGTTGATGAATACCGCAGGTATGTCCAATCACAAATATAGTAATGGACAACATTTTTAATACGCTTGTTCTTCTTACACAGAAGAACAAGATGATCCCAATGGGTGATAGAAACATTGAGTAAGCCATATTATGTCAAGTTTGAAACTTCTAAGGATCTGGTAAATGCAGTTTATGAGGCTGTCAGGGTATCAAAGCAAAGTGGTAAAGTCCGAAAGGGCACTAACGAGACTACTAAAGCTATAGAACGCGGCATATCGAAGCTAGTTGTAATTGCCGAGGACGTCGAGCCGCCAGAAGTCGTGGCTCATCTGCCAATCTTGTGCGAAGAGAGAAACACACCGTTTATCTTTGTACCTAGCAAGCAGCAGCTAGGCGCATCACTTGGAATCGATGTGGGTTCTGCAGCTGCAACAATTGTAGATGCTGGTGAGGCTCAACACATTGTTGAACAAGTCGTTAGCTCTATAAGCAATATGAAGGGAGTGACTGCAACCCAAAAATGATAGATGGAGAGAGACACTGATATATGAGCAGTAAGGCAGCAGCTGAAGAAAAGGTAGTCCCTGCAGAAGTCATCCAAATCGTGGGCAGGACAGGAATTGCTGGCGAAGTAATACAAGTACGTGTTAAGGTTCTCGAAGGTAAGGATAGAGGCCGAATCCTTACAAGGAATGTCAAGGGTTCTATTAGGATGAACGATATCTTGATGCTTAGAGAAACCGAGCGTGAGGCCCGAAAGATAAGGTAAGGTGAAAATGGTGAATGAGCAAAACCGCAACGTCTCTACGCAACTGTTCATTCTGTGGTAGACATATCATCAGTGGACATGGAATCATGCTTGTCAGAAATGATGGACATGTGCAGTGGACTTGTTCGAGCAAATGTAAGAAGAACATGCGAGTTTTAAAACGTGACCCCCGAAAACTCAAATGGACAGTTCGCTACGTAAAGGGTGGACTGCACGTGAAAAAATAATAGTGGCAGTAGCTCGACAATGGCACCAGAGCAAACACTAATTGTTATCAAGCCTGATGGTTTTAGCCGTCATCTGACGGGAAAGATCTTGGCTCGTTTTGAAGAAAAAGGCTTCCAGCTAAAGAACTTAAAGTCATATAATTTCACCAAGGAAAAGGCGCAAGAATTTTACTCTGTCCACAAGGACAAGCCATTTTTTGATGACTTGTTATCTTTTATCATGTCTGGGACCGTTGTGGCATGTGTTCTTGAAGGAAACAATGCAGTAAATACAGTAAGGCTCATGATCGGCTCGACCAAATCATTTGAGGCAGCCCCGGGAACCATCAGGGGTGATTATGGCCTCGGATTTACCGACAACATTATTCATGCTTCGGATTCTCCTGAAAGCTTCATAAAAGAGTCGCGTGTCATTTTTGGCTGATCCAGATACGTGGAACTTAGACAGCCAATCGTAGTGGTTTTAGGTCATGTAGACTCGGGTAAGACCTCTTTACTAGACAATATTCGTGGTACTGCAGTTCAAGCGCGAGAAGTAGGCGGTATAACGCAGCATATAGGTGCAAGTTTTTTGCCACTTGAAACCATTAAGGAGATAACTGGGCCTCTATACGCTAAACTTGCCAAGGCAGAAGCAGCGATACCGGGGCTGCTTGTCATTGACACACCTGGTCACGAGATTTTTGCGAACCTGCGCACACGCGGGGGCTCTGCGGCCGACATCGCTATAGTTGTTGTCGATGTGAACAAAGGTTTTGAAGCTCAGACTATTGAAAGCATGGATATACTTAAAAAGCGCAGGGTGCCGTTTGTTGTTGCACTAAACAAAGTCGACATGGTTGCTGGCTGGCGCACTTCTACACAATTCATTTCTGAAGATGTAAAAAAGCAGGATATCTCTGTGCAGACTTTACTTGATGAAAAGATATACAGCGTTGTTGGAATGCTCTCGAGACTGGGCTATCCATCAGAGGCCTTCTGGCGAGTCAAGGATTTCACAAAGGAAGTTGCGATAGTTCCTGTCAGTGCAAGAACTGGCGTAGGAATAGCGGAACTATTGGCAGTATTGGTAGGTCTAACACAGCAGTACATGGGAAAGAAATTGGAGCGCCATACCAAGGGCGCTGCAAGAGGCATAGTGCTTGAATCAAACGAAGAAACAGGCCTTGGACCGTCTGCAAATATTATACTACTTGACGGAATACTACATCAGGGAGATAGCATTGTTGTAGGTAAGCGCGATGGTGCAGTTTCCACTAGGATAAAAGCATTGTTACTGCCAAAGCCGCTTGACGAAATGAGAGACCCACGGGACAAATTCAAGCAAGTCAATGAAGTAGTAGCCGCTGCAGGCTTGAAGATAACATCACCTGACCTTGAAGGGGTACTAGCAGGAAGTCCTGTGTATGTTTACAATAACAGCCAGAGGAATAGCAAAGAGGAGCTTGAGAGCCTAAAATTGCTTGTAGAGTCCGAGGTCAAGAATGCAATCGTAAGCAATATACAAACTAGTGGAGTAGTATTAAAATGCGATACTATTGGCTCACTTGAGGCCATAGTGGACTTGCTCAAGAAAGCAAATGTTGCCATCAGAATGGCTGACATTGGCAACATCACAAGAAGAGATGTTGTCGAAGCTGCTGCCGTGAAGGAGAATGACCGCTATCTTGGAGTCCTGTTAGGGTTTAACGTTAAAGCGCTTGAAGATGCACAAAAGGAGGCTCAAGATCGTGGAGTGAAGATCTTTAATGAGCAGATAATCTACAACCTTGTACGAAGCTACACTGACTGGGTGACATATCAACGTGAACATGAAGAATTGATCATGTTCAATGAGCTGCCACCGATATGCAAATTCCAGTTTCTCAAAGGATTTATTTTTAGACGCAATGATCCTGCTGTCTTTGGTGCTGAGATTCAAGTAGGTAGGCTTCGGCAAAAGGTACATGTGATAAATGAAGAGGGTAGGAAAGTAGGCACTATACATCAGATACAGGAAAGCGGCAAAGCGATTGAGGAAGCAACTGCGGGCATGCAGGTCGCAGTGTCCGTCAAAGAACCAACAATTGGCCGTCAAATAAATGAGGGTGATATTTTTTACACAGATCTTAACAGCAGGCAGGCAAAGCAACTGCTTGAAAGGTTCAACCACCGACTAAACGATTCAGAAAAGGAGGTTTTGAATATACTTGTTGCTAAGAAAAGAAAGAGCGATCCGACCTTTGGGTACCTTTAAGAACTAGATTTACTGGTACTTTTGAAGTAAGCCTTCCAGACCTTTTTCTCCCACTGCACCAACTGCCCTGTCCACCGTCTTGCCATTCATAAACATGATAAATGTTGGTATGGCATAGACATCGTAGCGCATTGCAATCCCTTGGTTATCGTCTACATTCAGCCTTCCAAAGGATACCTTGTCGCCATATTTCTTGGCCAGCTTGTCAAATATTGGAAGCATAAACTGGCAAGGGCCGCACCATGTTGCCCAAAAATCAACCAATACTGGCTTGCTGCCTCCCACGATTTCATCAAAGTTTCTCTCGCTCAATTCTGCCAAGTTGCTACTAGCAGCGTGCATGCTTGCCGTTTTTCTTTCTTCACTCATGTTTAGACAACATACAGTACATGAATTATTATTTAAGATTTATTGGTTGGTCGTCGCAGTTTGAGGGCTAAGCGCCATTTAGGCGAGAATGCCTAATTAAACTAACTGAAAACTAATGTAGTTCAAGAGCCTGCATTGCAGAATCAGAAATATTCTGGTGGGCGCAAAAAGATTGCTAAATGATCTCTGTCTAATCGCTGTTATAGGGAGTTTTATTCCCAGTTGTTATATAGTTTTGCTGTTATTGTTAAGAATTAGTGAGAAGCGCATCATGATTTCCTGCAGAAATATCTGCGTATACTTCTTTTGCAGGTTTGCCTTCAACCTTTACACCCATACTGACGCAAGACCCAATGACCTCTTTGACAGCACCTTTTAGATCCTTAGCATATGATCCATCAATCTTCATCTTGGCTATTTTGACAGCACTTGCTATCGACAGGTCGCCAACATAATTAGTGCCAGAGGTACCTGAGCCTTTTGCTATCCCTGCCTCTTTTGCCACTAGAGCAGCTGTCGGCGGGATGCCAACTTCGACCGTGAACTTTTTTGTTTCCGTATCGACCTCGACTTTGACTGGAACCTTCATGCCGGGAAAATCCTTTGTCTTTTCGTTAATAGTGTTTACCACCTGCAGCACATTTACTCCTATTGGACCCATTGCTGGACCCAAAGGTGGTCCTGCATTGGCTTCTCCTCCACTTACTAAAGCCGAGATGGATTTCTTTTCGCCCATTATATCCATGCAGTGAGTTTAGCCAAATTATAATTCTTGCTCTTATATTAAAGGCAGGTGGTTTTTTAGCTTGACAGGTTTTTAAACCTGTGGTGTGTGTAAATGCCGGATGTCAGATCAGGAGCCTAATGAAGGCGTCGGGTCTTTATTTTTTGAGCTTGCCGGTGACCTACGTCTCTTGATGCTGACGAAGCTCAATCAAAAGAACTATCGCCTTTCCCAGCTTGCCACAGAGCTTAACGCTACTATGCAAGAAGCACACCGCAATATGACACGCCTGATTGAGGCAGGATTGGTAGCCAAAGGCAGAGAAGGTGAGCTGATGTTAACTGTTTACGGCAGAACAGTGGTAACGTTAATACCAAGTTATGATTTTCTTTATCGCAACAAGGAATTTTTCCTTGACCATAGTCTCGGCGATCTACCGACCAAGTTTATCCAGAGGATGGGAACGTTTCAGAGCTGTGAAATAGTACACGGCGTCATGGCAATACTTCAACGCTGGAAGAATCTCTATGGTGAATCTGAGCAATATATTAAAGAGATCATGGCACAAGTACCGCTCGACCTCATTGAAACAGTGAGCAGTAGAGTAGAGAAAGGTGTAAGATTCTCCTATATTTTTGCAGCTAATTCAGTTGTCCCAAAAGGGCGAACACAGATTCTCCAAAAGGTTGGATGGCGCAATTTCATCAGCACAGGCCTAGTTGAGCGCAGGATGCTGCCTGAGGTAAAGGTGATGACGATATTTAACGAAAAGCAAGGATGCGTGCTCTTTCCTAACATGAGAGGTGAAGCAGATCTAAATACTATGTTTTATGGCGAAGACAAAGAATTTCTTGAATGGTGCTCTGACCTGTTTGTATACAAGTGGGAAAAGGCCGGTGCATTTGACGAAAGCAAGTTGAAGAATGAGGTATAGATCATATTTTTATACATCAGACTTCATCAAGCATTCATGCCAAAAGCTTTTGTTCTCATGAACGCCGAACTTGGGAGTGAGGATTCTCTTGTTAATGAATTGAAAAAACTTGAAAGCGTTAAGGAGGTCTATCAAGTTTACGGTGTTTACGACATAGTAGCACAGGTTGAATCTGACACTATGGATAAAGTAAAGGAAACGATTACCTGGAAACTTCGAAAGCTCAACGGCGTCAAATCTACATTGACTATGATAGTCATGGAGTAATGAGGCAATAGCGTACATCACTCGAAGTACTTTGCAGAAGAAATATTTTTACTCGTTAGTGCAAAGAACATATCAAGAAATATTATTAGTATATATAGCAAGATAGCTAATGTAACTAATGTTGTCGTGGTTTCACATTAGACCGCCAACACTTTACACGCCGTTATCCTGATTTACTTTGTATACATTTCTTAAGGCATCTATATATTAGATTCTTCCCAGAATCGCAACTTTAATGAACCTGTATGTCGATGCGACAGTTGATGGATCTCTTTAGCAAAATAAGAGGCGGCAGCGAGCAAAAGGTGTGGAAATGCGAGCACTGCAATATGATCTTTGATGATAAGGAAAGGATGAAGCGACATAAAAGAAAAGCCCATGCGGAAAAAGGTGGAAATGATATGCCAAATACAAACCCCTTTGGCTTCTAATAGCACAAAGGCTTATTTCATGTGTCGATACATTCCTACAAGTAGACTCGGGTAGTATGTTCCCAATACACGATGATATAGAACGTGTGCATGGAAGGCCGTACCTGAATTATGGCATGATTGCCATAAATGTGATCGTCTTTATCTGGGAGGTATCGGCCACCGGCTTCTTCTCAGACCCACGTGCAACTCAAGATATATTTATGACATATGGAGCAGTTCCAAACAGGATAGTCAATGACTTTCCTAGTAGCGCGCCTACGATCATTACATCAATGTTCATGCATGGAGGAATTGCTCATATCATTGGCAACATGATATTTCTTTTTGTGTTTGGGGACAATATTGAAGACAGATATGGTAGGATAAAGTATATACTTATTTATCTTGGTTGGGGAGCAGCAGCTGCGCTTGCCCACAGCTTTTATGCTGTTTCAACTGGGCAAGGAGAAACACCAGCAGTCGGTGCATCTGGTGCAATTTCGGGCGTACTTGGGGCTTACCTTGTCATGTATCCAAGAGCCAACGTTCTTACCATAATAGCCGTATTCTTTATCTACACAGTTCGTATACCCGTACTAGTCTATATACCATTTTGGTTTATACTGCAGTTGATCTTTGCCGTTATAGGCCAACTGGGTCCCGCAGGTGAAACAGGGGTCGCATATCTTGCTCACATTGGCGGTTTTGTTGCTGGTGCTCTTACTGGGCTTGCATGGAGGGCATTACCTAACTCCGTAAAATACAGAAATGTTTCAAAAGAGGTTCAAACCAGGCCAACATTTCGAAATCCAATGGCAAGGAATGTCCGGCCCAGAATCGAGGATGTTATTACTGCCACACCTGAGGTGATAGAGGGACCAGACTATTACGAGGTAATTGCCGAGATTCGCGGTGTATCAGATGCTTCAGATATCAGTGCAAGATACGAACCAGAAACGCGGCAAGTACGGATAGTTGCACGTGGAACAAGGAAGTATGAACTATTGGCAAAGTTGCCAGACACTGCGGTTAACCCTGTAGTAAAGTATATCCAGTACATTAATGGAATAGTTCGCATCAGGCTTGCGAAATAGCATATAATAACCTTACAGCAAATTTAAAATATCCCGCACAGTCCCTCTAAATTTACAATTTTAGGAGAAATGTGAAAAATGTCAATACAACAGGGTTCAGCTGGAGGCGTCCCGGTGTTAATTCTCAAGGAAGGTACGTCGCAGACCAAAGGCCGAGATGCCCAAAAGAACAACATCACTGCTGCAAAGCTAATTGCTGAAATAGTTAGAAGTTCGCTTGGTCCAAGAGGGATGGACAAGATGCTTGTCGACACACTTGGCGATGTAACAATAACAAATGATGGTGCTACAATCCTCAAAGAAATAGACGTTCAGCATCCAGCAGCCAAGATGATGGTAGAGATTAGCAAGGCTACAGACAATGAAGTAGGAGATGGCACAACCTCTGTAGTGGTGCTCGCTGGGGCACTCATTGAAAAGGCCGAAGAGCTTGTCAACAAGGATGTCCACCCTACAGTCATTGTTGATGGTTACAGGAAGGCCGCTACGAAGGCTATCGAAGTGTTAAACGGAATCGCACAAAAGGTTGCTGGCAACGAAAAGCAAGAGCTGATAAGAATAGCCAAAACTGCAATGCAGACGAAGCTAGTGTCAAAAGAATCCGATGAACTTGCTCAGATAGTAGTTGACGCAGCCCTTGCGGTCTCTGAAAAGACTGACCACGGTTTTAGACTCGATATTGATGATGTCAAGGTAGAAAAGAAGGCTGGAGGCAGCTTACGCGATACTAAATTGATCAAAGGCATCGTCTTGGATAAAGAAATTGTACATGGCGGCATGCCAAAGAGAGTAGAAAAAACCAAGATTGCTCTCATAAACTCTGCTCTTGAGATTGAGAAGACTGAGTTTGATGCAAAGATAAACATCAATTCGCCTGATCAGATGCATATGTTCTTGGAAGAGGAAAACCGAATGCTCAAGTCTATGGTCGATAAGATTATCGAGAGTGGTGCAAATGTGGTAGTATGCCAGAAAGGAATTGATGACATTGCACAGCATTATCTTGCAAAAGCAAACATTCTGACGGTACGGCGCGTCAAAGAGTCAGACATGACAAAGATGGCAAGAGCAACTGGCGCAAGAGTTGTCAATAACCTCGATGATCTTTCAGCCAAAGACCTTGGAAGTGCCGACTTGGTTGAAGAAAGGAAAGTCGAAACTGACAAGTGGGTATTCGTTGAGGGAGCCAAACATCCCAAGTCTGTGACTATCCTCATAAGAGGGGGCTCCCAAAGAGTGGTAGATGAGGCTGAAAGATCGGTGCACGATGCACTCATGGTGTCAAAGGATGTACTTGAAAAGCCTGCCATTGTCGCAGGGGGTGGAGCACCTGAAGCCTACGCTGCATCAAAACTTAGGGAATGGATAAGCACTCTCTCCGGTAGAGAGCAGCTAGCTGCGGAGAAATTTGCAGAGGCCTTGGAGGTGATACCTCTATCATTGGCCGAAAATGCTGGCATGGATCCAATTGACACAATTACCGAGCTTCGCTCAAAGCAGAGCAAAGGCAGCAAGTGGACAGGCGTCGATGCACGAAATGCAAAGATTTCAGATATGAGCAAGTTGGACATAGTAGAGCCTCTTGCAGTGAAGGAGCAAATAATTAAATCCGCAACAGAAGTCGCATCGATGTTACTGAGGATCGACGACGTCATTGCATCAAGTAAGTCCGGCGGACCACCACCTGGACCACCGGGCGGAATGGGCGGAATGGGCGGAATGGGCGGAATGGGCGGAATGGGCGGAATGGATATGTAAGCCTCCTCCCATAACCCTCTACTTCTATTTTCTTTTACTTTTTTCTAATTCCAACGCAATTACTTCTTTTACCCAGCTACCTGTTTCATGCATGCCAGATAGTTTGATCAAAAATTCTTCCCATGATATCCTACCGTATGCATTGACCCATACTTTGTAGTGAATGATCATATTATCAAATGCGTGTTTATGATGTATGCAATATTTGTCCCCTGACAAAGCTTTTCGATGGCAGGCTACGCACTTACTAGTACTCATGGAAGGTTTATTTATAGTCAGGAGTTTTAAGAGTTATAACAAAATCATGCTTGCAACCCGTTCTAAAGTCGTGTGGATAGTAGCTGTAGCTTATTTGACGACGGTCTTTGCACTCGCATCAGGTTTGATAAATTCTCTGATCGAGGGCAGAGGCATAAATAGATTCATGATTCCATCGCGCTCTGCTCAGACTGTTGGCGAGACCATAGTCTTTACGCTAATTCTCTTCATGGGCATGGCAGGAGCCTTTATGCTCTACTATTCGGGAAGGTCTCCAAACCCAAAGGTACAAAAGGCACTGCTGATAGCAGGATTTGGCGTGCTAGGAATTGCCCTACTGCTAGGATTTATACTTGTAGGAGTCAAACTGTAATAGGGTTATACTTGCACAGAAATATTCTTCCTGCTTCAATCGACTGATGTTGCACTATTTTGAGTGCCAAGTCGCTTTTATGCCATTCTACGCTTAGCTTTACTGTGCTCTTGCTTTGAAGCAACCTGCGACTTGCAGGCGACTGGACCCATCCGCCTTCCTTTCTGTAACGAAGCATGCTTGTGGCAAGCACAGGGACGTTTACATCAACTCCACGCCGTACAAGCAGCATTATCAAGACTGAAAGCAGATGATTCAGACTGCCCATCCGCTGCCGTATCGAAAATAGATTGTAAAAACTATTCACAGAATCGAAAATTACAAGCGAGCTATCGCCCATTGATTCAAGTACATCTTTCATCATAGCAGCAAGTCGGCCCTCAGATAACAAATAGATGTCGACCATATTTGTATGCACTAATCCTGCATTGAAATATGCTGTAAATGTGGTATCAAGGTCGATATAGATGACCCTATCAAATTGTGACGTCAAATGACACGTGTAGCATAGTTTGGCATATGGATCGGTAAACATTAGCGTATTTAAGCCGCCCCTGCTCAATACTTCAACAGAGTCCACTTGCTATTCTATTGCAGGAGGTTGAATATAATGTGAGTGAAATTGACTACAGTCAGCTAAGAGACGATGATTTCCCAATAACAAAGAAGATTATTTACATGAACAACGGAGCGATTGCTCCAACTCCGCTATCTACCATCAAGGCAATGACCGACTTTATGCTCACATGTGCACAGAGTGGTCCTGACTCCCCAAGCACCTCTGAGTATATTATGTCCCTACTTGATGAATTGCGGAAAAGGATAGCCCATTTGATTAACTGTGATCATGATGAAGTCGTGCTTGTGCAGAGTACCACTGAGGGGCTAAATATGGTGGCAAATGGACTGTATTGGAAGACTGGTGATGCGATAGTAATAAGGGGAGGCCGGCATGAGCACTATGCCAACTATTTGCCTTGGGTTGCGTTATCACAGAAAAAAGGTGTTCAATTGAGAGAACTGGCTATGACAGACGAAAATGGATACTTTGATCATGGTCAGCTTGATAAATTAGTCAAAGGTTCCAAGCTCATTACACTGAGTCATGTGCTTTACAATACTGGAGCCATAATGCCGGTTGAAGAGGTTGGGAAGATTGCGCAGGAAAACAATGTTCTGTTTTGTATTGATGCGGCTCAAAGTGTCGGTACTATTTCGATCGATGTTAAAAAGATTCGATGTCATTTTATGGCATTCCCTGGCTTCAAGTGGCTTTGCGGTCCCACCGGCATAGGTGTATTCTATTGTAACAAGAAGGCATTTGAATTATTGGATCCGCCTGAAATCGGGGGCGAGTCTTCCGCTCTATCTGAACATAATACCATCATGCATTTGGATATGCCATCTAGGCTTCAGGCTGGCTTTCGCAACTTTCCTGGAGCGGCAGGACTGGAAGCGTCTTTGCGCTACATACTTAGAATTGGGCTTGAGAGGATAAGGAAGAAGAACATGGATGTTGCGAATATCCTCCGAGAAGAAATATCTAAGAAGATCCCGGCGGTCAAAATGTATGGTCCTGATGATGAAAGGAAGCGCTCGTCCATCGTCACGTTCATGCCGCAGAAGGCTGACTCATTGACATTAATAAGACAGCTTGAGCAGAATCGCATAATACTTGCAGCTAGAGACACTGGAGTAGGAATGAAATCAGTGAGGGCGGCTCCTCACTTCTTTAACAGCGAGGATGAAGCATCAATTATAGCAAGCAATGTCAGAGATCTACTTAGATAATCAGATGTTTTTTAATGACTGTTCACCTTGGCCCTCAATCACAATCATGGTCAATGTAGAACGAACCTTATCTATTCTTCTAACATGCCAAGTTATTGTTTCCCTTAGTTTATCCATAGAATCTGAGCTTATTCTAGCAATAATATCATAAAC
>Ga0075420_100002742_pt1 | contig 15281 bp, 12 predicted proteins | sample SoiMetdeltSBSDD4_FD_75296 | JGI IMG/M metagenome (GOLD analysis project Ga0075420, IMG submission 75296) | Bulk soil microbial communities from a Populus tree surrounding site in Tennessee, USA - Soil MetaG P. deltoides SBSDD4 | ecosystem: Environmental > Terrestrial > Soil > Tree plantation... | reverse complement strand
CAGCTCGCGCTGGCGCGAGACGGCGGCCTTGATCGCGTCGGCGGCGACGGTGCCCGGGAAGCCGATGAGCGCCATCGTCGCGGCGAACAACGCGCCGAACGCGTCCGGGCTGCGGTCCTCGGCGGCGTCCCTGACGCGCGTCGCGGCGCGGTAGACCCAGGCCTCGCTCTCCTCGGCGATCCAGTTCAGGCCCGAGAGCAGCGCGACCAGGTGCACGTTGAGCGCCATGTCGCCGTTCAGGATGTGGCTGAACTCGTGCCCCATCACGCCCTGCAGCTCGTCGCGCGAGAGCTTCTGCACCGCGCCGCGCGTCGCTACGATCACCGCTTCGTTCGGCGTGTGGCCGGCGACCAGCGCGTTGATCGCGTCCTCATGGTGCAGCAGGTACACCGGCGGCACCGAGATGCCCGAGGCGATCGCCATTTCCTCCACCACGTTGAGCAGCTTTGCCTCGGCCGGCGTCACGCGGCTGCGCTCGAGGTAGTGCGCACCGAGGATCGCCGCCACCGCCGGACCGCCTTCGGAGAGTTGCCACATGCGCCGCGCGGTCACCACCAGGATGATGCCCGCCACCGTGCCGGCGACGACGGCGTGGGCGCGCGGCGGCAGCCACTGTCCCCAGGTGACCGCCAGGTGGATCAGGACCGCCGCGGCGTCGAAGCAGGCGACGACGAACAGCACCGCCACGAGGTACCACAGCACCAGCCAGCGCGAGGCGCGGCGCGCGCTGTCCTGCTGGTCGAAAAAATCCAAGGGAACTCTAGAACTTCACCTTCGGAGCCTTGCGCTCCTCGGCGGACTCGGTGGCCTCGAGCAGCATCGCCTCCGTGAACCCGGTCAGCCCGGCGACCACGTTGTCGGGGAAGGATTCGCGCTTGGTGTTGTAGACCATCACCGCGTCGTTGTAGCCCTGGCGCGCGAACGCCACCTTGTTCTCGGTGCTGGCGAGCTCCTCCTGCACCTGCAGGATGTTCTGGTTGGCCTTGAGATCGGGGTAGTTCTCGAACACCGCCATCAGGCGCCCGAGCGCGCCGCCGAGCGCGCCCTCGGCCTGCGCCAGCCCGACCATCGCCGCCGGATCGCCCGGCGCCGCAGCCGCCTGCTGCGCCGCGTTCACCGCCGCGCCGCGCGCCGCGATCACCGCCTCCAGCGTCTGGCGCTCGTGCGCGAGGTAGCCCTTGGCCGCCTCCACCAGGTTGGGAATCAGGTCGTAGCGGCGCTTCAGCTGCACGTCGATCTGCGCGAAGGCGTTCTTGAAGCGGTTGCGCAGCGCCACCAGCCGGTTGAACACCGCGATCGCCCAGCCGGCAAGCGCCACCACGACCGCAAGGATGACCCAGCCAACGATACCCATCGCGCCTCCCCTTTGGCGTGATCCGAATTCGCCTCGGCTACTATAGCGCATGGCCCCGTTCCTGTGCCGCGCGCTGCGCGCCGAGCGGCACGAGCTCCCGGCGCTCGCCTGGTCGTTTGCCTACTTCTTCACGCTGCTCGCGGGCTACTACGTCCTGCGGCCGGTGCGCGACGAGATGGGCGTGCAGGCCGGCACCGGCGCGCTGCCCTGGCTGTTCAGCGCGACCTTCGTGGCGATGCTGCTGCTGGTGCCGCTGTACGGCTGGCTGTGCGCGCGCCTGCCGCGCGCGCGGCTGCTGCCCGCGGTGTACGCGTTCTTCGCGCTCAACCTCGCCGGCTTCTGGGCCGCGCTGCGCGCGGGCGTGCCGGTCGCCGCCCTCGCCCCGGTGTTCTTCGTCTGGCTGAGCGTCTACAACCTGTTCGTGGTGTCGGTGTTCTGGAGCTACATGGCCGACCTGTTCGACACGCGGCAGGCGGCGCGCCTGTTCGGCGCGATCGCCGCCGGCGGCAGCGCCGGCGCCATCGCCGGCCCCGCGCTCACCGCGCTCGCCGCGGCGGCGCTCGGCACGCCGGGGCTGCTGCTGGTGTCGGCGGCGCTGCTGTGCGCGTCCATGGCCTGCATCGCCGTGCTGGCGCGCTGGTCGCGCGCGCATCCGCGCGCCGGGGAACCGCCGCCGGAGGCGCCGCTGGGGGGATCGGCGCTCGCCGGGGTGCGCGCCGTGCTTGCCTCGCCGTTCCTGCTCGGCATCTGCGGCTACCTGCTGTGCTACGCCATGCTCTTCACCACGCTGTATTTCCAGCAGACCGCGATTTTCGGCGCCGAGATCCCGGACCCGCGCGAGCGCCTGCGGCTGTTCGCGACGCTCGACCTGACCGCCAATTCCCTCGCGCTGCTGCTGCAGCTGTTCGTCTTCGCGCCGCTGGGCGCCCTGCTCGGCGTCGCCTGGATGCTGGCGCTGATGCCGCTCCTGGCGATCGCCGGCTTCGCCTGGCTGGGCGCCGCGCCGGGGCTCGGCGCGCTCGTGACGCTGGTCGTTTCCACCCGCATCGTCGAGTTCGCCCTGTCCAAGCCGGTGCGCGAATCGCTGTACACGGCGGTGCCGCGCGAGGCGCGCTACAAGGCCAAGAGCTTCATCGACACGGTGGTGTACCGCGGCGGCGACGCGGCCTCGGGCTGGATGTTCGGCGCGCTGCAGGGCGCGGGCCTCGGGCTCGCCGCGATCGCCTTCGCCATGCTCCCGCTCGCGCTCGCCTGGCTGGGACTGGCGTTTTTCCTCGGGTCTAGAATGCGGCGATGGATGCGGGCAAGCGACGCACGCTCGGCGCCCTCGCCGGCCTTGCCTTGATGGGCCGGGCCGCCGCCAGGGAGTCCCTGCACGCGCGGACCATCCCGTCGAGCGGCGAGACGCTGCCGGTGATCGGCATCGGCACCTGGCAGAGCTTCGACGTGGGCGGCGACGCCGCGGCGCGCGCGACGCTGGCGGAAGTGCTGCGCCTGTTCTTCGCCGGCGGCGGGCGCGTGGTGGATTCTTCGCCGATGTACGGCTCGAGCGAGGCGGTGGCGGGCGATGCCTGCGCGGCGCTGGGCATCTGCGAGCCGCTGTTCATGGCGTCCAAGGTATGGACCAGCGGCAAGGCGGAAGGCATCCGCCAGATGCAGCGCTCCGTCGAGCGCATGCGCGCCGGACGCATGGACCTGATGCAGGTGCACAACCTGCTCGACGTGGAGACGCACACCGGCACCTTGCGCGAATGGAAGGCGGCGAAGCGCGTGCGCTACATCGGCATCACGCACTACACCGCGTCGGCCTATGCCGAGGTGGAGCGCTGGCTGAAGACCAAGCAGTACGATTTCCTGCAGATCAACTACTCGATCGCGGAGAGCGAATCCGATAAGAGGCTGTTGCCGCTCGCGAAGGATCTGGGGGTGGCGGTGATCGCCAACCGCCCATTCGCCGAAGGGGCGATGTTCCGCCGCGTGCGCGGCAAGCCGCTGCCGCCCTGGGCGGCGGAACTCGGCATCGCCAGCTGGGCGCAGTACTTCCTCAAGTGGATCGTGTCGCACCCGGCGGTGACCTGCGCCATTCCAGGCACCGGCAGGCCCGAGCACATGCGGGACAACCTTGCCGGGGGGATCGGCAAGCTGCCGGATCAAGCGCAGCGCGCGCGCATGGCGCAGGCCTACGCCGCGCTCTAGTCGTATCCCGGCGGCGGCGTGAAGCCGTAGTACTCCCGCTCGATGAGCCGCGCCACCGCGATGCTGCGGTAGTCGGCGTACTGCGGCGCCACGATCTGCACGCCCACCGGCAGCTTGCCGCCGGCCAGCTCGACCGGCGCGATGGTGGACGGCAAGAAGCACATGCCCGAGTAGCCGGCCCAGAACATCTGCGTGGTGGAGGGCTGCAGCTTGCCGTTCACGTCGATCATGCGCTCCCAGCGCTCGCCTTTCTGGTTCTGCGGGAAAGCGGGCGTCGCCGCGGTCGGGCAAAGCAGCACGTCCCACTCCTTGAAGAACTCGGCCCACAGGAGGCGCATCTGGTGGCGGCGGTTGGACCAGGCGGGCCACTCCTTCATGCGCATGACGTTGCCGCGGGCGGCCTGCGCCTCGTAGCTCATGTCCGTCTTCGCGCGCTTCTGCGACAGCTCCTCCCACAGCGCGACGTGCTCCGGCAGCTGCCGGCCGGCGGTGGTGGCGCGCAGCAGCGCGATGTAGACGCGGTGCGCCTCGTCCGGGTCGAAATCCGGCCGCGCCTTGTCGGAGACCCTGGCGCCCTTCTTCGCCAGGGCGTCGGCGAGGCGCTGGAGGGCGCCCGACACGCTCGCGTCCACTTCCGCGGTCGGGTGCGAGGGCAGCACCGCCACGCGCAGCTTGCGGAACGACGCCAGTTTCGGTTTCTCCAGCGCGAGCCGCCAGCCCGCGGCATCGATCGCGTCCGGCCCGGCGGTGACCTCGAGCGCCAGGGCGAGGTCGTCGGCGCTCCTGCCGAGCGGACCGATGGCGGTGATGTCGACGGGCATCACCACCCCCGGCAGCGCGTGCCCCCGGGTCGGGCAAACGCCCCAGGTCGGCTTGTGGCCGTAGACGCCGCAGTAGTGCGCCGGATTGCGGATCGAGGCGCCGATGTCGCTGCCCATCTCCAGGCCGGTGAGGCCCGCGGCGAGCGCCGCCGCCGAGCCGCCCGAGGAGCCGCCCGGCGTGCGCAGCAAGTCCCAGGGATTGTTGGTGGTGCCGTAGACCGGATTGAAGCTCTGCCAGTCGGCGAGCAGCACCGGCACGTTGGTCTTGCCGAACACGATGGCGCCGGCGCGCTTGAGGCGCTCCACCGCCAGCGCGTCCGCCTGCGCGATGTTGCCCTTGTGCTCCGGCAGCCCCCAGGTGGTCGGCCAGCCGGCCACGTCGTAGGACTCCTTCACCGTCATCGGCAGGCCGTGCAGCGGGCCGCGATTGCCCTTCGCGCGGTCGGCGGCGCGCGCCGCCTTGCGCCCGGCGTCCAGATCCATCACGCAGATCGCGTTCAGGGCCCGGTTGTGCTCGCGCACGCGCGCGGCGTAGAGGTCGAACAGTTCCAGCGCGCCGATCTTCTTCGCGCGCAGCGCGGCGGTGAGCTTGGTGGCGGACCAGAAGGCGGTGTTCATGGCTGGTTTCCTGCGAGGTGGCGGCCGGCGATCCAGCCGAAGGTCATGGCGGGCCCGAGCGTGATGCCCGGCCCCGGATAGTTGCCGCCCATGATGGACAGCGCGTCGTTGCCCGCGGCGTACAACCCGGGAATCGGGCGTTTGTTTTCGTCCAGCACCTGTGCGTGCGCGTTCGTCGCGATGCCCGCGTAGGTGCCGAGATCGCCGATCTCCAGCTTCACCGCGTAGAACGGCGGCTGCACGAGCGGCGCCACACAGGGGTTGGGCTGGATGTCGGGATCGCCATAGAAGCGGTTATAGGCGTTCCCGCCTTTCCGGAAAATGGGGTCTGACCCCATTTTCGCCGTGTCGTTGAACTGCGCGACGGTGGCGGCGAGCGCGGCATCGATGCCCGCACGGTCCGCCAGGTCCTCGATGGTCTCCCCGCACAGCAGGTACCCCGATTTCAGGTGCGGACCCAGCGGCAGCGGACGGGGCTTGACGAACCCCAGGCCGTAGGCGCGGATGGCGCGGTGGTCGGTCACCAGCCAGGCGGAAGTCTCCCCGGCCTTGAGCAGGGCCTGCACGAAATCGTGGTACGAGTCGCCTTCGTTGGTGAAGCGCAGGCCTTTCGCCGTCACCGCGATCACCCCGGGCTTCGCCCGGTCGATGAAATGCGGGAACAGGCCGAAGGAGCCGTCGTGCCGCGGCACGCGGGACACCGGCACCCAGGCGGCGGCATTGGGCAGGGACTCGTCGAGCCTGCCGCCGATGGATTGCGCGAGGCGCAGGCCATCCCCCGTGTTTCCGGGCGGCGCCGGGGAAAAATGCGCCTGGTGCCGGAACAGCCGCTGCCTGCGCTCCGCGTCCTGCGGGAATCCGCCGCAGGCGAGCACCACGCCGCGGCGCGCGCGCAGCTTCACCTCGTGCCCGTCGCGCTCGAGCAGCGCGCCGGTCACGCCGCCCGCCTCCCGCGTCAGCGCCTTCACCGCGCAGCGGCTCCACAGCTGCACCCCGGCGTCGAGCGCCGACTTGAGCAGCCGCCCGGCGAGCGCGTTGCCGTTGGTGAGCCGCACGCCGCGCCCGTGGACGAGCGTCGCCGCGCCGTGCCCGAGCAGGCGCCGCGCGACGAAGGCCGCCGAGGCGAGCGATTTCGACCAGCGCATGAAGTGCACCAGCTCCGCGCCGGAGCCGATCATGATGCCGAACACGGTGAGCTCCGGCAGCGGCGGGCGCAGCATCTTCAGCATCTTGCCCAGGTCGCGCCCGTCGTAGGCGCGCGCCACGATCGAGCGCCCGCCGGGGCGCCCGCCGGGCGCGTCGGGGTGGTAGTCGGAGAAGGTTGCGGACGCATCGAAGCGGAGCGCCGTCTCGCGCGTGAAGAACTCGATCATCTTCGGCCCGGCGGCAAGGAAGGCGCTCACGCGCTCCGCGTCGTATTTCTCGCCCGCCTCGTGCAGCAGGTAGGTCGCCGCGTCCTCCAGGGAGTCGGCGACGCCGATCGCCTTCTGCAGCGGATGATTCGGGATCCACAGCCAGCCGCCGGAGAGCGCGGTGGTGCCGCCGAACCAGGGTTCCTTCTCCGCCACCAGCACCTCGAGCCCGGCCTTGCGCGCGGTGACCGCGGCGGCAAGGCCGCCCGCGCCCGAGCCCGCCACCAGCACGTCGCATGCGAAATGCATGGTCCATCTTAACCGGGAGGGGGCGTTAGAATTCCGCACGTTTCGCCAGGAGGAGCCGCCATGCTGCAGGAACGCATTCCAGACCTCGCCAAGATGGTCGAGCCCGACCGCGTGAGGAAGGAGGTCTACACCGACGCGGAGATCTTCGAGCTCGAGATGGCCCGCATCCACGAGACGGTGTGGATCTACGTCGGCCACGAGTCGCAGGTGCCCAAGGCCGGCGACTACTACACCGCGCAGGTCGGCCGCCAGCCGATGCTGATGGTGCGCGGCAAGGACGGCAAGGTCCACGTCCTCTACAACCGCTGCCCCCACCGCGGCAACATGATGGTCGGCGACCGCCACGGCAACTGCGGCGAGCAGTTCCGCTGCTCCTACCACGCCTGGCAGTTCCACCACGACGGCCGGCTGAAGCAGATCCCGATGATGGAGTCGGGCTACGCCGGCACGCGCGTCGACAAGGACAGCCCCGAACTCAGCATGAAGCCCGCGCCGCGCGTCGAGAGCTACCGCGGCTTCGTCTTCGCGAGCCTCGCCAAGGACGGCCCGGGCCTCAAGGAATTCCTCGGCAAGGCGATCGTCGCCTTCGACGACATGTGCGACCGCGCGCCCGCGGGCGAGGTGGAGGTGGTGCCCAACTGCTTCCGCGTCATCCAGCATTCGAACTGGAAGCTGTTCATGGAAAACCAGATCGACGCGCTGCACCCCTCGGTCACGCACCAGTCCACCGGCCGCGCCGCGCACGAGGTGGAGAAGCAGATCGCGAAGAAGGCGAAGGCGGGCGAGGCGCTCTCCTACCACATGCTCTCGGCGTTCGCCACGGTGACCATCGACAAGTGGGACAACTTCCAGACCATCAACTATCCCTACGGCCACTGCATCCTCACCGGCTACATGGGCCTGCGGCCGCAGGATCCCGATACGCTCGCCTACGACAAGCTGATGATCAAGGCGTACGGGAAGAAGCGCTTCGAGGAGATCGTCGGCGTCAACATCCACCACGTGCTGGTCTACCCGGGCCTGTCGGTGCAATCGCCGCTGCAGCAGCTGCGCGCAGTGCGCCCGCTCGGCGTGGACCGCACCCTCACCGAGATCTGGCACTTCCGCCTGAAGGGCGCGCCGGAGGCGATCTACCGGCGCTCCCTCGCCTACTACAACCTGGTCAATTCCCCGGCGACGCTGATCAACGCCGACGACCTGGAGAACTTCTGGAAGTGCCACCAGGGCCTGTCGTCGGACGGCGGCGACTGGGTCAGCTTCGCGCGCCACCACGGACACGACATCGAGAAGGACGGCGAAGTGTCCAGCGCGCCGAACCAGGGCACCTCGGAAGCGCCGATGCGCAACCAGATGAAAGCCTGGGCCAGGTACATGCAGGGCGGCGCATGAAGGCGCAGCACGACGCGGAGCAGTTCCTCTACCGCCAGGCCGACCTCCTCGACGCCAAGCGCTGGAAGGACTGGATCGACCTCTTCACCCCCGACGGCGTCTACTGGATGCCGCCGGACGCGAGCTACAAGACCTGGGACGGCCAGCCGGCGATCTTCGCCGAGGACAGGAACCTGATGCAGGTGCGCATGGGCCGGGTGCTGCACCCCGACGCCTGGTCGCAGCGCCCGCAGTGGGGCACCAACCACGTGGTGTCCAACGTGGTGATCGACAAGGCGGCGAAGAATGGCGACCTCACGGTGCGCTCGCGCTTCCACATGATGGAAATGCGGCGCGACGACATCCGCCACTTCGCCGGCCAGTACACGCACCACCTGAAGAACACCAGGGCCGGCTACCGCATCAAGCTGCAGCGCGTGGACATGACCAACGCGCAGGCGGCGTACGACTACGTGCTGCAGGTGTGGGTCTAGCTAGAGGCCGATCCGCCTCTTCAGGGTCTTGAGCTTCGCCGAGAAGCGGTGGCGCTTTTCCTCGCGGGACAGCGCCGCCTCGCTCGCCATGTAGTTGAGCATCAGCACGCGCCGCTCGCCGACGAACGTGTGGTGGCCGTGCCAGCCGTTCGGGGTCACCTCGAAGATCACCAGGCTTCCGGCGGTCGAGGGCACCTCGGCGACGGTGCTCTCCAGGTCCTCGCCCGAGCGCAGCATCCTCAGGTTGCCGGTCTTGTGCGGCCATTCCTCGTTCAGATACAGGAGCAGGCTCACCACCTTGTCGTCGGAATCGTGGTGGATGCGCCCGTCCTTCTCCCGCGAGCGGCCGCGTAGCGTCACCATCGGCGGGTTGCCGGCGAGCTCGAGGCCGAACTTTTCCTCCACCACCTCGCGGAACTCCGGCCCGCTGATCTCCTCGACGAGCTTGCGCATGCTGGGGCCGAGGGGCAGGACGCTCACCGGGTAGACGCCGCCGTCGCCGATCGGCGGGAAGTCCCGCGATACCTGCTTGATCGCTCCCGGTTTCAGCATGCCGCTCGCCACCAGGAACGGAAACGGGTCGCGCACCACCGGCTGCGCGCGCAGCCTGTCCAGGTCGAGGATTTCGGTGCTCATCGGGTCGCCTGCGGCTTGAAGCCGCGATGCTCGAAAAGTCTCTCTATTTTATCCACCACCGCGTCCACCTGGATCAGGCGCAGCGCGCGCTCGTCGTGCACGCGCTGGCGCCAGCCCATGCGCTGGCGCCCGAGGATGGTGGCCGCGGCCTCGGCGAACACGTCCACCGTCCATTGCGGCTCGACGTAGGGTCCGGTCTTCCCCGAGGGCGCCACCGCGTACAGGCCCACCACCGGCTTGCCCATCGCCTGCGCGATGTGCAAGGGGCCGGTATCGGGCGCGAGCAGCGCGTCCACCTGCCCGAGCAGCGCGGCGAGCTGGCGCAGGTCGGTCCTGCCCACCATGTCGAGCAAGGAAACACGCAATCCCCGGCGCAATTCCGCCGCGAGCGCGCGCTCGGCGGCGCCCGGCCCGCCGATCAGCACGACGGTGAGCGGCCAGCGCGCGGCGAGGCGCTCGAGCGTCTCGCGGTAGCGCTCGACCGGCCAGTTGCGCTCGGTCTTGCTCGCCGCCAGCACCACCGCGAGCTTGACGCCCGCGCAGCCCGCCAGCTCGCGGCGCGCCCAGGCGTGCTCCTCCTCGCGCAACGGCAGGCCCCACTGCATCACGCGCTCGCGCGCGCCCACGTAGGTGGCGAAGCGCAGGAAGCTGTCGATCAGGTGCTCGGGCTCGGCGGGCACGAACTCGTCCACGAACCAGCGCTGCAGGTCGCGCGAATGCAGCGCGCCGAAGCCGATCTTGCGCCTGGCCCGCGTCGCCAGGGTGACGAGGTTGGCGCGCATGCTCGCCTGCGGCACCAGCAGCCAGTCGAATTCATGGCGCCGCATCTGGCGCCACAGGCGCCAGAAGGACAGCGGTCCGCGCGGCTTGTCGATGACGACGAGCTCCACGCCCGAGACGCCCTGGACGATGGCGTCGAAGGGCCGCGACACGATCCAGTGCAGCCTCGCCTGCGGAAAGGCCTTCTGCAGCGTGCGCAGCAGCGGCAGCGTCATCACCACGTCGCCCAGCGCGGACATGCGCAGGACCGCGATGCTGCGCGGCGGGGAACCGGGCTCCATGGCCCGATTATCGCGCGGCGCTGGTTCCGGCGATGCGCCCGAACACGGCGCCGTTGGTCAGGCCCGTGCCGCCGGGGTAGTTGAACCAGAAGATCCCGCCCACCAGCTCCCCCGCGGCATACAGGCCCGGGATCGGCGCGCCGTCGGTGTCGAGCACCTGCGCCGCGGGATTGATGCGCAGCCCCCCGAAGGTGAAGGTGATGCCGCAGGTGACCGCATAGGCCTCGAAGGGGGGCGTATCCAGGGTGTTGGCCCAGTTCGACTTCGGGATCGCGAGGCCCCGGGTCGACCGCCCGTCCTTCACGTTCGGATTGAACGGGACGTCGGTGCGCACCGCGGCGTTGTACGCCCGCAACTCCTCGAGCGCGGCCTTGCCGTCGGTGTCCTCCAGCTTCGCGCACAGCTCTTCCAGCGTGTCGGCGGTGTGCCTGGTCACCTGGCGAATCCTGTACTCGTCGCGCAGCTGCGCCTTCACCTTGGCGTCGAACAACTGCCAGGCGAACTGCCCCGGCTGGCCGAGGATCACCCGCCCGTACTTGGCGTAGGTGTAGTTCCTGAAATCCGCCCCCTCGTCCACGAAGCGCCTGCCCTGCGCATTGATGTAGACGCCCCAGGGATAGGAATGCTTCTGGAACTGGTCGCCGATGGCGAGGTCGCCGAACTCGGGGGCGTTGCGCTCCCAGGCCACCGCGTGGCAACCCGACCAGTTGCCCGCCGGCGCCGCACCCGCGTCGAGCGCCATGCGGATCACGTCGCCGGTGTTGAAGCGCGTGCCGCGCACCTTGGCCAGCTCCCAGCCGGGCCCGAGGTAGCGCGCGCGCCACTCGGGGTTGGCCTGGAAGCCGCCGGCGGCGAGCACCACGCTCTTCGCGCGCACCTCCACGGTCCTGCCGCTCCGCTTCACGCGCACTCCTTTCACGCCCTCGTCGTCCGTGACCAGGCCCGTGGCGCGCGCCGAGTACCAGATGTCGATGCCGTTCTTCTTCGCGGCGTTGGTGAGCGACTCCACCAGCCCCGGCCCGCCGCCCACGGCCTCCACCGTGAGCCCGCCCCAGAACTTGAATTTGCCGCCGATGTTGAAGGCCTGCCGGCCCCAGGCGGCGGTGAAGCGCACGCCCTTCGCGCGCATCCACTCCACGGTGCCGAGGCTGCGCTTCACCAGCAATTCGGTGAGATCCGGGTCGCAGCGGTACTCGGTGACGCGCGCCATGTCGTCGAGGAACTGCGCCTCGCTGTAGGTGCCGAAGTCGGTGCGCGCGATTTCCTCGGCCGTCAGGTCGGGGATGGCGCGCTTGAGATCCTCCACTCCCGCGTAGGCCACGCGCATCAGGCCCGCGGTGAAGCGCGAGTTGCCGCCCGCCTCGTCCTCGGCCGCGCGCTCCAGCACCAGCACCTTCTGCACCCTCTCGCGCGCGGCGAGCGCCGCGCAGAAGGCGGCATTGCCCGCGCCCACCACCACCACGTCATAGCCCTCGTTTCGCGACACTGCGTTCCTGCCCCGGCGTGAAAGCGCCACAATACCGGAACAAACCCCACTAGACTGGGCGTGAAGTCGAACCAGGGAGGAACCCGATGCTGCGCCGCTGCCTTGCAACCGCCATCCTGCTCGCCGCCGCCGGAGCCGCGCTGGCGCAGGCTTACCCCACGCGCCCGATCCGCCTGATCGTTGGCTTCGCCCCGGGCGGCGGTGTGGACATCAACGCGCGCATGCTGGCGCCCAAGCTCTCCGAGTACCTCGGCCAGCAGGTAGTGGTGGAGAACGTGCCGGGCGCCGGCACCAACATCGCCAACGAGCGCGTCGCCAAGTCCGCGGCGGACGGCCACACCCTGCTCATCAACACCGCCGCGGTGGCGATCAACATGTCGCTGTACCGCAACCTGCCCTACGACACGCTGCGCGATTTCGCGCCGGTGTCGGTGTTCTCCGAGAGCCCGAACGTGCTGGTGGTGCCGGCGAAGCTGCCGGCGCAGAGCGTGAAGGAGCTGATCGCCATGGCGCGCAGCACCCCGGGCAAGCTGAACTACTCCTCGGCCGGGGTGGGCACCACGCAGCACCTCGCGGCGGAACTGTTCAAGATGCGCACCGGCACCTTCATCGTGCACATCCCGTACAAGGGCACCGCGCCGTCGATGACGGCGCTGATCGCGGGCGAAGTGGACCTGTCCTTCGCCAACATCCCGTCGATCCAGGGGCACCTGAAGTCCGGCCGCCTGCGCGCGCTCGCCGCCACCGCCAGCCGGCGCGACCCGCAGCTGCCCGAGGTGCCGACCATGCGGGAGGCCGGCGTCGATGGCGTCGAGGTCACGGTCTGGTACGGCGTGCTGGCGCCGGCGAATACGCCGCGCGAGATCGTGCAGACGCTGGCGGGGCATATCCAGCGCGCCACGCGCGATCCCGAGGTGCGCAAGCGCATGGTGGAACAGGGCGCCGACCCCGTGGGCAGCACGCCGGAGCAGTTCTCCAAGCTGTTGCGCGAGGAAGTGGCGCGCTGGGCCGAGGTGGTGAAGATCTCCGGCGCGCGCGCCGACTAGGGACGCTGCGGAAAGCTGCGCTCGAAGACGCCCTCGGCGATGCGGTTCTTGAGGATCTCGATCGAGCCGCCGGCGATCATCCAGCCGCGGCAGCGGCGCATGCAGTACTCGACCAGCGACTCCTGGCTGTAGCCCAGACCCCCCATCACCTGCAGGGCTTCGCTCGCCACCTCGAAGCCGGCCTGGTTGCAGTAGGCCTTGGCGATCGAGGTTTCCTCCGCCGAGGGGAAGCCGCGGTCGGCGTTGGCCGCCGCGCGGTACAGGAGCAGCTGGCCGGCATCCAGCTTCATCTTCATGTCGGCGAACTTCCACTGCAGGCCCTGGAACTCGCACAGCAGTCGCCCAAACTGCTTCCTCTGCATGGCCCACTGCCGCGCCTCCTCGTAGGCGTAGCGCCCGAGCGCGAGCGAACGCGCGGTATTGCCGATCCGCTCCACGTTGAAGCCGGCGATCTGCTTCTTGAAGCCGCCCTCCTTCAGCACCACCATGTCGGCGGGCACGCGCACGTCCTCGAAATACACCTGCGCCCAGTCCTCGCCGGACATGAACTTCGAGCGCTGGCCGTAGCGCACGCCGGGCGCCTTGGTGTCGATCAGCACCGAGCCGATGCCGCCCACGCCCGGCCCGAAGCGCACGTAGGCGAGGTAGACGTCGGCGTAGGCCGAATGGGTGGTGAAGACCTTGGAGCCGTTCACCAGGTAGCCGGCGCCGTCCGGCTTCGCCGTGGTGGCGAGATCCGTGACTGCGGAGCCCGCCTCCGGCTCGGTCATGCCCACCGAGATCACCGCTTCGCCCGCGAGCAGGCGCTTGAGGTACTTCTCCTTCTGCAGCGGCGTGCCGTACTCGGCGAGCACGCGGATGGCGCCGAAGTTTCCCGCCTGCACCACGTCGGCGCTCCTCGGGCAGGCCGCGGCGACGGTCTCGATGGCGATCACCGCGTCCATCAGCGTGCCGCCCTGTCCCCCGTCGGCCTGCGCGGCGGTGATGCCCAGCAGCCCCTGCGCCGCCATCAGCTTGGCCACGTCCCACGGGTACTCGGCGGCGTGCGCGCGCGCCAGTGCCCCGGCCTCGAGGTGTTTCCCGGCGAAACGTCGCACCGAGTCCCTGAACTGTTCCTGCTCGGAGGTGAAACGGAAATCCATGCTCACTCCTTCATGACCACCAGGCTGTCCACTGCCACCACGCCCTGCGCTTTCACGATGACCGGGTTGCACTCCGCCTCGGCGACCGGCCGGCCCGCGACCTGCGCGAGCCGCGACATCGCCGCCACCGCCTCGGCGAGCGCGCGCAGGTCGCCGCGCGGCAGGTTGCGGAAGCCGCGCAGTACCGCCAGGCCTCTCACTTCGCCGATCATCTCCTCGGCCTCCTCGACGCTCACCGGCGCCATGCGCACCACGCTGTCCTTGTACACCTCGGCGAGAATGCCGCCCGCGCCGACCAGCACCAGCGGACCGACCATCGGGTCGTCGCGATAGCCGACGATCGCCTCGGCGAGCCCGGATTCCATCTTCTGCACGAGCACGCTGTCCCCCGGCAGCGATCGCGCCGCACGCAGGAATTCCACTCGATCGCGAACGCCCAGGATCACCCCGCCCGCCTCGGTCTTGTGCGCGACGCGCGGATCGTTGATCTTCACTGCAACAGGATACGGAAGCTCATGCGCGTAGTCCGGCGCGCGCGCCACCGCGCATTGCGCCATGGGCACATCCAGGATCGCCGTCGCAGCAGCAGGCAACTGCGGCAGCGTGCGGGGAGCACGCCACCCGAAGTAGGCGGCGAAGGCATCGGCGCAGGCCTCCGGCGTGCGGAACGCCGCGATGCCGGACCTGGCGAGCAGCGCGAGCGAGCTGTCGGCATGCGGCGTGAAGAACGCGGCGAGCGGCCTTGGCCCCCGTTGGGCGGCAAGGATCGGCTCCACTGCGAGCTGCGGGTGGAACTGGGCGGAGGAGCCCACTACCGCCAGCACCGCGTCGCACTCGGGAGAGGCGAGCAGCGCATCGAGCGTCGCCGCGTACTGCTGCGGCGTCGCGGCCATGGTCAAGTCGATGATCGGCGCGTCGCTTCCCGGCGCCACGGTCTCGATGCCGGAGAGGCCCAGGCGGTCCACCACGCTCGCCGCGCCGCCGCCGGTGGTGGTGACCACGGCGACGCGCGGGTGGCGCGCAAGCTGCGGCGGCTTGCGCCCCGCGAGCAAGGGCGCGATTTCCACCAGCGTCTCCAGCATGTCCACGCGCACGATGCCGCAATCGCGGAAGAACGCGTCCACCGCGGCGTCGCTGCCGGCGAGCGCGCCGGTGTGCGAGCGCGCCAGCCGCTCGCCGAGCGCCGAGCGCCCGAGCTTGTAGGCCACCACGGGCTTGCCCGCGGCGTGCGCGGCGCGCGCTGCCGCCGCGAGGCGCGGCGCATCGCGTATCGTCTCGAGGAACAGCAGGATCACCCGCGTGTCGGGATCGGCGGCGAGGAGCTGCACGATTTCCCCGGCGCCGAGGTCCGCTTCGTTGCCCAGCGACACCAGCTTGGCGAAGCCCAGGCCGCGCGCC
>Ga0075420_100002741_pt1 | contig 15282 bp, 16 predicted proteins | sample SoiMetdeltSBSDD4_FD_75296 | JGI IMG/M metagenome (GOLD analysis project Ga0075420, IMG submission 75296) | Bulk soil microbial communities from a Populus tree surrounding site in Tennessee, USA - Soil MetaG P. deltoides SBSDD4 | ecosystem: Environmental > Terrestrial > Soil > Tree plantation... | reverse complement strand
TGACGGCGTTGTTCACCGGCTTTGGCTACGAGCCGTTCTTCGTCGAAGGCTCGGACGCGGAGCCGATGCATCAGGCCATGGCGGCGACACTCGACACGGTTGTCGCGCGCATCCACGCGATCCAGAACCGCGCGCGATCGTTTGGCGATGTCACGGGAGGGCGTTGGCCCATGATCGTCCTGCGGTCGCCGAAAGGCTGGACCGGCCCGAAGGTCGTGGACGGCAAGCCGACGGAAGGGTCGTTTCGCTCACACCAGGTGCCGCTCGCTGGCCTGGCGACGAACCAGGAGCATTTCGAGCAGCTCGAGGAGTGGCTGCGCAGCTATCGGCCCGACGAGCTGTTCGACGAGCGGGGCGCGTTCCGCGCCGAATATGCCGAGCTGGCTCCGCGGGGTGAGCGTCGCATGGGCGCGAATCCCCACGCGAACGGCGGACGCCTAACGACCGACCTGCTCCTCCCCGATTTTCGTGACTATGCCGTCAGCGTGCCCGCTCCAGGCGTGAAGGACGCCGAGGCGACGCGCGTGCTCGGTCGCTTCCTGCGTGACGTGATGTCGTGGAACAGCGATGCGCAGAACTTCCGCGTCTTCGGACCCGATGAAACGAGCTCCAACCGGCTCGACGCGCTCTTCGAGGTGACCGACCGTGTATTCACCGGACGGATTCTGCCCACGGACGACCACGTTTCACCGGACGGGCGAGTGATGGAAGTCCTGAGCGAGCACCTCTGCCAGGGCTGGCTCGAGGGCTACCTGCTGACCGGACGACACGGGTTCTTCTCGTGCTACGAGGCGTTCATCCACATCGTGGACTCGATGTTCAACCAGCACGCGAAGTGGCTCAAGACCACACGTGGCATCCCGTGGCGCTCACCAATTCCGTCGCTGACATACCTGCTCACGTCACACGTCTGGCGTCAGGACCACAACGGATTCAGCCATCAGGACCCCGGGTTCATCGACCACGTCGTGAACAAGAAGGCCGACGTGGTGCGCGTGTACCTCCCGCCCGACGCGAACACTCTCCTCTCCGTCGCCGACCACTGCCTGCGCACGCGCCACTACGTGAACGTGATCGTCGCCGGGAAACAGCCGGCGCCGCAGTGGCTCACGATGGACGAAGCGATCGAGCACTGCACCACGGGCCTCGGCATCTGGGACTGGGCGGGTACGGCTGGTGACGGTTCGCCGGACGTCGTGCTCGCGTGTGCCGGTGACGTACCGACGCTCGAGCTCCTCGCCGCCGCGCAGCTGCTGCGCCAGCGGCTACCGTCACTCCGCACTCGGGTCGTGAACGTCGTGGACCTGATGACGCTCCAACCCGAGAGCGAGCACCCGCACGGCCTCTCGGATGAGGCGTTCGACGCGATCTTCACCACGGACACGCCGATCATCTTCGCGTTCCACGGCTACCCGTGGCTGGTCCATCGCCTTACGTATCGACGACGCGGGCACGACAACCTCCACGTTCGCGGGTACAAGGAGGAGGGCACCACGACGACTCCGTTCGACATGACCGTGCTCAACGACATCGACCGCTTTCATCTCGTGCTGGATGTGATTCGGCGCGTTCCAGGTCTGGCAGACAACGCGGAGGCGAAGGAGCTCGCGGCGCATTGCCGAACGATGCTCGAGGAACACCGCCGTTACGTGACGGAATCGGGCGACGACATGCCGGCAGTTCGTGATTGGCGGTGGACGAGGGCGGCCAATGCCCGCTGACAATGTCGCTGCTCGCCTGGGGTTCGTCGCGTTCCTCGTCGCTGCGTTGCCGTCGGCGACGTGGGCGCAACAGCTCGGGACATCAGCGGCGATCGAAGCGGCGCGGCGCGGCGGCGTCGTCATCGCCTGTCGCCATGGCATCACCGACCAGCGCCAGGGCGAGAACGAGACGACGCTCCGCTATGACGACCCCACGACGCAGCGGCGCCTCACGGCCGATGGCGAGCGGCATGCCTCGGCCGTCGGTGAGGCGCTCCGCACGCTCGGTGTTCGGGCGACGGAGGTCATCGCGAGCCCCATGGAACGCGCGTGGCGAACGGCGGAGCTGATGTTCGGATCGGTGACGCGCGATTCGACGTGGCACACGCGTGGCGATGCGCCGTCAGAGGCACAGCTCGCGGCCCGGCGCCGCGCACTCGCCGCGCCGATCCCGGGCGGCAACCGGGCCATCGTGTCGCACGTGGTCACGCTGCTCTCGGTGCTCGAGACGCGTGGTTCGCTCCAGGAAGGGGATTGCATCGTCGCGCGACCCACTGGCACCGGCCACGAAGTCATCGGCCAGGTACCCTGGCGCGCCTGGATCGATGCCGCGGCGCGTTAGGCGCGCCGGGGATCTTCGTCGTCCCGGGAGAGAGAGAGAGGTCATCCTGAGCGCAGCGAAGGATCTTCGCCGCCCCGGCGGAAGCGATGTCATCCTGAGGCGTCAGCCGAAGGATCTTCGTCGTCCCGGCGGAGCGATGTCATCCTGAGGCGTCAGCCGAAGGATCTTCGTCGTCCCGGTAGAGGGCCCTCGGTCGGGACGGTGAGGATCCTTCGCCTGACGGCTCAGGATGACAAACCAGCCTGGCGGCTCAGGATGACAAAACCAGCCTGACGGCTCAGGATGACAAAGTTCTGACGGCCCAGGATGGCCCTCGGGCGGGACGACCGCGATTCCTCATCCGCCCGCTCTCCGGCCACCCGGCTCGGAAGGCCGTGGCATCCGGATCTCGGACGCGCTCCATTAGTCGTGCCGGATCGCCTCGATCGGGTAGAGACGCGCCGCCTGCATCGACGGGTACAGCGTCGCGAGGGCGGCGATGAGTATGCTCGCTGCGATCGTCAGCAGCACGTCACCGACCTCCGTCGCAACCGGCAAGTGATCGATGAAGTACGTCTCGGGATCGAGCTTGATGATCTCCGATTTGCCGAGCACGATGGACGTCACCACGCCTAACACGGCGCCCACGAGCGTGCCGGCGATGCCGATCGCGATGCCCTGCGTGAGGAACACGCGTCGCACGGACGCCGAAGTCATCCCCATCGCCTTCAGAATCCCGATCTCGCGCGTCTTGTCGGCCACGACCATCGTCAGGTTGCTGACGATGTTGAACGCGGCCACGAGCACGATCAGGAACAGGATCAGTCCCATCCCGAGCTTCTCGAGCTTGAGGGCCTGGAAGAGCGACCGATTCTGCTCCTGCCACTCGACCGCGGAGTAGCGTGACTTCAACAAGGTCTCGATGTCCGCCGCCACGGCCTCGGCAATCCACCGGGACTCGGTCTTGACCTCGATCCCCGAGACGGCGGAGTCGAGTCCGGCGAGCTCCTGCGCGCGAGCGATCGAGACGTACATGTGCGTGTTGTCGTACTCGTACATGCCGGTCTGGAACAGTCCGGTGACTTCGAACGGGACGGTCAGGGGAGTCGGGTATCCCGTTACCTGGCTCACGACGCCCGTGCCCCGCCCGTAGAGCGTGATGCGGTCGCCGACGCGCGCTCCGAGTCGTGACGCCAGCAACGTTCCGAGGACGATGCCATCGTCGGCGCCGCCGGAGCTCGTGAATCGGAAATCGCCGGCGGCCATGTGCGAGCGGATCTGCGTGATCTCGTTCGTGTCGCGTCCGGTCGGTAAACCGACGACGACGCCGCCATCCATGTAGTCGTGGCCCGCATTCACGAGCGCTTGCGTCATGACGAACGGACTCGCAGCGACGACTCGTGGTTGCGAGCGTACGGTCTGGAGAACCGTCTCCCAGTCGTCCATACGTGCCCCCGGCCCGCTACCGAGCACGCGAATGTCGGGGCTGCCGATGAACAACTTCTCGCGGAGATCGCGCTGCAGTCCGCTCATGACGCCCATCACGACGATGAGCGCGCTCACGCCGACGACGACGCCGCCAATCGCGATGACGCTGATGAACGAGAGAAACCGCGACCCGCGGCGGCTTCGCAGGTAACGCCAGGCGATATGCAGCTCGAGCGACACTCGGGTCCTCACAGCGGATGGCTTCGGTCGATAATGGAGCGGAGCCCGCGCGCAGTCGAGGGCCATCTCATCGAATTCACGTCGGCGACGGCTCGAGAGCGAGAGTCGCCAGCAGCTCCGACGCCGCCGCGCCGCCGGCGCGGTTCGCCCCGATGGTCGACGCCGATGGGCCGTAACCGACCAGATGTACGCGCGGGTTCTTTGCGACCTGCGTCGCGAGCCGTCCCGACATCACGATCCCCCCGTTCGGTTCGCGCAGCATGAGCGGCGCGAGATGATCGAGCGAGCTGCGAAACCCGGTGCACCACAGAATCACGTCCGCGCGCATGGCCGTTCCGTCGGACCAGCGGACGCCGTCGTCGACGATCTCGCTGAACATGGGGATGCGCTCGAGCACGCCGCGTACGCGCATCGCTTCGATCGCCGGGGTAACGGGGAGTCCGGTGACGGAAACGACCGACTGCGGCGGAAGCCCGCGCCGCACGCGGTCTTCGACGATCGCGACCGCCGCCCGGCCGGCGTCTTCATCGAACGGGCCCGTACGAAACTCCGGCGGCCGCCGCGTCACCCACGTCGTCGTCGTGACGCGGGAGATTTCGTCCAGAAGCTGGATGGCCGAGATGCCGGCGCCGACGACGATCACGTGTTTGCCCACAAACTCAGCGGCCGATCGATAGTCCCTCGTATGCAGCTGCCGGCCCGTGAACCGATCGGCGCCGGGGTACTCGGGGATGTACGGCGTCTCCCACGTACCCGTCGCGTTAATGATCCCGCGCGCCGACACCTCCAGCCGATCCGATTCGATGATGAACCGGTCGCCGCGGTCGCAGACGACGGTGACCTTGACGGGTCGGTACACCGGCAGCGCGAACTCCTTCTCGTAGGCCGCGTAGTACCGCGGCACGGCTATGGCCGCCTGAACTTCCTTCGCGTCGGTGTCCACGGCATCCGAGAAACGCATCCCCGGTAGATCGTGAATGCGGTTGACGGTGCTCAGCGTGAGCGACGGCCACCGATGCTGCCACGCGCCACCCGCGTTCGCCGACTGGTCGAGGACCACGAACCCGCGGTTCGGTTCGACGCCCCGCTTCTTCAGATGGTACGCGGACGACAGCCCGGCCTGGCCGGCACCGATCACCACGATTCCGGTCTTGAGGCGGACAGCTGACTCGGACATTCTCGGAAAGTAGCCGAGACGCCGACCGAGGACTCACCGCGATGCTCGAAGCCTGGGTGTACGAGACCGCTGCGCGCCTGATGTTCGGGCCGATCACTGGCCTGAGCGAGGTACGGCGCGAGTTGCTCGACGCCTCGGCGCTGGGAGCGCACACGAGTGTCCTCGAGGTGGGCTGCGGCCCGGGGTCGCTCACGAGGGCGATGCTCGATCGGGGGGCGCACGTCACGGCTGTCGACGCGTCTCGTGCGATGCTTTCCGCGGCGCGACGCCGCGCCCCGGAGGCGACTTTCCACCTCGGCGACGTGCTGACGTTCGCCCCCGACGGTGAGTTCGACGTCATCGTGGCATCGTTCATTCTGCACGAGCTTCCTCCAGCCGAGCTCCCGGGGCTCGTTGCGAGATTCGCGAACAGGCTCGCACCACACGGGCGCGTCGTCCTCGTCGATCACGCGATGCCGACGTCGGGTACCATGCGTTCAGTGTGGGGCTCCGTTCTGCGGCTGGTGGAAACACCGACCATCGCCGGTTGGCTCGCGCTCGAGCCTGCGACGCTCCTCACGAAGGCCGGCCTCGGCGTGCGTGACGACCGCCATCTCGCCGGCGGCAGAGCGCGCCTCATCGTCGGCGGGCGTTAGAGCGCCGCCGTGCCGCGTTGTCCAGTGACGGTGATTGCGCCGCCCGTGCAATGGTGCATCTTGGTAGACCGATTTGGTATACAGACTGTCTTCCTGAGGCGCGAGCCGAAGGGGATCGTCGTCGTCCCGGGAGAGAGAGATGTCATCCCGAGCGCAGCGAAGGATGTTCGCCGTCCGGCAGAGCGATGTCATCCTGAGCGCAGCGAAGGATCTTCGCCGTCCCGGCAGCGGGCCCTCGCCCGGGACGATGAGGATCCTTCGCCTGACGGCTCAGGATGACAACCCGCCTGACGGCTCAGGATGACATCCTTGTTCGGGACGAGAGCGATGCCTCGCTTTCGGCCCGGAACGACCAACGAATGGGAACCTGGCCATGACCAGCCTTCACGTCGCCCGCACGCTTCCCCTCGCAGTCGCTATCGCGGCTGCCTTCTCGGGCGTCTCGATCGCTCAGCGGCCGTCGCAGCCGCTGAGTCAGCCGCCGGCACCGCGTCAGGTGCGTCCCGACGAGCTGCCCACTCCGAATCCACCAACGAGCCCGACGCGCGGCATCAAGGATCGCGCGGAGCTCGAGGCCTTCCTCGATGGCGTCATGGTGGCGAACCTCGGTGACAAGCACGTCGCAGGCGCGACCGTCGCCGTCGTGAAGGACGGTCAGCTGCTGTTCGCGAAGGGATACGGCTGGTCGAATCCCGACAAGCGGCTACCCGTCAGCGCAGAGCGGAGCCTCTTCCGCATCGGCTCGGTGAGCAAGCTGTTCACGTGGACGGCCGTGATGCAGCTCGTCGAGCAGGGCAAGATCGATCTCGACGCCGACGTGAACCGCTACCTCGACTTCAAGATCCCGGAGACGTATCCGCAGCCGATCACGATGCGGCATATCATGACGCACACGCCCGGCTTCGAGGAGGACGGCCGCGACCTCATCGGCAATGATTCGACACGCATCGTGCCGCTCCGCACGTGGCTCGCGACGCACATCCCGGGTCGCGTGCGCGCTCCAGGCACGTACTCGTCGTACTCGAACTACGCGACGGCGCTTGCCGGTTACGTCGTCGAGCGCGTCTCGGGCCTCGAGTACGACGACTACATCGACCAGAAGATCCTCGCGCCCCTCGGGATGACGCAGACGACGTCACGTCAGCCGCTGCCCGCGAAATACGCGACGGACATGTCCGGCGGATTCTCGTGGGGCGGTGGTCGCTTCAAGTCGGAGAAGTTCGAGATCGTGCACCCGGCGCCGGCCGGCTCGATCGGCTCGAGCGCGACCGACATGGCGAGGTTCATGCTGGCGCACCTCGGCGGCGGCGCGTACAACGGCCAGCGCATCCTCTCCGACTCCACGACGGCGCTGATGCACGCGCGCGCGTTCACCCACGACCCGAGGATTCCGGGATTCGCGTTAGGCTTCTACGAGAAGTCGAGCCACGGGCTTCAGATCATCGGGCATGGCGGCGACACGCGCTGGTTCCACAGCGACCTCGCGCTCATCCCATCGGAGCGCCTCGGTGTCTTCGTGTCGTACAACACGGTGACCGGTGGCGAGTTGAGCTTCGGTCCGTTCCTCCGGCAGTTCCTCGATCACTACTATCCGCTCGAGCCGGCGACCGCGACCTCCGTCGCCGATGCAGTGGAGCAGGCGAAGCGCGTGGCGGGCGAGTACCAGTTCAATCGTCGCTCGTACACGACGTTCCAGCGCGCGCTCGGCCTTGCTGGCCCCGTGCGCGTGAGTGCCAGCGACAGCGGGAAGGTCATCATCTCCTCGCCGCTCGGCGACTCGCACCTGGTGCCGGTTGGACCGTTGCTCTACCGCGACGCGATGCGAGACGAGCTCGTTGCGTTCAAGGCCGACTCCGGCGGCGACGTGAGCTACGGCTTCCTCGGGGTTGCGCCGATGATGGCGCTCGAGCGTGTGCCGTGGTACGCGTCGCCGAAGTTGCACTGGGTCGTCCTCGGCCTCGGCGTGCTGGTCTTCGTCGGGACGATCGTCGCGGCCGTGCGCCGGTTCGCGCGTCGCCGCTTCGGCACGCCGCGCCCTGAGGATCCGCTCCCGGGCCGTGCGCTCGTGACCGTGCCCGCGCTGCTGAACATTGCGTTCCTCGTCACGGTAGGTGTTGTGATCGGATCGAGCGGCGGGCTGCTCGAGGGTCCGCTGACCGGTCTCAAGGTGGCGTTGGCGCTACCGATCATCGGCGCGCTCGTCGCCATCGGCGCGGCGGTCATGTCGGCACGTCAGTGGCGAACAGGCGCCGGCACTCGTGGGGCGAGACTCCGCTACAGCTCGGCGGTCGTGGTGACGCTGCTGTTCGTATGGTCGCTGAGTCAGTGGAACCTGCTTGGATGGCGGATGTAATTGGATCTGACCCCCACCCTGCAGCATGGAGAACCCGGGGATGGATCGTTCATCCAGCCAGCGTCGCGGCCTCCTCGCCCTCGGCGCGCTGATGCTCGCAACAGCATGTGGCAGCCTCGGCGGCCGAGGCACAGGGCAGCCGTCGACATTGATCATTTTCGCGAACGAGTCGCAGGAGCAGGCGACCGTCTACATCGCCGCGCCCGGTGTCGAGTTCAGGCGCATCGGCACTGTATTCGCCAATCGCACCGACACGTTGACGGTCCCGCCCGACCTCGCCGCTCGCGGCGCAACGCTCAACGTCGTTGCTCGCCTCCTTGCGCGGCCGAACGTGCCCCAGACGGGGCCTGTCTCCATCCGTCCGGGTGAGATGTATCAGGTGAGACTGGGGTCGGACGCGAAGCTGCTCTCGTTCCTTCCCGCCGGCCAGTAGCCGAACGACCTGACGCTGGCTCGCCTTTCTGCGCCGGGCGCGTCGACCCTGATGGTCAGGCGGAGGGTCGCGAAGCAGTAGCGGCGTCACCCGCGCTGGTTAGACTCTCGTATGACCCTCACAGTATGCCTTGCCGGCGCTACGGGGTGGGCCGGCTCTGAACTGGCTCGTGCCATCGCCGGCGCCGACGACCTGCGCCTCGTCGCCGCCGTGTCGCGCACGCATGCCGGCCGGATCCTCGGCGACGTCCTCGGCGACCAGCGCCTAACGAGTCCAGTCTACGGCTCGGCGGCCGAGGCGCTCGCCCACCCGTGCGCGATCTTCGTCGAATAATGGCCGCGCGCCTCATCCCGCAATGGGAGATCGTCGATTACGCCCACGACGCCAAGCCCGACGCGCCGAGCGGCACGACCCGCGAGCTGGCCGCGCGGCTCGCACGCGTGCGCGAGCCGGCGCCCACGATCCCGGTGAACGACACGTCCGGCGATCGCGCGGCACGTGGCGCGACGGTCTCCGGATCGCAGGTCCACTCCGTGCGCCTGCCGGGCTACGTGATCGGCGCGGAGGTCATTTTCGGGATGCCGGACCAGCGACTGAGCATTCGACACGACTCGGGCAGCAGCGCACGTCCGTATGTGGACGGTGCGCTGCTCGCGATTCGGAAGGTGTCGACGTTGGTTGGTGTGCACCGAGGACTCGACACGGTGCTCGATCTCTAATAGCACTCGGCACCAGCCAGCGACGGTCACGATGACCCGCGATCGAGATCGCGCGTCATCTCGACCATCGTCCGACGGAACCCCACGCTCTCGAAGAGGCGTTGTGCCGACTCGTTCCGCTCCGCGGTCCAGAGCACGACCATGGGCAGCCCTCTGCGCTCGAGTGCCTGAATCGTCGCCTCGACCAACATGCGCCCGACCCCGTGTCCGCGATGCGCCGGATCGACCACGATGTCGTGCAGCACGCCGGCCGGTCCACGGAGCGACATATAGTCCTGACCTTCGACACCGGCGTACGTGTAGCCGATCACTTCGCCGCCGCGCTCGGCGACGAGCACGATGACATCAGCCTCGTCGAGCTGTGTCCCGAGAAACGAGCCGTATCCCTGCGCCGTGCGCGACGTTGCCGCGAAGAAACGGTGTGGGTCGAGATCGTGATGCGTCCGAACGAGCAGCGCACCAAGTCGGCCGAGGGCGGGGAGGTCGCCGCGTGCGGCAGGACGGATCGTGATCGACGGAGGATCGAGCGTCGGCATGCGTGGAGAATGAGGACCGGCTGGCGGTGATGGATGATGGAGATTAGCGTCGGTCGCCAATTCCGCTCGGAGTGACCGCCAGGGATGAAGGCTATCCGCGTCCATCGACCAGGTGGACCAGAAGTTCTCGAGATCGAAGACATTCCTCGCCCGGAGTCGCGCCCCGGCTGGGTTCGGATCCGCGTCCGCGCGTTCGGTCTCAATCGCTCCGAGATGTTTACGCGCCAGGGTCATTCGCCGAGCGTACGGTTTCCGCGCGTTCTCGGTATCGAGTGCGTCGGCGAAGTCGATGACTCGGGTGGAACCGACCTCGCCGTCGGCGAGACCGTTGCGGCAGTAATGGGTGAAATGGGTCGCGCCTATGACGGCGGGTACGCGGAATACACGCTGGTTCCGCGGGAGCGCGTCCTCGCGATTCGCACGACGCTTTCGTGGGAGGTCCTGGCGGCGCTACCTGAAACGTATCTCACGGCCTGGGGCTCGCTCGTCGACGCGTTGGCGATGGAATCGGGGCAGACCTTGCTGATCCGCGGCGGGACCTCGTCTGTCGGTTTGGCGGCGACCTCACTGGCGAAAGGCCTGGGAGTGCGCGTCATCGCCACCACGCGCGATCCATCGAAAGCGGCTGTGCTTCGCGAGAATGGCGCTGACGACGTCGTGATCGACACCGGACGCATTGCCGACGAGGCAAAGCGGCGCGTGGCGGGGGGAGTCGACGCCGTCCTCGAGCTGGTGGGGACCGTGACACTGCTCGACTCGTTACGTGCCGTCAGGCCACGCGGGATCGTGTGCAACACCGGAATCCTCGGCAACGCCTGGGTCATGGACCGGTTCGAGCCGCTGGAGGACATTCCGTCCACGGTGCGCCTGACCGCATACCATAGCAGCACGACATCGTCGGAACGAAGCACGGCAGCGCTTCAAGCCATCGTCGACGGTGTTGCCGCGGGGCGCTATCGCGTGCGAGTAGACCGACGCTTCGGCTTCGGTGAGATCGTCGAGGCCCATCGCTACATGGAGGAGAACCGCGGGGCCGGGAAGCTCCTGGTCGTCGTCGACGAGTGAGCGAGCGTCATTTCGTCACACGCGTGGCGACGATCCCACTCCGCATCCGCTCGAGCGCGTAACGCGTCAGCTCCTCGACGTCCCGCTCCGGCAGCTGACCGTCGATGGCGAGCATCGCCACGCCGTGCACGACCGACCAGATGTATCGGGCCAGCAGCACCGTGTCATCGTTGCGCAGAAACCCGTCGCGCTGGAGCACGACGACGGAGTCCACGAGCGCCTGAAATGCGCCGAACGCTTCCGTCGCGAGCTCGGGATCCTGCGGCTCCCGATCCACGAACCGGCTGAACATCACGCGATAGTGTGACGGATTCGCAACGGCGAAGCGCAAATACGCGACACCCATCGCCTGCGATCCGGCCGGGCCACGCCCTCCTCCCTCCCAGGCTGCCACGAGCTGCTCACGCAGTGCGCGGAAGCCCTCGGTCGCAACGGCCGTCAGAAGAGCGCGTTTGTCGGCGAAGTGCCGGTAGAGCGCGGTGCGCGACACGCCGAGCCGGGCGCCGATCTCTCGCAGCGTCACCGCTTCCACGCCGTCGGCGCGGATGGTCGCGAGCGCCTCGTCGAGGAGCGCTCGCCGCAGGTTGCCATGGTGGTAGGGGCGTTGGGTCTTGCGCCCCGCCCGCTTCGCCGGAGTCATGGCTCAAATATGGGCGCGGTGTTGACAACGTCAACATCCAGTGATAGGCTATGTTGACAATGGCAACATTCACGGAAGGTCCCATGAAACCCACCCATCAGGCCACCTCATCCGCGCGCTCGTCCAGCGCTGCCGCCCTCCTCGGCACCCTGTGGCAGGGGAGTCCGTCGCTGACTGCGGTCGGATTGTTGATGCTCGTCGTCGCCGTCCCGACGATCGTCGGGATCCTCGTCGATCCACGCATGATCACCGGCGCGCCGGCCTGGCTCAAGCCGTTCAAGTTCGCGATCTCGACCGCGATCTACAGCCTAACGCTGGCGTGGATCTTCAGCCTGCTGCCGGGCTGGCCCCGCATGCGCCGCACCGTCGCGTGGACCACCGCCATCGTGTTCGTGCTCGAGAATACGATCATCTTCGGTCAGGCATGGCGCGGCACGACCAGCCACTTCAACTCGGCCACCACGCTCGACCGCACGCTGTTCATCGTGATGGGCAGCGCCATCCTGATACAGACGTTCGTGAGCGTCGCCGTTGCCGTGGCGCTCTGGCGAACGCAGCTCGCCGACCGGGGGCTCGGCTGGGCGCTGCGGTTCGGCATGACGCTCACCATCGCCGGCGCGATGACCGGTCCGCTCATGACGCGGCCCACGGAGGCGCAGCTGGCGCAGGCGCGTGCCGGTGGTCCGATGCCGATCATCGGCGCCCACTCTGTCGGTGGCGTGGACGGTGGACCGGGCGTCCCCGTGACCGGTTGGAGCCGAGAGCACGGCGACGTTCGCGTCCCACACTTCATCGGGTTACACGCGATCCAGGCGCTCGCCATCGTCGCCGTCGGTCTGCGGCGTTGGCACCGTTCCGACTCTGTTCGCGTCAGGGCCGTGTTCGTAGCCGCCGCGAGCTACGCGACGCTGTTCCTCCTGCTCCTCTGGCAAGCGCTTCGCGGACAGAGCATCGTCGCACCCGATGCAGCGGCTCTGACATCGCTGGCGATCTGGGCGGCGGGCACGGTGCTCGGCGCCGGCGCGATCGTCCTTCGTTCTCGCATCTCGAATCGGATAGCAACATGACGCCCGAACAGCTCTTCTCGATCGTCAATCTCGTCGCCATGGTAGGCTGGTTGCCGCTCGTGTTTTTCCCGCGGGCGCGGTGGGCGTCGACAGCCGTCCCGTTCGTCGTGCCGACCGCGCTCGCGGTCGTGTACGTGGTGTTGATCGCCATGACGCTCGGCAGGACGGACGGCGGTTTCTCATCGCTCGCCGCCGTGAGCGCCCTGTTCAGCAATCCGTGGGCGCTGCTTGCCGGATGGACGCACTACCTCGCGTTCGACCTGTTCATTGGCGGCTGGGAGGTCCGTGACGCACAACAGCGTGGCGTCCGGCACCTGCTCGTCATCCCGGCGCTGGTCCTGACGTTTCTCGTCGGACCGGCCGGCCTTCTGGTGTACCTGGCAATCCGGCGCTTCGGGTCTGCCGACCGCCTAACGGCCTCGGCGGCTGTGCCCGGGACTCGCTGACGAGAGCAGTCCCGGCGAGGTTCACCGTCTAGCGGATGCGTGGGTCCGCCGCGTAGCGAGCGAGGAAGGTTTCGACGCCTTCGCGTGCGCACGTAACGATGTGCTCCCGGGTCGGGACGGTGCCCACCAGCACGGCGCGATCGAGCGGTTCGCCGACGATGAGGTAGGCGAACTGCTCCGCGGCGCGGCGCGTGTCCGTTGCTCGAAGCACACCGAGTTGAACGAGGTGTCGGAACCCCGATGCGAGCACCTCGATCATCTGGTTGGGCGCTCGATCGAAATAGCGGGCGCCTAGCGCCGGGAACGCGCGCGCCTCGCCAATGAGCAGCCGCCGCAGGGCGACGACTTCAGCGCGCACGATCGCGAGGGCAAGTCGGCGACCGAGGTCGTGCAACGACGTGCGAAGGTCGGCAGCGGCGATGTCGGCAGCGAGCTCGGCGCGAAGGCCGACGGCGTACTCGTCCGCGAACGCCAGGACGTCGGTCACGATCTGGGTGAAGAGCGTTTCCTTGTCCGTGTAGTTGTTGTACACGGTGCGCTTCGTGATGCCGGCAAGGGCGGCGACGTCTTCCATCGTCGTCCCCGCGTAGCCTTTCTGCAGGAACAACGTCGTGGCTGCCTCGACGACGGCTGCCCGCGACCGCACGACGCGCGGATCATCGCCGCGCGGCATGACGCCGTTCCGTCGCTTCAGCCGGCCACGCGGCCGCCTGGTAGATATTGCACTCATGAGTAAAGTAATGTACCGTCGAGTGCAATGAACCGCGAGCCAGGGACCCCATGACATCCAACACGTTGGCCCCGGGCGCACCAGGGCAGTCGAAGGTTTCGGGATTCGATCGCAGTGCGGCCGTCACCCGATCCTTGCTCGGATATGGCGTCATCGCCGGCCCGTTCTATCTGGTCGTCGCGCTGGGGCAGGCATTCGTGCGGGACGGGTTCGACCTAACGCGGCATCCCCTCAGCCTGCTCGCGAACGGGCCAGGTGGCTGGGTGCAGACCGTGAATTTCGTTGTCACCGGCGCCATGGTCGTCGCGGCGGCCGTCGGCATCGGGCGCGGGCTCGGGGCGCGCGCGACGAGCTGGGCACTGGGCTGCTTCGGCGTCGCCATGATCGCGGCAGCGGGGTTCCCGGCGGATCCGGTCGACGGATTCCCCATTGGCACGCCCGAGGGAATGCCGACGTCGATCACGACCACTGGTCTGCTGCATTTCGTGTCTGGTGCGTTCGGTTTCTTCTCGCTGGCGGTGAGCGGCTTTTTGGCGGCGCGGGCGCTGTCGCGCCGAGGAGCGTCCAGGCTCGCGTGGTACTCGGCGGCGTCCGGGGCAGCGGTCGCGATCGGATTCTTCGGCGGGCCGGTCTTCGGCAGTGCCTCCGCGATGGTGTTCGCCATCTGGTTCAGCGTGCTCGCCGGTTGGACGTGGCTCGCCATACTGTCGATCCACCTGTACCGGGCGGCACCAGACCCGAACTGCGCGCCGGGTGCGGTCTGATCGCCGTACTGCCGGCCTAACGACACAACGCGAGTGGCGACGCAATCATGGGTTTATGGGGTCACGCGTGCCCGATACGCCGACAGGAGTGATCTGGCCCTGCGTGAGTGTCCACCGGTGAGAGACAAGCGCTGACGCCGGCTGCGCGATCGTGAACGTCGCCCGCGGGTCGCGCGCGACCTGAGGCGTAATGCGTTCTCCTGTCAGGACGGCCAGCTGTGCGCGATACACACTCGCGGTAAGCGCGGCGTCAGGAATGCGCAAAGTCGCACGCACCCCGGGCGCGACGCGGCCAAGGAGCCACTGACGCTCGTCGGTGACGAGGTAGACGTGCGCGTGCTCGTTCGCCGTATTGTCGAAGCGAACGGTGTGCACGCTCGCCTCTTGTATGAATGTCGGCCCGTCGAGCGCCGTGTACGGCTGCGGCGGGGCGCAGGCGCCCAGCGCGAGAGTCATGCTCAGCCTGGCGGCGAGTGAAACGATGACACGGGTACGTGGCGTAGTCATGAAATCCTCCGTGAGCAGTACTGGCGCAGTCGGCGCCTCGTTCAGTAGCGCGTAAAACGCGGAGGAACCCACTCACGGGTCTTGCTGTCCAACCTGCAGCCGGAGTTCTCCTCAGTCGTCACGGGGAAACGCCGTGTTCTCGCCAAACCGGACATCGACGTCATCCACTATGCCAACCACGCCCCCGGAGGCAGCCGCACGTCGCTCGCCCGCCCCATCGACCGGAGCTGATCCGGCGGCG
>Ga0075420_100002740_pt1 | contig 15282 bp, 13 predicted proteins | sample SoiMetdeltSBSDD4_FD_75296 | JGI IMG/M metagenome (GOLD analysis project Ga0075420, IMG submission 75296) | Bulk soil microbial communities from a Populus tree surrounding site in Tennessee, USA - Soil MetaG P. deltoides SBSDD4 | ecosystem: Environmental > Terrestrial > Soil > Tree plantation... | reverse complement strand
GCCAGCCCCGGGCCTAGCCACTGACCGGTCACGCCGGATTCGAAGGCCCCCAGCTCGTTCGATGCCCCGATGAAGACGTTCTCGACCGCCAGCACCCGACCTCGAGCCTGGGTCGGCGTGCTGAGCGGGACGAGCGTCACCCGGATGAACACGCTCAGGGCATCGGCGGCGGCGAGCACCACCAGCGCGACGAAGGCCACCGCGTAGCTCCGGGTGGCCCCGAGCACCACGGTGGCCGCCCCGAAGACGGCGACTGCGCTCAGCAAGGCCACGCCGACGTGGCGGCGCAGCGGTCGGACGGCGAGCAGCAGCATCATCGCCGCCGCCCCCATCCCGGGCGCGGCCCGGAGCCAGCCGAGGCCGACGGCCCCCACGCCCAGGCGCTCGTCGGCGATGGCCGGCAGCAAGGCGACGGCGCCGCCGAAGAGCACGGCGAACAGGTCGAGGCTGATGGCGCCGCCCAGCACCGGCTGCCGGCGGATGATGCGCAGCCCCTCGAACGCCTCGTGCAGGCGACCCCCGGCCGGCGCGGGCTCGGCCCGCTGCTGCTGCTGCGCCCCGGTCGCCGGCAGGACCAGGTAGCAGACGGCGGACAGCACGTAGAGGACGGCTGCCGCGGCGAACGCCAGGCGGGGGTCGGAGGCGTAGAGCAGGCCTGCGATCACCGGCCCGGTGACGAGCGCGACCTGGAAGCTGATCGTCCAGCGGGCCACCAGCCACGGCAGCTCCTCGGCCGACATGAGGTCGGCGGGCATGGCCCGGGCGGCGGGGGCGACGAAGGCCCGGCCGACACCCAACAGGAGCGCCAAGGCGAACAGCGGCCCGACGGCCGTCGGCTCGGTCGCCACATAGCCCACCATCAGCACCGCGGCGAGCAGTTCGACGAGGACGCCGCCGAGGACGACCCGACGCCGCGGGAACCGGTCGGCCACCGACCCGCTGACCAGCACCAGCAGCGCCGCGGGGGCGAACTCGGCCAGCCCGATCATCCCGAGGTCGAACTCCCGGCCGCTGATGTCGTAGGCCTGCTTGCCGAGGGCGTAGGCCAGCGCGGCTGTGCCCGTGCCCGCCGCGAAGTAGCCGAGGATGAACAGAACCGTCGCCCGGTTCCACCGCCCGGCCGGGCCGCCCGGATCGCCCGGCTCGGTTGTGGGGTCCGCCGCCCGAGTGACCACTACCCCCAGCGCCCCAGATCGTCCGGGGTGTCGATGTCGGCAGGGTGGCCCGGGCACGGCACCTCGACGACCAGGTCGGGGCGGCGCCGCATGACGAGGCCCGCACCCATGTCGCCGTCGGACGGAAGCAGGGGCCACACCCGCCGGTCGAGCTTGACCGGGTGGCCCCGCTCACCGTCGTAGGTGGCGACGGCGATGCGCCCGGGTGCCTGGGCGACGGTCCGCCAGGCGTCGCCGACGATCAGCGGCATGTCACCCAGCCCGACGACCACCGAGCTGTGCCCCTCCCGGGTGGCCCGGGCGACGCCGACCTGCAGCGAGGTGGCGAGCCCGTCCCGCCAGCGGCCGTTGTCGAGGTACTCGGCGCCCTCGACCTCGGGGATGTCGACCGCGCCGGTGACGACGTAGGTGGCGTCGAGCTTGGCGGAGACCGCGGAGAGGATCGACCAGCCGACCACGGTCCAACCCATGAACGGCGCCAGGAGCTTGTGGGAATCTCCCCCGCTATCGAGGAAGCGCCGGCCGCCTCCCGCAGCGAGCACAACGGCGGCCGTGGTCATCGGAGTGTAGATACCGGCCGCAAGAAGAAACTGCAAACACTGCCACTACGGGCGGTGGCAGCGCGCGGTCAGTCCCAGAGCAACGCCAAGGAGATGACGCTGAAGGCCCAGACGAGCGCGACGACAACAGTGATGCGGTCGAGGTTGCGCTCCATGACGGTCGACCCCATGGCGCTCGCCCCCATGCCGCCGCCGAACATGTCGGAGAGGCCGCCGCCCTTACCGCTGTGCATCAGCACGAAGCCGAGCATGGCGGCCGACGAGACGACGAGCAGGACGAGGGCAACGACGACCATAGGGGCACAAACTCTAGACCATGGCCCGTTCGCGGGCGAAGTGGCAGGCGACCGGGTGCTCCACGTCGCCCTCCCGGCGGATCTGCAACAGCGGTTCCTCGTCGGCGCAGATCGCCGTGTCGACGCCGCTCTCCTCGAGCTGGGCGCGGTGCCAGCAACGGGTCCGGAAGCGGCACCCCGACGGCGGGTCGACAGGCGACGGCGGATCACCCGGGAGGATGATGCGCTCCCGCTCGCGCTGCTTGATCGGGTCGGGCACCGGCACGGCCGACATGAGCGCCTGGGTGTACGGGTGGCCGGGGTGCTCGTAGAGGTCGTCGGCGGTCGCCGTCTCGACGATCTTGCCGAGGTACATCACCGACACGACGTCGGAGATGTGCCGGACGACGGCCAGGTCGTGGGCGATGAACAGGTAGGCCAGCCCCAGCTCCTCCTGGAGCTCCTCGAGCAGGTTGACGACGCCGGCCTGGATCGACACGTCGAGGGCCGACACCGGCTCGTCGAGGACCAGCAGGTCGGGGTCGAGCGACAGGGCGCGGGCGATGCCGATGCGCTGGCGTTGGCCGCCCGAGAACTCGTGGGGGAACCGGTTGACGTGCTCGGGCTTGAGGCCGACGAGCTCCATCAGCTCCTTGACCCGGGCCTTGCCGCCGTTCTTGTAGCGGCCGTGGATCCGGAGCGGTTCGCTGATGATGGCGTCGACCGTCATGCGGGGGTTCAGCGACGAGAACGGGTCCTGGAACACGATCTGCATGCGCTGGCGGAGGTGCCGCATGCGCCCCGCCGACGCCCGCATCACGTCGATGCCGTCGAAGTTCACCGAGCCCGAGGTGGATTCGAGCAGCCGGAGGACGAGCCGGCCGGTGGTCGACTTGCCGCAACCGGACTCACCGACCAGGCCCAGCGTCTGGCTCCGGGCGATCGAGAAGCTGACCCCGGACACCGCTTTGACCGAGGCGATCTGCCGGCGCAGCAGGCCGCCGGTGATCGGGAACTCCTTGGTGAGGTCCGTGACCTTGAGGATGGCGCCGTCACTCGTCGCATCCGCGATCTCCGGCTCCGGCAGGATGACGTCATTGGCCATATTGGCGATCCTTGGCCTCGGCGAGCAGGCGGTCGGCGAAGTGGCACGCCGACCAGTGGGTGGTCCCCACCTCGATGAGCGGCGGCTCGTCGGTGTTGCAGACTCCGGGCACCTCGGCCATGGGGCAGCGAGGGTGGAAGGCGCACCCTGGCGGCACGTGGATCAGCGACGGCGGCTGGCCGACGATCCGGTGCAGCCGGTCGCTCGTGCGCCGGTCGATGCGGGGCAGCGAGGCCAGCAACCCCTGGGTGTAGGGGTGGCACGGCTCGTAGAACACCTCGTTGACCGTGCCGATCTCTGCGGTGCGCCCGGCGTACATCACCATGATCCGCTGCGTGACGCCGGCGACCACGCCGAGGTCGTGGGTGATCAGGATCACCGACGACGACGTGCGGGACTCGACCCGCTCCAGGGTGTCGAGGACCTGGGCCTGGATGGTCACGTCCAGGGCAGTGGTCGGCTCGTCGGCGATCAGCACGTCGGGGTCGTTGGCGATCGACATGGCGATCATCGCCCGCTGGCGCATGCCGCCCGAGTACTCGTGGGGGTACTGGCCGGCCCGCTCCTTGGGGTTCGGGATGCCCACGATGTTGAGCAGCTCGGCGACCCGGTCGTTCAGGTCGGCCTTCTCGATCTCCTGGTGGACCGTGATGGCCTCGGCGATCTGGGTGCCGACCGTGTACACGGGGTTCAGGGCCGCCAGCGAGTCCTGGAAGATCATGGCCATCCGGCGGCCGCGCAGGTCCTGCAGCTGCCGCTCGGTCATGTCCAGCAGGTTCTGGCCGCAGAACAGGATCTCGCCGGTGATCTGAGCGGTCTTGGGCAACAGGCCCAGGATCGCCAGCGAGGTGACGCTCTTGCCCGAGCCCGACTCCCCGACGATGCCGAGGACCTCATTGGCCCGCAGGTCGAAGTTGAGGTGGTCGACGGCGTTGACCAGGCCGTCCTCGGTGGGGAACCGCACCGAGAGGTCGCGGACCTCCAGCAACGGCCCACCCCAGGTGGCCCGTTCGGGGAGGACCTCGACGGCGAGGTTCCCGTCGCGCTTGCTACCGAATGCCATGGCTGGTCCTCAGTGCTTGGCGTGGGGGTCGAGGGCGTCCCGCAGGCCGTCGCCGAGCGCGTTCACCGCCAGCACGGTGACCAGGATGGCGAGGCCCGGGAACAACACGAGGTGGACGTCGTGGTTGTACTTCGTGCGAGCGGTGTAGAGCAGGTAGCCCCAGGACACGTCGGGCGGGACCACGCCGTAGCCGAGGAACGACAGCGTCGACTCGGTGATGATCGCGACGGCGATCGACAGCGTGAGGTTCACCATGATCGGCCCGATGCAGTTGGGCAGGATGTGGCGCACGATGATCCGGAAGTTCGAGGCGCCCGCCGCGCGGGCACCTTCGACGAACTCCTTCTCCTTCAAGGAGAGCGTCAGGCCCCGGACCACCCGGGCGATCTGCATCCAGAAGAGGCCGGCCAGCACGAAGACGATGTTGTTGGGCTTCTGCCCGAACCGCTGCAGGGCCACCGCCAGGACGGCGATGGCCGGCAGGATCAGGACCAGGTCGGTGGCCCGCATGATGACCTGGTCGACGGCCTTGCCGTAGAGCCCGGCGATGGCGCCGAAGAAGGTGCCGAGCAGGGTCGAGACGACGGCCACGCCGACGCCGATCCGCAGCGAGATCTGGCCGCCGTAGAGGATCCGGGCCCACATGTCGCGGCCCAGCTCGTCGGTGCCGAAGGGGTGCTGCCAGCTGGGGCCGGTGCTCCCGAGGGTCAGGTTGCTGCGCTGGTCCTGGGGTGCCGTCAGGAAGATCGGCGCGATCACGAAGCACAGCACGAAGATCAGGATGAGGGTGACCAGCGACCCGATGGCGAGCTTGTGGCGCTTGAAGCGGCGGACGAACAGCTGCCACTGGCTGAGGGCGACCGGTTCGGCCGCCACGTCGAGGTCGGTGACCCCGAGCTCGATCGCCAGCGGCGCCCCGGCCTCGTCCGGGATGACCCGGGTGTCGATGGCCAGTCCGTCGTCGGTCGGGTCGGGTCGGTCTTCGCTCTCGGGGAACTCTTCGCTCATGACAGCCTCACCCGTGGGTCGAGCACCCCGTACATCACGTCGGCGATCAGGTTGAACAGCACGACGAAGACGCCGGCCACCAGGATGTACCCCAAGATCACCGGGGCATCACCTGTCTGCAGGGCGTTGAGGAAGAGGCGGCCCATCCCGGGGATGGAGAAGATCTGCTCGGTGATCAGCAGACCACCGAAGAGCAGGCCGATGTCGACTGCCATGACGGTGACCAGCGGGATCAGCGAGTTGCGCACCGCGTGCTTGATGATGACCTTGCGGCGGGGGACGCCCTTGGCGCGGGCGGTGCGCACGTAGTCGGAGGAGAGCACGTCCAGGGTGGCCGCCCGCTGGTAGCGGGTCCAGCTGGCCACGATCTGCACGGTCAGGGTCAGCACCGGGAGGACCAAGTGCTTGATGTAGTCCCAGTTGAGACCGGACTGGCCGGTGGTGTGCAGGCCGACGAACTCGAGTGGCGGCTTGTCGAGGCCCCAGGTCTGCTTGGGCCAGACCGCGAGGTACGCGATGGCCAGCAAGCCGAACACGAAGGGGGGCATGGCGATGCCTATGTACGTGAGGCTGGTGAAGACGTAGTCGCCTATCGAGTACTGCTTCACCGCCGAGTAGACGCCGATGATCATGGCGACCACCGCCGAGAAGAGGGCGCCCCACAGGATCAGCTGCAGGGTGTTCCAGAAGGAGCGCTGCAGCATGCTGGTGACCTCTTCGTGCTTGGTCTGGCTCTCGCCGAGGTCACCGGTGACGGCGTCCTTCAGCCATCGGCCGTACTGCACGGGGATCGGGTCGTCGAGCCCGAGCCGTTCCCGCTCGTTCTGCACGACGCTGGGGTCGCGCGACTGAGCCAGGCGTGCCGTCGGATCGAACGCCTGGGTGGAGCGCACCATCCAGAACACGAGGAACGTGGCGATCAGCAGGAGCGGAATGGAGATGAGAAATCGACGCAGCACCAAGGTCAGCATGAGCGTCCCCTCCCTGGTTGTTCGCGACCGGCGAACCGGTCAGCCCGTTTGGGGCCCAGCCGGAGCTGGGCCCCACAAACGGTTCGACAGGTACCGATCAGGCCTTCAGGGCCCACTCGTTCATGTCGTGGAAGGGCCCGAAGATCGGGTTGTCCTCACCCTCCTCGGGGCCGACGATGTCGGTGCTCCAGAGGAAGATGTTGGGCAGCGGGTCGAGCGGAAGCGAAGTCGCATCCTCGGCCAGCAGCTTGTCGGCCTCGGCCTGAGCGTCGGAACGATCCTGCCGATCGGACTCGGTGTCGACCGCCAGGAGCGGCTCGTCCGCATCCGGGATGTCGGTCCGGGTCCAGTTCTGACCGCTGAACTCGTTCTCCGCAGTCGGGATGTTCGTGGAGACGAACAGGCTCGACAGCGAAGGATCGAGGCTGGTCAGGACCTGGGCGTACAGCGCCAGGGTGTAGTCACCCTTGGGGAGCTGGTCACCGAACAGGTCGCCGGCAGCCTGGTTGTCGATCTTCAGCGAGAAGCCGGCATCCTTGGCCTGCTCCAGGATCAGCTCCTGGGTGCGCTCACGGCGAGCGTTGCCGGCGGTCGTCTTGAAGACGATCTCGGCCTTCTTGCCGCCCTTGGCCCAGATGCCGTCGGAGCCCTTGGCCCAGCCGTCACCTTCCATGAGCTCGTCGACCTTGTCCAGATCCTGCGTGTAGCCGGCGAACGCATCGGGATCACCGAAGTCGCCCAGGATGGTCTGGTTGAACGAGTTCATCGCCTTGGTGACACCCAGCCCACCGAAGAGGGCCTCGACGATGGCGTCACGGTCGAGGGAGTAGGAGAACGCCTGCCGCACGGCCTTCGAGTCGAACGGGAACTTGGCGTTGTTCATCCACAGCGCCTCGGCGTTCGGGGTGTGGTCGGCGTTGATGCTCTTGCCGGTGTCCGGGATGCCGTTGGAGATCTCCTCGACCGCGTCGAGCTGCGGCTGCGGGTAGATCGCCTTGACCGTGCCGGCCTTGAAGGCCTCGAACTCGGCCGCGGTGTCCGCCTGCAGGAGGAAGGTCACCTTGTCGAGCGTCGGCTTCTTGCCCCAGTAGTTCTCGTTGGGGACCAGGGTGATGCTGGTGTCCTTGACCCAGCCACTGGCGCCACCGTCGAGCTTCCACGGGCCGGCCGAGAAGTCGTAGCCGTTGGCCATGATCGCGGCGCGGTCCTTGCCCTTGAGGAGGTGCGACGGGAAGATGCCGAACTGACCACCGAAGAGCTGCTGCCAACCGGCATACGGCTTCGAGTAGTTCGTCACGGCGGTCTTGCCGTCCTCACCATCGGGGCACTCGACCGACTCGATGTCCTGGTAGCCGGTCTTGTCGTAGATGTCGTCGCCGTTCTTGATCTGGTCCCAGGTGTACAGGTAGTCGGCGCACGTGATGGGGGTCTTGTCCGACCAGACGGCCTTGTCGTCGATCACGTAGGTCACGACCTGCTTGTCGCCTTCGGTCGTGATCTCCGGATCCTCGGCCATCATGCTCGACGTCTCGTAGACCCAGTCGTCGCCGTCCTTCACGATGTCGAACGAGTTCGGCATCGTGTTGTAGGAGACCATCCAGGAACCCCACGAGCTACCGGCGCAGCTGGCGATCCAGTCCATGCAGTCCGGGAACTGCTCGGCCCCGATGACCAGGTCACCACCAGTCTGGGTCTTGGTCTCCTCGCCCTTGCTGCCGCTGTCGTCGTCATCGTCGCCACCACAAGCGGCGGCGATGATGGACAGCCCAAGGATGAGAGCAAGGAGCTGCATGCTCCTGCGCTGTCGTCTCATGTATGGACCTCCTGAAGGGATCGGCGGGGAGATCCTGGGCCACACGGTGCCCATTCGGAGAGACTCCCCCTCTTGGTCAGGACCCGCCAGAAATTCGGTTGACGTCATGTCGACCGCTATGACGAGCGCGCGGGACCATATCAGGATTGTCCAGGGATGTCCCGTTTCAGCTGGCTGAACAGCACCTTGAAGTCCCAGGCCGCTGGGCACATCGTGACGGAAACGGACCTGGGCAGTACAAGGTGCACGGCTGTGATGAGACGCGCAAGTAGAACGCGAACGAGCGTCTCACTACCCCTGGGCGCTCAGGACCAATCGCGATAACGCACTATCGAGGCGAAGCTCTCGGCCTCGAGGCTGGCGCCTCCCACCAGTGCACCGTCGACATCGGGGCAGGCCATCAGCGCGACGGTGTTCTCGGGCTTCACCGAACCGCCGTACTGGATGCGCAACGTTGCCGCCGCGTCCCCGCCGTGCAGCTCCGTGACCTGGTCACGGATGCGGCGGCAGACCACCTGGGCGTCGTCCGGGGTGGCGGTCCGCCCGGTGCCGATGGCCCAGATCGGCTCGTAGGCGATGACCATGCCGCCGACCTGCTCGGCGCTCAGCCCGGCGAGGCCGGCCTCGACCTGGCCGGTGACCTTGGCCTCGGTCTGCTCGGCCTCCCGCTCCTCGAGGGTCTCCCCCACGCACATGATGGGCGTCATGTCGTGCTTGAAGATGGCGTGCACCTTTTTGTTCACCATCTCGTCGGTCTCACCGAACAGTTCGCGCCGTTCCGAGTGGCCGGCGATGACGTATTGCACATCGAGCTTGACGAGCATGGCCGGCGACACCTCCCCGGTGAACGCGCCGGCGTCCTCCCAGTAGCAGTCCTGGGCGCCGACCGCGATCGGCGGGGCGTCCTTCTCCGCCAGGAAGTAGGTCTGCACGGTGCGGATGTCCGTGAAGGGCGGGTGGATCGACACGTCCACGGCCTCGAAGTCTTCGGCCGACAGCTCGTAGACCAGCTTCTGCACCAGCGCGGTGGCCTCGAAGTGGTTGAGGTTCATCTTCCAGTTGCCGCTGATCAGCGGCTTGCGCTTGGCGCTCATCTCATCCCTTCACGAAGAGCACGGAGGCCGGGGAGGTCGCCTTCCTCCAACAGCTCCAACGATGCGCCGCCGCCGGTCGACACGTGGTCGATCCGGTCGTCGAGGCCGAACTGGGCCAGCGCCGCCGCGCTGTCACCCCCGCCGACGACCGTGAACGCCGAGGTGTCGGCGACGGCCTCGGCCACGGCCCGGGTGCCGGCCTCGAACCGGGGGTCCTCGAACACGCCCATGGGGCCGTTCCAGAACACGGTGCGGGCCTCGGCGATGCGGTCGCCGAACTCGGCGGCGGTGCCGGGCCCGATGTCGACGCCCTTCCACCCGGCGGGCAGCGACGTGCCGGCCTGGCGGACCTCGCCGCCGGCCTCCGGTTTGAAGAGCTCGCCGCCGGGCCCGAGCGCCGTGACGTCGCTCGGCAGGACGATGGCCTTCCCCGCGTCGAGGAGCGCCTTGCAGGCGTCGACCATGTCGGGCTCGAACAGGCTGTCGCCGATGGCGTGGCCCTGCGCGGCCCAGAACGTGAAGCACATGCCGCCGCCGATGAGCACCTCGTCGGCGACGCCGAGCAGCGCCTCGATGACCTTGAGCTTGTCGCTGACCTTGGAGCCCCCGAGGATCGCCACGAACGGGCGCTTCGGGTTGTCGCGCAGGCCGAGGAGGACGTCGACCTCCTTCGCCAGCAGCCGACCGGCGGCCGACGGCAGCACCCGGGGCGGGCCGACGATCGACGCGTGGGCCCGGTGGGAGGCGCCGAAGGCGTCGTTGACGTAGGCGTCGAAGCCCTCGATCAGCCGGGCGGCGAAGGCCGGGTCGTCGGCCTCCTCGCCTGGGTCGAAGCGGAGGTTCTCCAGCAGCTCGACACCCGGCGCCAGCTCAGCCAGGCGCTTGCGCACCGGCTCGACCGAGTAGCGGGGGTCGGCCGTGCCCTTGGGCCGGCCGAGGTGGGTGCAGGCCGTGACCGCGGCGCCGTGGTCGAGCAGCCACTGGATGGTCGGCAGCGCAGCCCGGATCCGGAGGTCGTCGGTGATGACCCCGTCGGCCAACGGGACGTTGAAGTCAGCGCGGAGGAGGACCCGCTTCCCCTCCAGGGGCGGCAGGTCCTCCAGCGTGGGAACGTTGCTCACGCCTGGTTCGCGGCGCCGACGATCAGCGTGATGTCGACGAGGCGGTTCGAGTAGCCCCACTCGTTGTCGTACCAGCCGAAGACCTTCACGAGGTTGCCGATGGATTGGGTCAGCTTGCTGTCGAAGGTGCACGACGCCGGCGACCCGACGATGTCGCTCGACACCAGCGGCTCGTCCGAGAACTCGAGCACCGGGGCCAACGGGCCCGATTCGGCGGCGGCGGCGAACGCCTCGTTCACCTCGTCCTTGGTCACGTCGCGGCTGAGGACACCCGTGAAGTCGGTCATCGACCCGGTCGGCACCGGCACCCGCAGGGCCTGCCCGTCGAGCTTCCCGTCCATCGACTCCAGCACCAGCTTGGTGGCTCGGGCGGCGCCGGTGCTGGCCGGGATGATGTTGATGGCGGCGGCCCGGGCCCGGCGCAGGTCCGAGTGGGGGCCGTCGACCAGGCTCTGGTCACCGGTGTAGGCGTGGATGGTGGTCATCAGGCCCTTCTCGACCCCGAAGGCGTCGTCCAGGACCTTGATCATCGGCACGAAGCAGTTGGTGGTGCAGGAGGCGTTGGAGACCACCTTCTGGGTGGCCGGGTCGAAGGTGTCGTCGTTGACGCCGACCACGAAGGTCCCGTCCGCGCCGGAGGCGGGGGCGGACACGATGACGAACGGGGCGCCGGCGTCGAGGTGAGCGGCCGCCTTGTCGCGGTCGGTGAAGAAGCCGGTCGACTCGATGACGACGTCGACCCCCAGGTCGGCCCACGGCAGCTCCTTCGGGTCCCGCTGGGCCAGGACCTTGAGGGTGTCGCCGTCGACCTTGATGCCATCGTCGACGACCTGGACGTCGCCGTCGAAGCGGCCGAGGACCGAGTCGTACTTGAGGAGGTGGGCCATCGTCTCGACCGAACCGAGGTCGTTGACGGCCACGAAGTCGATGTCAGCGCCAGCCTTCTTGGCTGCACGGAAGAAGTTCCGGCCGATGCGGCCGAAGCCGTTGATCCCCACACGGATGGTCATCTGTGCAGACCTCTCACTCTCTGTGTTGTGAACACTCGCACGTGTTGCGCACCTTAGAGGATCACCTGATCGCGCTTCCTGAAGGGCTGGTCAACGGGTCATGGCGGCCAGGGCCGCGCCGAGCTTGACGCTGTCATGGGCGAGGCCATGGGGTCGGGCGAGGTCGGCGGTCACGGTCTTGATGCCGGGGTCGACGCGGAGGTCGGTCGCCACCTCGGCGTGGACCAGCACCACATCGGGCTCGATGCCGTGGGCCTGCAGGGCCTCGACGTGGCGGAGCGCGTCGTAGCCTCGGGTCTCCGCCCGCTCGGCCCGCAGGTTGCAGACGTAGACCCGTTCGGCGGTCGTCGCCGCGATCGCCTCCCGGACGTCGGCCGCGATCGCCGCCGACAGCACCGACGTGTACAGCGAGCCCGGGCCGAGCACCACCTGGTCGGCTTGGAGCACGGCGTCGACCAGGCCGTCAGGGGCCTTGGCGTCGGGCGGGTCGAGGCTGACGCTGGCGATGTCGGTGCAGGTCGAGACCGCCACCTGCCCGACGACCTCGGCGCCTGTGGCCGTGCGGGCCCGGAGCCGCACCGGCTCGACGGTGGCCGGCAGGACCCGGGCGGTGGCGGGGTCGAGGCCGAGGAGCCGGGCGACCTCGTCGATGGCCGACAGGAAGTCGTCGGTCACGGCCCCGAGCGCCGCCAGGAGCAGGTTGCCGAGGGCGTGGCCCTCGACGTCGGTGCCGGTGAAGCGGTACTCCAGCGCCTTGCCGAGCGGGTGCTGCTCGATGCCGGCCATCGCCACCAGGCAGCGGCGGACGTCGCCGGGCGCCGGCATGTCCATGGCGCTGCGCAGCCGCCCGGTCGAGCCTCCGTCGTCGGCGGTGGCCACCACTGCGGTGGTCATCCCGGCGTAGCGGCGCACTGCCCGGATGGTGGCGGCGAGCCCGTGCCCCCCGCCGACGACGACGACCCTCAGCCCGTGGGGCCTACCGCTCACGACTTCTCGACGTCCCGATGGAGCACGCTCGGTGTGTAGCCGTTCTGGCGGAGCAACGCAGCCACCTCCTCGGCCAGGGCGACCGAGCGGTGCCGGCCGCCGGTGCAGCCCATGGCGATGGTGAGGTAGGCCTTGCCCTCGGCGACGTACGCCGGCAGGAGCTGGGTGAGCAGCTCGGTGAGGTGGGTCAGGAACTCCCCCGCCGCCGGCTGGTGGAGCACGAAGTCGCGGACCGGCTCGTCGAGCCCGGTCTGGGGCCGCAGCTCCTCGACCCAGTGGGGGTTGGGCAGGAAACGGCAGTCGAAGACGAGGTCGGCGTCGAGCGGGAGACCGTGCTTGTAGCCGAACGAGAGCACGGTCACCTGCATGGCGTTGCCCGGCTCGTCGGGGGCGAACAGCGCCCGCATGCGGCGGCGCAGCTCGTGGACGTTGAGGTCGCTGGTGTCGACCACCACGTCGGCCTCGGCCTTGACCACGTCGAGCAGCTCGCGCTCCCGCTCGATGGCGGCCGACAGGTGCTCCTCGTCGCCACCCCCGCTCAGTGGGTGGCGCCGGCGGGTGCTCCCGTACCGGCGGACCAGCGCGTCGGTCGAGGCCTCGAGGAACAGGATCCGGACCTTGGCGCCCGACGACTGCAGCCAGTTGAGCATCGGCAGGACTTCGTCCTGGTAGGCGCCGGTACCGACGACCAAGGCCACGCGCTCGATCGACGACCGGGGCGTCTGGGCCAGCTCCACCACCTTGGGGACCAGCTCGGGCGGCAGGTTGTCGATGACGAACCAGCCGAGGTCCTCCAGGTGGTCGGCGGCCAGGCTGCGGCCCGCGCCCGACAGCCCGGTGATGACGACGAACTCGCTCATTGCTGCAGACCCGGCATGACCAGGGCAATTGTACTGACGCGGAGGTGGCCGGCCGGTGTACCCCCGGTGCTCGACGGTTACCGGCGACCGGTCGGTGTGTGAAGGGTGTCGTACACGGCCTCGGCGACGGCGTCCGGCAGCCACGGCAGGGCCTTCAAGTCCTCCAGGCTCGCCCGGCCGACGCCCCGCACCCCGCCGAGCTCCTTCAGCAGGCGGGTCTTGCGGGTCGGGCCGAGGCCGGGGATGTTGTCGATCGCCGAGGTCGTCATCCGCTTGCCCCGCAGCTGGCGGTGGTAGGTGATGGCGAAGCGGTGGGCCTCGTCCCGGATCCGCTGCAGCAGGTACAACGCCTCGGAGCCCCGGGGCACGTGCACCGGGTCGCTCTGGCCGGGGACGAAGACCTCCTCGAACCGCTTGGCCAACGAGGCCACCGGGATCTCGTCCTCGAGGCCCAGCTCCTCGACCACCCGCACCGCCACGCTCAACTGGCCCTTGCCGCCGTCGACGAGCAGCAGCTGGGGCGGGTATGCGAACTTCCCGGGCCGGTCGGACACCGGGCGCCCCCGCTCCTGCAGGTAGGCGGTCAGGCGCCGGGTCAGCACCTCCTCCATGGCGGCGAAGTCGTCGTTGCCGCCGACGGTCTTGACCTTGAAGCGGCGGTACTCCGACTTGCGGGGCAGTCCGTCCTCCATGACCACCATCGAGCCCACGTAGTCGGAGCCCTGGATGTGGCTCATGTCGTAGCACTCGATGCGCAGCGGGGCCTCAGGTAGGCCGAGGGCGTCCTGCAGCTCGTTGAGTGCCTTGGCCCGGGAGTTGTGGTCCGCGGCCCGGCGGAGGCGGTGGCGGGTGAACTCCTCCTGGGCGTTGCGGGTGACCGTGGCCTGCAGCTCCCGCTTGTCGCCGCGCTGGGGGATCCGCAGCTCGACGCGGGAGCCGCGCAGGTGCGACAGCCAGTCGGTGTACAGCTCGAAGTCGTCGGGCTCGGTCGGCAGCAGCACCACCTTGGGGACGCCGAGGGGCGGGTCCTCGTAGAGGCCTTCGAGGATGTCGCCGACCAGCTCCCCCGGCCCCACGTCCTCGACCTTGTCGACCACGAAGCCCTTTCGCCCGACGACCCGGCCCTTGCGGACGTAGAAGACCTGGACCGCGGCCTCGAGGTCGTCCTCGGCGATGCCGACGACGTCGAGGTCCTCGCGGCGGTCCGCCACCATCTGCTGCTTCTCGATGGCCTTGCGGACGCTGGTCAGCCGGTCGCGCAGCCGCGCCGCCCGCTCGAACTCCAGGTTGTCTGCGGCCTCCCGCATCTGCTGGTCGAGACGGCGGACGATCTTGTCGGTGTCGCCGTCGAGGAACTCGAGCAGCTCGTCGACCAGGACGTCGTAGCGCTCCTTGTCGATCTCTCCCACGCACGGTCCCGAGCACTTCTCGATGTGGAACAGCAGGCAGGGCCGGCCGAGCTGGTGGTGACGCCTGAACTTGGCGTCGCTGCACGACCGCACCGGGAACGTGCGGAGCAGCAGGTCGAGCGTCTCCCGGATGGCGTAGGCGTGGCCGTAGGGGCCGAAGTAGCGGACGCCCTTGCGCTTCTTGCCCCGCATGACCATGGGTCGGGGCCACTCGTCCTCGACCGTGACCGCCAGGAAGGGGTAGCTCTTGTCGTCGCGCAGCCGGATGTTGAAGCGCGGCCGGTGCTGCTTGATGAGGCTGTACTCGAGCATGAGCGCCTCGACCTCGTTGCGCACCTCGATCCACTCGACGGTCTCCGCGCTCGCCACCATCTGGCGAGTGCGGGGCAGGAGCGTGTCGGGCGGCGCGAAGTAGTTCGACAGCCGGCTCCGCAGGCTCTTGGCCTTGCCCACGTAGAGCACCCGACCCTGGGCGTCCTTGAACTGGTACGAGCCCGGAGTGTCGGGGATCGTGCCGGCGGGGGGACGATGGAGCACCGCTCCATTCTCCCAGGGCGACACCCCCATAGAGTGCGCCCGTGTTCAACCGCCTCCGTCGATTCGGCCGGCCCCTCCCCTTGCGCGGATGGCCCCCGGGGCCGGCCTCCGCGGTCGACGCGCTGAGCGATGACGACCTCGAGCTCGTGAACAAGCTCCTGCCGTGGAACTGCTTCACCGTCGACGCGCAGGGGCGGCGGCTCGGCAACCGGGCGTGGGTCGGCAAGCGCGACACACCGCAGCCGCTCCCCGACCCGCGGATCACCCTCATGGACGAGCGGTGGTCGCTGTCGG
>Ga0075420_100002737_pt1 | contig 15293 bp, 17 predicted proteins | sample SoiMetdeltSBSDD4_FD_75296 | JGI IMG/M metagenome (GOLD analysis project Ga0075420, IMG submission 75296) | Bulk soil microbial communities from a Populus tree surrounding site in Tennessee, USA - Soil MetaG P. deltoides SBSDD4 | ecosystem: Environmental > Terrestrial > Soil > Tree plantation... | reverse complement strand
GCAGGCTGCGGACACGATCGTCGTGCCCTGGAACGACGCCGACGCGCTGCGCGCGGCGATGAACGACGACGTTGCTGCGGTGCTCGCGGAGCCCATCGCGGCGAACATGGGACTCGTCCCGCCGCGGAGCGGCTTCCTGCAGCTGCTGCGCGACGCGTGCGACTCGCATCGCGCGCTGCTCGTCCTCGACGAGGTGATCACCGGCTTCCGGGTGGCGCGCGGCGGGGCGCAGGAGCTGCTCGGCGTGCGGCCCGACCTGACCATCCTCGGCAAGGTGCTCGGCGGCGGCCTGCCGCTGGCCGCGGTTGCGGGTCGCCGCGACGTGATGGAGCAGCTCGCGCCGGTCGGCCAGACCTACCAGGCGGGCACGCTGTCCGGCAATCCGCTCGCGACCGCCGCGGGCCTCGCGACGCTGCAAGAGCTCGACGGCGCCGCGTACGAGCGGCTCGGCCGGGTCACGCGGCGCCTCGTGCAGGGCCTGCGCGCCGACCACGTGCAGGTGACGGGCGAGGCCGGCCTGCTGACCGTCTTCTTCGCGGACCGGCCGGTGACCGACTACGCCTCCGCACAGGCTGCTGATCACGCGGCGTTCGCGCGGTTCTGGACGGCGATGCTCGAGCGCGGCATCTACCTGCCGCCTTCCCCGTATGAGGCATGGTTTCCCTCGCTGGCCCACACGGAGGACCAGGTCGAGCGCACGATCGAGGCTGCGGCGGAGTCGCTCGACGTGGCCCACGCGGCATGAGCAGCACGGCCGCGCTGCGCGACCTCGTGTCCTCCGAGGGCGAGGCGATCGCGCCCGCGCTCGGCGCGGCCCCCGGGGAGGACGCGCTGGGGCCGCTGCTCGTCTCCGCGCGGGCCGGCCGCCCGGATGCACCCGAATATGCCCTCGTGATCGAGAGCGTGCTGGAGGGTTACCTGCTGCACTTCGGCCGCAGCCGCCTGCTGGACACCTCAGACGAAGACCTGCAGCTGCTGGCGGGCGACTACATGTATGCGCTGGGGCTCAGTCGGCTGGCGGCCATGGGAGACCTCCCGGCCGTCGCGGCGCTCGCGGACCTGATCACCCTGAGCGCGCGCCACCATGCCGCGGGCGCAGCCGACGGGCTTCTGCTCGAGGGCCTGTGGATGCTGACGGCGCTGGCAGTCGGCGGCGGGCCATGGACCGGCTACGATGCCGCGATCGCCGGGGCGCGCGAGGGTGCCGCCGATCCCGGGGAGCTGCTCGCCGAGGTCAGCAGGAGGGCCGCGGCGGCCGGCATCGAGCTTGAAGCGCAGCACGCCTTGATAGCGTTTCGTCATGCGGCGTCTTCCGCGCCGCAAACCTAGTAACAGCGGCAACTTTCCTCTCTCGATGGCTGATCGCACGGAGACCGAACGCCGCCCCGGCACCGGGGAGAACGGTGCGTTTACATCGCGCGACGGCGCGCCCAACGGCCCGCAGCCGCTCCCGAAGGCGAAGATGCCCGGCTATTTCGAGGGCGAGACCATCACGCGCCGCGCCCTGTTCACCGGTGGCGCCTTGGCGGCGGGCGGCATCGCCGGCGCTGCGATCGCGCTCCCCGCGATCGGATTCGCGCTCGGGCCTGTGTTCGACAAGGTCGAGGAGGTCTGGCAGGACGCCGGCGCGACCACTGACTTCAGCGCCGACGACTACACGCCCAAGGTGCTCACGCTCGACACGAGCGTCGGCGAGGCGGGCAAGACGACCGTCTACATCCGCAAGGGCAACACGAGCCTCGGCGAGCGCGCGGACGAGTTCATCGCGATCTCGACACGCTGCGCCCACCTCGGCTGCCCGGTCCGCTGGGTCGGCCCGGCGCAGCGCTTCGTGTGCCCTTGTCACGGCGGCGTGTACAACGCCCGCGGCGAGGTCGAGGGCGGACCGCCCGTGCGCCCCCTCGACAGGTTCGAGACCCGCGTCCAGAACGGCACCGTCCAGATCGGTCCGCGCTACAGCGTGAACTCGAAGCTCGAGAAGTTCTCGGCGCGCGACCCGGGCGAGCCGCTCGACGGCGTCTGGCAGTACCTCTATCCGAAGCGGTTCTCGGTTCCGAGCGCCTGAGCCATGGCGATCCGGATCCCAAAGCCCCCGCTGCCCGGCCGCCGCAAGCCACCGCCGCCGGCGGAGCGCGTGAACGGCGAGGTCACGGTCAAGGACCAGGCGGCCGAGGTCGGCGCGGGGCTCGTCGGCTGGGTCGACGAGCGCACCGGGGTCGGCGGCTTCACGAAGGGGATGCTGTTCCGCAAGGTCCCGAAGGGGACCAACTGGTTCTACACGCTCGGGTCCGCCACGATGTTCGCCTTCCTGTCGCAGGCCGTCACCGGGGTGATCCTGGCGATGTACTACGACCCGGACCCGTCCCGCGCCTACGACAGCGTGCAGCACATCACCAACGACGTGTTCCTCGGCAACATCGTCCGCGGCATGCACCGCTGGGGCGCGACGGTGATGATCGTCCTGATCTTCCTCCACATGGGGCGCGTGTTCTTCTTCGGCGCGTACAAGTACCCGCGCGAGCTGAACTGGGTGATCGGCGTCGTGCTGCTCGTGATGACCCTGATGATGGGCCTCACCGGATACCTGCTGCCGTTCGACCAGCGCTCCTTCTGGGCCACGATCGTGGCGGTCAACCTGAACGGCACCGCGCCCGTGCTGGGTCCGTACCTCGCCGACTTCCTGCGGGCGGGGCCCGAGTTCGGGGCGACGACGCTGACCCGCTTCTATGCGATGCACATGCTCCTCATACCGGGGCTGATCGCGGCGCTGATCGCCGTGCACCTCTACCTGGTGGTGAAGCTCGGGACGACTGCGCCGCCGTGGCTGAAGGCGAAGCTGCCGGAGCCGCTCGAGAAGGAACGCGTCTAGGCGCCCGATGAAAGCGCGCGACAAAGAGCAGTACCTCCGCGAGTACCAGATCCTGAAGTCGCAAGGGAAGCCGTTCTTCCCGTACGCGGTGCTGAAGGACTCGATCATGGCGGCGATCGTGCTGATCGTGATCATCCTGATGGCGGTCATCCTGGGCGCGGGCGAGCTGGCCAACAAGGCCGACCCGACGACGACCACCTACACGCCGCGGCCGGAGTGGTACTTCTACTTCTTGTTCGAGCTGCTGCGCGTGATCAAGCCGCCGGAGCTGACGGTGCTCGCGACGGTCGGCATCCCGACGATCTGCCTGGTGCTGCTCCTTCTCCTGCCGTTCTACGACCGCAATCCGGAGCGGCGCCCGGAGCGGCGCCCGATCGCCACCACCGCTGCCGTCGCGACGATCGCGGCGATGGCCTACCTCACCTACCTGGGTGCGAACGCGGTGGCGCCGGACAAGATCGACCTCGACGTGCCGGCCAACCTCCAGGCCGGCCAGAACGTCGCGAACCAGTCCGGGTGCGGCGCATGCCACAAGTTCGGCGAGGCCGGCAACCACGGCCCGGGCCCCGACCTCACGGAGATCGGGGCGAAGCTACCGGCGCCGGCCATCGAGCGCACGCTGCGGAACCCGACGGCGCCCATGCCCGCCTACGGGGACCTCCCGAAGGAGAAGTTCGACGCGCTCGTCGAGTACCTCGCCGCTCTGAGGTAGAGAAAGGCCGGAATTCTGCAAGCAGAATTCCGGGCTAGCCCAGGGATGGCGCAGGAAGCGCAGGTCCGCTCGATGTTCGACCGCATCGCGGATCGCTACGACCTCATGAACTCGGTCATGACCGCGGGCATGCACCACCGCTGGCGCCAGCGCGCGGCGGACCTGGCGCGCGTCGGCCCGGGTGACAGTGCACTCGACGTCTGCTGTGGCACGGGGGACCTGGCGCTGGAGCTTTCGCGGCGGGCCGGCCCCGGGGGAGAGGTGACCGGGCTCGACTTCTCGGAGCCGATGCTGGAGCTTGCACGCGAGAAGTCCCGTGCGGCCGAGGCGCCGGTGCGGTGGCTGCAGGGGAATGCGCTCGAGCTGCCCTTCGCGGAGGGCGAGTTCGATGCGGCCACGGTCGGTTTCGGCGTCCGCAACCTCGTCGACCTCGAGCGCGGCATCGCCGAGATGGCGCGGGTCGTGCGGCCCGGCGGCCGGGTCGTGATCCTCGAGATCACGACGCCGCAGCGACCGCCGCTGAGCTGGTTCTTCGCGGTCTGGTTCGACCGCATCGTGCCGCTGCTCGGCACCGCCGCCGGTGACCGCGACGCCTACACCTACCTGCCCAGCTCGGTGCGGCGTTTCCCGCCGGCGCACGAGCTGGCGGCGCTCATGCACGAGGTCGGGCTGCGCGACGTCCGTTACCTGCTGCTTGCGGGCGGGATCATCGCCATCCATTCGGGCACGGTGGCCGCGTGAGCACGGTCGACGAGGTGATCCTGCTCGGCGGGGAGGCGATGCCCGCGTTGATGGAGCGCGTCGAGCGGGTGCTCGAGGCGACCAGCGGAGGCGACGGCCCTGACCTCAAGGCTGCAGCGTCCGACACCTTGTCCGCGGGAGGCAAGCGGCTGCGTCCGCTGCTCGTATTGATCTGCGGCGGAGCGGAGGACGCCGACGGGCTGGTGTGCGCGGCCGCCTCGGTGGAGCTGATCCACATGGCAACGCTCGTCCACGACGACGTGGTCGACAACGCGCTCCTGCGCCGCGGCCGGCCGACCGTGTTCGCGAGCGGCGGCCGCACGGCGGCCACGGCCACCGGGGACTTCCTGTTCTCCCGTTCGTTCGCACTGCTCGCTTCGAACGGCGATCCGGAGCAGGTGCGCGTGCTGTCCGACGCGTGCCTCGCACTCGCGCGCGGCGAGCTGGCGCAGCGCCACGACGCGTACCGCCTCGACGTCGACGAGCAGCGCTACCTGCTGCGCTGCGAGCTGAAGACCGCACGGCTGTTCTCGGCGGCGTGCTGCCTCGGCGGCCTGGCTGCCGGGCGCCCACAGCGCGAGCTGACCGCCCTCGAGGCGTACGGCCGTCAGCTCGGGCTGGCATTCCAGATGCTCGACGACCTGCTCGACGTGAGCGGCCCGGCCGAGCGCACGGGCAAGCATCGCGGCACGGACCTGCTCGACGGCACGGTCACGCTGCCGCTGATCCTGGCGGACCTGGAGCTGACGGATCTGCGCACGGTCACGACGCGCGAGCAGGCGGAGGCGCTGTGCGACCGCATCGCCGCGACGGGCGCGCTGGAGGAGACCCGCGCCCGCGCGACCAAGCTGATCGCCGATGCGAAGTCGACCTTGAACGGCAAGGTGGAGCCGTCGCTGGAGCGCTCGCTCTCCGACGTCGCCGACCGCATCGCGGACCGCTACGCCTGAGCAGCCGCGCGCCGCGATGCGGCCCCAAATAGGGACCGCCGGCCCTATTGGACCGGCGGCAGGGGGAGGGTGATTGCGGGAGGAAGTCCTAGAAGTCTTCGGGGAGGATGTGGTTCTCGACCAGGGCCCTGGAAAACCGCTCGATCTCTTCTTCCATGTTGGCCCTGATCAACCTCTTCAGGTCGTCCACCAGGTTGTCCGTCCCGCGGTCGAGCTCCTCGTCGAAGCGCTCCACCGTGTCCTGGTCGTAGACGCCGGTGTGGAGCCACTCGCAGTTGGGGCACCGCAGGGTGACCTCCCAGCGCATCCGGTCCACCTCGCTCCACTGGGTGGGGTACACGAGGCTGGCGTCGCAGTCGGGGCAGAGGTGCAGCTCCTCTGTCGGGCACTCGGTGGTGGCCTGGGCGGCGGCCTGGTCGTCGAAGTAGACGACCTCGATGGTCTTGCCGCTCGGCAGCGCCACGCGCTTGACCCGGTGGTTCTGCTGCCCGCCTGAGGTCTCCATCTCCATGGCGCACATATCGGCTCCGGAGCCCCCGAGCTTTAGGCCTTCGGCGAGGGCTAGACTGCGCGGCGCCGTGGTACTCAGCGACCGCACCATCAAGGCCGAGATCGCCGCGGGGCGAATCGTCATCAACCCCTATGACGAGGGCCTCGTGCAGCCCTCGAGCATCGACGTCCGGGTCGACCGCAAGTTCCGTGTCTTCCACAACGCCCGCTACCCCTACATCGACGTGCGGCAGGAGATGGACGGCCTCACGGAGCTGGTCGAGGTGTCCAAGGAGGAGCCCTTCATCCTGCACCCGGGAGAGTTCGTCCTGGGGCAGACGCTGGAGTCGATCGCGCTGCCCGACGACATCGTGGCGCGGCTGGAGGGCAAGAGCTCGCTGGGCCGGCTCGGCCTCCTGATCCACTCCACCGCGGGCTTCGTGGACCCCTCCTTCGAGGGCAACCTCACGCTCGAGCTGTCCAACGTCGCGAACCTCCCGATCACCATCTACTACGGGATGCCGATCGGGCAGATCTCCTTCATGCGGATGGACGGGCCGGTCGAGACCCCTTATGGAGCCAGCGAAGCAGGCTCCAAGTACCAGGGCCAGGCGGAGCCGACCCCCTCCCGCTTCTACAGAAATTTCGAATAACCGGGCGGTCTGCGGTAGGTCCCGCCGCCAGCGCTACCATGTCCTCATGCCATTCGGCATCGGAACCCTCGAGATAGTTCTCATCCTCGTCGCGGCGCTGGTCATCTTCGGCCCCAAGCGCCTGCCCGAGCTGGGCCGGTCGATGGGCCGCGGCATCCGCGAGTTCAAGAACTCGGTCACGAGCGACAAGGACGATGACGACGACGTCCGCGAGCTGGAGCGCTCCGGCGCGGCCGCCAGCGAGCATCCCCTCGAGGGCGAGGTCGTCCACGACCGCAGGTCGTAGCCCGACCTCCTCCGCACGCTGGTCGGCGGCATGGCCAGGATCAAGCCGGTAAGCCACGACGACCGCCTCACGCTCGTCGAGCATCTCGACGAGCTGCGCACGCGCATCATCCTCTGCGCGCTCGCGTTCGCAGTCGGCTTCGGGCTCTGCTTCTGGCAGGACGAGCAGGTCTTCGACATCCTCAACTCGCCGTTGCCGGACGGCTTCAAGCCGATCACGTTCGGAGTCACGGAACCGTTCCTGACGACGGTCACCGTGTCCGCTTATGCGGGACTCGCGCTCGCCCTGCCCGTGATCCTCTACCAGCTCTACGCGTTCGTGCTGCCCGCGTTCAGCCCGAACGAGCGACGCGTCGCGCTGCCGATCCTGCTGATGGTGCCGCTCCTGTTCGCCGCCGGCATCGCCTTCGGGTACTTCATCGTGCTCGACCGCGCGGTGGAGTTCCTCCTGAACTTCAACGACGAGCAGTTCAACATCCAGGTGCGGGCCCGCGACTACTACAGCTTCGTCGCCTTCATGCTCGTCGCGATGGGCCTCATGTTCCAGGTCCCGATGGGCATCCTGGCGGTGACCCGCGTCGGCATTGTGACGCCGCAGCAGCTGCGGGAATGGCGCCGCTACGCTTACTTCGTGATCATCGTGGTGGCAGCGCTGCTGCCCACGGTCGATCCGGTGTCGCTGGCGCTCGAGATCGTGCCGCTCGTGATCCTGTTCGAGTTGAGTATCGTCCTGGCGTCGCTGCTCGCTCCCTCCGATGCAGAGCGCGCTCCCGCCGAGCCATCGGCCGAAGGTTCCCCCTGACCTGTCCGGAATAGAGGAAGACATTGCTCTTTGACCTGAAGGGAAAACGAAAGCGCCTGGTCCAGGTGGTCTACGTGATCCTGGCGATCCTGTTCGGGGGCGGCCTCGTGCTGTTCGGCGTGGGCGGGAACGTCAGCGGCGGGCTGATCGATGCGTTCCGCGGCAACGGCGGCGGCGACGTCGACAACAGTGCGTTCACGGACGTCGTCGACCGCGCCGAGGCGCGGGCGGCGCGCAATCCGGACGACCCCGAGGCGTGGATCGCCGTGGTGCGGGCGCAGTTCAACCTCGCGTCCTCGCCGGCCGGCTCGGACGCCGAGACCGGGCAGCTCACCGACCGCGGCCAGCAGGCGGTGATCGAGGTCACCCAGGCCTGGGAGCGCTACGAGCGGCTGAAGCCGAAGGAGATCGACGCGAGCGGCGCGTCTTTCGCGGCCCTGGCGTTTGGCGCGCTGCAGGACTACGACAAGGCCGTGGAGATCCAGGAGAAAGCCAACGAGGCGCGCCCGAGCCCGAACGGCTATTTCCAGCTTGCGGACTTCGCCTACCGCGCGGACCAGGTCGACAAGGGAGACGAGGCGGCGCGGGAGGCCGTGCGGCGCTCCCCCTCGGACCAGCGCAACACGGTGCGTTCGCTGATCAGCGACCTGAAGAAGCAGGGCCGGCAGATCGCCGCCGCGGTGGAGGAGGCCGAGAAGGCCCGCCGCGAGGCTCGCCAGAAGGGCGAGGAATCGCCCGGCCAGAGCTTCGGGCCGCTGCCCGGGCAGGGCGCCGCCCAGGCCACGCCGTAGCCCGCCACGCCGTACCTATAATCGCTCGTTCTTCCCGGGCCGTTAGCTCAATTTGGCAGAGCAGGGGACTCTTAATCCCAAGGTTGAAGGTTCGAGTCCTTCACGGCCCACTTCCACTGCGCACGCTTGACTTCGACTGAGCGACCGGTTAGGACCCGCCCACGGAGAACCGACGGAGGGACGCCGCGTGTCGCAGGGTCGCTCCACGGAGGGAGCGGAGATGGCAAAGCTGTGCGTCCATTTGCTGGTCACAGTGGTGGCAAGTCTGGTCTCCATCGCGCTGGTGGGATCCGGAGCGTCCTACGCGACGTCGCCCGGAAGCAATGGGAAGATCGCGTTCGCCCTCGACGAGCGTCTCTTCACGATCAATGCCGACGGCTCCGGCCTGACCCAGGTTCCGACCTCGTGTGAAGCACTCGAACCTGACTGGGCTCCGGACGGCCGCACGATCGCGTTCATCGCTCGATGCGGGCCGTCCGGCACCTTCGACCTCCGGGCGATCGACGTCGGCGGCACGGGGCTCCGCGAGCTCTATGCGACCGATGCCGACGATGCCAGGATCGACTGGTCGCCTGACGGATCGAAAGTCCTCTTCATCAGCGATGTCAGTGGAAACAGGGAGATCTACGTCAGCGACGCCGGCTTCACGCAAGTGGTCAACCTGACGAACAACCCGGCGCGCGACGACTGGCCCGCCTGGTCCCCTGACGGGAGGAAGATCGCCTTCACCAGCAACCAGGCCGGCAACTTCGAGGTCCACTCCATGAACGCGGATGGGACCGGCGTGACCAACCTGACGAACCACCCTGCCGATGACGGCGACGGCGATCGCGGTTCCGGCGGCCCGTCCTGGTCTCCCGACGGCAGGAGCATCGCGTTCGACAGCCGGCGGACGGGAGCGTATGAGGTCTTCTCGATGACCGCCGGCGGTGCCGATGTGTCTCAGCTCACGGACGGCGGCACGAATCTCGAACCAGCATGGTCGCCCGATGGCCGGCTGATCGCTTTTGCGAGCGACCGCACTGGGAATCGGGACCTGTTCCTGATGGCGGGCGACGGAACAAACGAGTCTCAGCTGACGAACCTCCCGTCGTTCGACGAGCGGCCGGACTGGCAGGTCCTCCCCCGAAGCGAGCCCGACCGCGACAACGACGGTGTCGCAGACGCGGCCGACAACTGCCCGCGTGTTGCAAACCCCGCGCAGCTCGACACCGACCACGACGGGATTGGCGACGCCTGTGACTCGACTCCATCACCCGGCCCGCAACCCGGCGACTACAAGAACGCGGAGAGGTTCTGCAAAGCGGAGCGCAGATACCTAGGCAAAGCAGCGTTCAGGCAGAAATACGGCAGCCGGAAGGCGTTCCGCACGTGCGTGAAGCGAAATCGCGGTCGGACCAGGGCCAAAGACCGGGAAGAGCATCGGGACGGCAAATAGGGGTGACCGGCGGCGTGGCGGCGACTCAGTCGCTTCCCCGGTCTCCTCCTCACTCAGTGAAGTTTTCCCCGCTCTCCCCTGGGTTCTCGGCGCCAGGCCGCCGCGGGTCAGCCGCGCGTCGGCAGGGTCTGCAAGGATGCACCGCTGTTCGGCTCATGGAGGCTGCGTCCCCGCGCGGCCGCGATGGATCGCAGGGCCATGGACATGTCGTGGAGAAAAGCCACCGCCCTCTGCGCGCTCGCATGTGTGGCCGCGCTGCTTGCGCTGACCCCCGCGCAGGCATCGGCGTGCACCCGGGTGGCTGCTCCCGGCGGCTCCGACGGCGCCGCCGGCACCGCGGCGTCTCCCTGGGCGACGTTCCAGAAGCTCGCGCACTCCCTCGCGCCGGGCCAGGTGGGCTGCCTGCGCGCCGGCACCTACCGCGAGAACGTGGAGGTGAACGCGAACGGCGCGCCCGGTGCGCCGATCACGATCCAGAGCTATCCCGGTGAGCGCGCGACCTTCCTCGGGCGGCTCGTCACCGACAAGAGCAGTTCGTACCTCACGTTCCAGAACATGACCTTCGACGGGTCGGCCGCGCCCAGCGACGGCGGCGGCTCCTTGAAGCCGAGCCCGACGGTGCACGGGGAGAGCATCGCCTTCATCGGCAACGAGGTCACCAACCACCACACCGCGATCTGCTTCGCGGTTGGCAGCGAGGACTTCGGGCGCGCGCCGCGCGCAGTGTTCCGCCGCAACCGGATCCACGATTGCGGGCGGCTGCCGCCGACCAACCACGAGCACGGCATCTACCTGCACTCGCCGTGCTGCGTGCAGGTGACCGACAACTGGGTCTACGACAACGCCGACACCGGGATCCAGATGTTCCCGGACGCGGACGGCAATTACATCGCCCGCAACATCGTGTACGGGAACGGCGACAACATCAGCTTCGGCGGCGAGAGCAAGGACGGCGGGTGCGCGTCATCGGACGACAACATCGTCGAGCGCAACATCCTTTCCCATCCACGCGTGAAGGAGAACGTGGGCTCGTGGTCGGGATGCGGCAAGCACGGCACCGGGAACGTGCTGCGCGAGAACTGCATCTGGCCGCCGACCTTCCAGAAGGCCGGCGAGGGCTTCGCGCTCGTGAACAACTTCTACGTCGAGCCTGCCTATGTGAATGCGGCCGCGAAGGACTTCCGCATCGTCCCCGGCACCGTTTGCGCGCCGCTGGTGATCGACCCGGGCTTCGGAGTCGGAAGCGCTCCCCGCAAGCGCACGGCCCGCAAGGTGATCCTGCAGAGCAACCGCCGCTGGGTGCGGGTCGGCGGGCGTCTCCGGCTGTCGGGCCGCCGCACCGCGAGCACCGCGGCGAAGCGCGTCCGCCTTCAGGTCCGCCGCGGGAAGCGCTGGGTGCGCGTGCGCACCGCGCGCCTGCTGCCGGCGGGCGAATTCCGGGCCGTGCTGCGACTCGGCCTGCGACACCGTCCCGCGCCGCGGCTCGCGTTCGGCCGCGCGCGCCTGCCACGCCGGGCACCCGCGCTGCGCCTGCGCGCACACATCCCGGGACTGGGTTACTCGGCGACCGTGCGCGTGCGGATCAGGCGCTAGCGCCGCTCAGCGCAGCAGCTCGTAGCCGCCGTGGCCGTTGCCGGCCGCTCCGTCGATGCGGTCGGCCACCAGCTCCTTGGGAGGCCGGCGGCGCCTCAGCTGGTCGCGGATCTGCTGCTCCCAGCCCTCGTGCCCGCAGTACATGCGAAACACCTCGCGCGCCGCGCCGAGCGCGCGCTCGGCGACCTGCTCTTCGCTCTCCTCCGGCGCCTGTGCCCGCGCCGTCGCCCATGCAACCCCGTATGTGAACCCCCAGTCCGCCAGGTCCAGCTCGAGGTCGGACATGCCGGCGGTCTCCTCCTCGGCGAGCGCGATCGGGCTCAACATGCCGTCATGCGCGACGTCGTTCTGGAGCGCTCGGCCCACGGCTCGGACCAGGTCTTCGTCCCGGGTGCGCTTCCGCGATACTCGCGCCGGGCGCGCCACCGGCTCGGCGACGGGGACCGCGTCGGCCCACAGCACGCCGAGCGCGTTCAGCCGCACTGCGAGCAGCACGACGATGTTCGCCACCCACAGCCCGGCGAGGAAGATGACGCCGATGCCCAGCATCGCGATCCCTCCGTCGACGGGTGCGAGCGCCGCGATGCCGACAGCCAGGACTGCATTCGCGGCGAGCCAGGTGACCGTCGAAAGTGCCGCGCCGGCCCCGAGTGCCGCGACGCCCGACACGTGGAAGTCGGGCGTGACGTAGTAGAGCATCGTGAACATCGTGATCCAGACGAGCAGGACGATGCCCGACCCGATCGTGCCGTAGGTGTTCTCGAAGGTGTCGAAGCTCGCCAAGTAGAGCGCGAAGCCGGTGATCGCGAACGCCCACGCGAGCACCGCGAAGACCTGGCTCGACGTCACCGAGCTCGCCGCGAGCACCCGCGGGTCGCTGAACGCCGATCGTTGCAGCGCCGCAAAGGCCGCGAACGTCATCAGGAACAACAGCGGCCACTTGACGATGTCCCAGGACACGACCGCGTCCGTGGACAGCCCGGCCACGTCGCCGATCGAGTGGGCCAGCGAGCCCGACACGATCACGCAGAGCCCGGCGAGCACGATCAGCTCCGCGACGAGCACGCGCGCGAGGACGCCGAGCGGCCCCCGCCCGCGATCCGGCGCTTCCTGATGGCCGGTCAGCGGCCGCGCCACCCGGCGGAAGGCTCGCAGGTAGAGCGCGGTCGCGGCGGCGGTCGCCGCCAGGCCGCCGACGAGCAGCAGCATCGCCAGCTGTTTGTCGGCGAACAGGTCCTCGACCGGTCCCTCGAACGCGCCCGCGTCCGAGGAGTTCCGCAGGTCCCGTACGACGTCCAGGACGGCGTTGCTCGTCTCCGGGTGGCTGCCGGCCAGACCCAGCAGCGCGATGAGGCTGGTGAGCGCGCCGAGCACGCACAGGGCGCCGTAGAACGCCAGCGGAGCCGCCTTGTCGGGCAGGCCGGCCCGCGTCAGGTCGCGCATCGCCCCGCGCAGGGCATTTGCGCGCACGCCGCCGGCGCCCGCCATGGGCGTCTCCTGCCGCTCGTCTGTCGCTCGGCCATCCATTGCCGGGAGTGGCTTTTCGCCGCCAAGGGAAAAGCCGGGCTGCGAATCCTTCCGATGCGGCGTGGTCAATGCAACTTTTTGGCTTGCAAAAAGCCGCTATTTGCCAAGAACCAGGGCGATTGGCTACGCTTCCGGCCTCGCAGGGGATACTGCGACATGACGAAAATGGACTAGCAGTTGGAGGACGCCACGGTGCAGGCCGACGCGCCGGATCGCGAGCCGCACGCCTCCGGAAAGCACGGAGAGCCTGACGCCGGAACGAGTTCGATCACCGGCGGCCTCGCGCATTCCATCATCGAGGAGATCCGGTCTCTCGACGAGAAGGCCCGCGCTGTGCTGTTCGACGCGCTGTTGCCCGGGGAGCATCCGCACGTCGTGATCCGCGGCGCCGGCACCTCCGCGATCGTGGCCACCGGAGAGCGCGTCCTGGTGATCAAGACGGGCGCGCGCTCGGGCGCTCTGCTGGGCGCGCGCGCGAAGGCGTTCGAGTACGAGAGCGTGATCGGCGTGCGGCTGAACACGGAGCGCTCCTCCGGCGTGATCGCGGTCGATGCGCCCCTGAAGATCGCCTCCTGCCGTGTCTACTGGGCCGACAGCCGCGACAACGCCTGGAAGGCCCGCAACGCGATCCCGGTCGAGCGGCCGTACGAGCCCGCGCGCGAGGCAGTCGACGCGATCAGGGGGCTGCTCGAGGCGTTCCGCGAGCGACACCCGGGCTATGTCACCGGTGCAGCGGCTGCCACACGCCCGCCGCAGCGGAGGGTGAAGGCATTGCCCGACACCCCGATCGAACTCGAGCCCGGCGAGGAGGGCGGGGTCGTCTCCCCGCTGCCCGGGCTGGGGGAGCGGTGCCCGCGCTGCCGCGCAGACGTCAGGCCGGGGTGGCGCTTCTGCCCGAAGTGCGGCGCCGCGTCGGAGAGCGCGACCCGCTCACCGCTCGGCTGACCGCTACCGGTAGAAGCCGGAGTAGTAGTCGGCCATGGCCAACCGGACCTCCTGGTCGCGGTAGCCGGACGGGTCGTGTTCCGGCGCGGCCTTGATCTCGTCGCGGGTCCGGTCCGTGTAGATCTTGCGCTCGTCCGGATTGATCTGCTCGATCACTCCCGCGGGCAGGAGCACCTTCTTGCCCAGCACCGGCAACCCGGTCTCGACGACGAGCCAGCTCGACCCGAGCTCGTACGACGCCTCGGTCACCTTTCCGACCGGGCCGTCCACCGCCTCGACCTCGAACCCACTCAGATCGACCTCCTCGACCTCCGCCGGCGCGCGAAACGTGCATATCTCCACGACTTGCATTCCAACCTCCAGTCTCGGGGTGCGTGCCTCGCGTACCCGGCCACCAGGCTTGCAAACGGCACCAGGTCGCGGGGCTTCCTCTAGGATTGGGCCGCGGCGCAACATGGCCGCCTACCAGGGGTTCCGTCACTCAGATGAAGAAGCTCATCGTCGCAACAGCCGCGCTTGCCGTCCTCGTCACGGCCACCGTCGCCCAAGGCGTCGTGGTGCAGGAGTTCAGCTTCCAGCTCAAGGACATCAAGAAGTGGGGCGCGTTCACCGTCGTGTTCAACTCGCGCAGCTACGAGCCGACCGGCGGCATCCCGGACGAGCTGAAGGAGAACTACCTGCGGATCCCGGCCGGTTCGACCGTGCCGAAGGTCTTCCGCCAGAAGAAGTTCTACTGCCAGACCAAGAAGCTCGTCGACCAGGTCCGCATGGACAAGGGCAGCGGCCGCTTCACGCCCTACATCAACAACCTGCTGAAGGGCAAGAAGACGATCCCGAAGAACGGCAAGAGCCTGATCAAGACATGCCGCTACGCGCGCATCGGCACGGGCCGCGTGCTGGTCGACGCGCGACCGTTCGAGGAGCGGCCGATTCCCGCCGACCTGATGATGTTCTGGGCCAAGCCGGCGAAGGGCGCCGTGGCCGCGTTCGAGATCGTCGGTATCCCCGACGAGCGGGTGCCGGTCGTGCAGGAGAACCCGACGGTGCGCGAGACCGTGCCGGTCGTCGCCGCCAACTTCTACAGCGAGAAGACGCCTGACGGCCTGTTCGACTACAAGCTCGTCTTGCCGACGGGGCCGATCAACGGCATCCGCATCTCCGTCGCCGAGGTGAAGGTCACGACCACCGGCCTGACCTACACGAAGAAGACGCGCAAGTGCACGCGCAAGCGCGGCGGGAAGTGCGTGAAGCGCAAGACCACCTTGAAGCGCTCGTTCTGGTTCACCCGGCCGCCCTGCCCGGCCAGCGGCAAGCTGACGTTCGAGGCGTTCTACGGGTACGACACGGCCCCTGACCAGTTGAAGCGGTCGGAGATCCCCTGCCCGGACTTCGACTAGTGGGTCGAGAAGCGCGGTAGCACGCGGTCGAGCCACGGCGGCACGGCCCACGTGCGCTCGCCGAACATCCTGATCAGCGCGGGCAGCAGGATCAGCCGCAC
>Ga0075420_100002736_pt1 | contig 15294 bp, 9 predicted proteins | sample SoiMetdeltSBSDD4_FD_75296 | JGI IMG/M metagenome (GOLD analysis project Ga0075420, IMG submission 75296) | Bulk soil microbial communities from a Populus tree surrounding site in Tennessee, USA - Soil MetaG P. deltoides SBSDD4 | ecosystem: Environmental > Terrestrial > Soil > Tree plantation... | reverse complement strand
CATGCGCCGAACGCGCTGCCGCAGCTGGCGACCGCGAACGTGAACTGCCGCATCCTGCCGGGCGTCCCAGTCAGTGCCGTGGTCGCCCAGCTCACCAAGGTGGTTGCCGACTCGGGGATTCAGATCTCGCTGGTCGATGAGGCGACGCCCAGCAAGCCAGCGGTGCTCAGAGACGACGTCTTGAAAGCCACCGAGACGATCGTGCAGTCGATGTTTCCTGGCGTGCCGGTCGTTCCGCTCATGAGCACCGGCGCGACCGATGGGCTGTTCCTGCGAAACGCCGGCATCCCGACGTTCGGCGTGGACGGCTTGTTCGACGATATCGACGACGTGCGTGCCCACGGCCGCGACGAACGGGTCGGAATCAAGCAGTTCAACGAGGACCTGGAGTTCCAGTACCGCCTGATCACCGCGCTTTCCAAGTAGTGTCCGGCTTCCTTGGGCGCCGAAGCGCTACGCGTGAAGGCGGCAGCGACCGTCACGTAGGGGCCGCCTTCAGGCGGCCCGGGAGCATTCAGGCGGCCCGAAAAATGCTTGCGGCGCGTGTGGGGACGCCCTAAGGTATGGGCGTTGGAGGCCCGATGGCTTCTTGGCCTGAGCGACGTCGAAGGCCGCGCTGGCTGCTTCGTCTGACCGCGTGCTGCGTCCTGCTCCTCGCATCGGCTGTTCTTCGCGCAGGCGAGTCTGAATACTCGCCTCGACGCGTCCAGATCGTGGAGGCGGGTCTTCAGACCGGCCTTCCCACCGCGACTCCTGATCGCGCCACACTCGATCGCTACTGCGTGACCTGCCACAACAGCAGGACGCGGACCGGAGGCCTCTCGCTCGACACTGTTGATGTCGCGCGAGTAGGTTCGGACGCCGAGACCTGGGAGAAGGTGGTCCGCAAGATTCGCGGGCGCATGATGCCGCCGCCGGGCCTGCCGCGTCCCGATGAAGCCACCTACGATGCGCTGGCCGCCCATCTCGAAGGCGCGCTCGACCGCGCCGCCGCCGCTCGTCCGAACCCTGGACGCACGGAGACGTTCCGGCGTCTGACTCGCGTCGAGTACCAGAACGCTATCCGCGACATCCTCGCCCTCGACGTCGACGTCTCGTCGCTCCTGCCTAAAGACGATGCGAGCCACGGGTTCGACAACGTGAGCAACGGCGAGTTGTCGCCGACGCTGCTCGAGCGGTATCTGGCGGCGGCGCAAAAGGTGAGTCGTGCGGCGATCGGCAGTCCTTTGCCGTCGCCGGCCAGTCACGTCGTGGTGCTGCCGTCGGATCTGACGCAAGAAGATCATCTCGAGGGTTTACCGCTTGGCACCCGCGGCGGCGCGGTCGTCCCGTACACGTTCCCGCAGCAAGGTACCTACGAGATCCAGGTTCGTCTCTCACGCGATCGGAACGAGAACGTCGAAGGACTCACCGAGCCGCAGCAGATCGAGGTCAGCCTCGACGGCAACCGCGTGCAGACGTTCCTGGTCAAACCGAATCGCAATCAGTCCGGCGCGTATTACGCAGACGAGGCCGTGGATGCGCACCTCAAGCTACGCATCAACGTGGCCGCGGGTCCTCACGACCTGGGTGTGACCTTTCCGCGTAAGACGTTTGCGCTCGAAGAGACCGAGCGGCAGCCGAGCCTCGCGCACTTCAACATGGATCGGCACCCGCGCGTGCAGATTGCCCTCTACTCGGTGTCGATCACCGGCCCGTTCGAAGCGGGTGAAGGCGTGTCTCGAGGCTTGACTCTACCGGACACGCCGAGCCGTCGTCGACTGTTCGTGTGCCGGCCGTCGCGGAGTACCCTCGCTGGTGAAGAGGCTTGCGCAAAGCAGATCGTGTCGAACCTCGCGCGTCGTGCGTTTCGCCGGCCCGTCACTGATGCCGACATCGAGGCGCCGCTCCGCTTTTATCGAGAGGCGCGCACGACCGGCGACTTCGAGGCTGGCGTCGAGATGGCGGTGCGCGCGGTGCTGGCCAGCACCGAGTTCCTGTTCCGCATCGAGCGCGATCCGAAGAACGTCACGCCGCAAACACCCTATCGTGTGAGCGACATCGAGGTGGCGTCGCGTCTGTCGTTCTTCCTGTGGAGCAGCATCCCGGACGAGGAGCTGTTGAAAGTCGCGGCTGCGGGCACGCTCAGTCAGCCGGCGACGCTCGAGCGGCAGGTCAAACGGATGCTCGCGGATCCGAAGTCGGAGGCGCTGGTCGCCAACTTCGCCAGCCAGTGGCTGTACCTGCGAAACCTGGCTGCCGCCAGCCCGGACGCGCGGCAGTTTCCCGACTTCGACGACAACCTGCGCCAGGCGTTTCGCCGAGAGACCGAGCTGTTTTTCGAGAGCATCGTCAAGGAAGACCGCAGCGCGCTCGACCTGCTGCGCGCGAACTACACCTTCGTCAACGAGCGTCTGGCAAAACACTACGGCATCCCCAACGTGTACGGCAGCCGCTTTCGGCGTGTCACGCTGGGCGAGGACAGCGTCCGCGGCGGTCTGCTCGGCCACGGCAGCATTCTCACCGTGACCTCGTATGCCAATCGCACGTCGCCCGTGCTTCGCGGCAAGTGGATTCTCGAGAACATCGTCGGCACGCCGCCACCGCCGCCGCCGGCGAACGTGCCGCTGCTGCAGGAGACCGATGCGCAGGGCCGCGTCCTGTCGATGCGTGAGCGTATGGTGCAGCACCGCTCGCGGCCGGAATGCGCGAGCTGTCATCGCCTGATGGATCCCGCTGGCCTGTCGATGGAGAACTTCGACGCTATCGGCCGATGGCGCACGCGCACGGAATCGGGAAGCGCGGTGGACGCGTCGGGCGGGCTTCCCGATGGATCGGAGTTCACGGGCATGAGCGGGCTGCGCACGGCGCTGCTGCGCCGGCCGGAGCTCTTCGCGTCGACGCTCACCGAGAAGCTGATGACCTACGGTCTGGGCCGCGGCATCGAGTACTCCGATGCCTCGTCGGTGCGTGCGATCGTGCGTCAGGCGCAGGCGCAGGACTATCGATTCTCGTCGCTCGTCCTCGGCATTGTCCGCAGCGATCCATTTCAGATGAGGATGTCGCAATGATTCTCACCAAGGGAGCACTGCCACGACGGACGTTTTTGCGCGGCATGGGCGCCACGCTGGCGCTGCCTCTGCTCGATGCGATGGTGCCGGCGGCGTCGATACGCGCGCAGACCATCGCCGGCTCGGTGCGGCGGCTTGGCTACGTCTACATCCCGATGGGCATGAACGCCGCGGCCTGGACGCCGGCCACGCAAGGCCGCATCACGGAGCTGTCGCCGTCGCTGATCGCGCTGACGCCGCTGCTCGATCACATCACCGTGATTTCGAACCTCGAGCTGCGGAACGCCTACACCACCGGCAATCACGCGTCGTCCAACTGCGCCTTCCTCAGCTGCTCGCGCGCCAAGCGCACCGAGGGCAGCGACTACGAGCTGGGCACGACCGTCGATCAGATCGCCGCCCGCGCCATTGGCCGCGACACGCAGATCCCGTCGCTCGAGATCGGCACGGACCTCATTGCCCAGGTCGGCAACTGCGACAACGGCTATGCCTGCGCGTATCAGAACAACCTGTCGTGGTCGTCGCCGACGACGCCGCTGCCCACTGAGGCCGATCCGCGCGTCGTCTTCGAGCGGTTGTTCGGTGACGGCGGCAGTCCCGAGCGCCGACGTGCCGAGCTGAAGAAGAGCGGCAGCATTCTCGATTGGATGACGGCCGACATGGCGCGGCTCCAGCGCGAGCTCGGCGCCGGCGATCGCGTTCGCGTCGGGCAGTATCTCGATTCGGTGCGCGAGGTCGAGCGCCGGATCCAGCGGGCAGAGCAGGGCGAGGCGTCGGCGCTGCCGGATCTCGATCGGCCGGCCAGCGTGCCCGCAGTCTGGGAGGATCACGTCAAGCTGATGTTCGACCTGCAGGTGCTCGCGCTACAGGCCGACACGACGCGTGTCGTCACGTTCCAGTTGGCGCGCGAAACGAGCACGCGGACGTATCCCCACATCGGCGTGCCCGAGCCACATCATCCGGTGTCGCATCACACCAACGACCCGGAGAAGTTGATGAAGCTCGCGAAGATCAACGCGCATCACGTGTCGCTCTTCGCGTATCTGGTCGAGAAACTGCAGGCGACGCCCGACGGCGACGGCTCGCTGCTCGATCACACGCTCTATCTGCTTGGCAGCGGCATGGGGAATCCCGACATCCACAACCACACGAACCTGCCCATCGTTGTTGCGGGAGGACGCGGAACGCGTTTCAAGGGCGGCCGGCACATTCGCTATGAGACCCCGACGCCGCTGGCCAACCTCCACCTGACGTTACTCGACAAGGTGGGCGTGCACCTGGACAGCTTCGTGGACAGCACCGGGCGTGTATCCGATCTCGAGCCGCTCAATGTATAGGGTCCTGTCGGTCGCGACGCTCGTCGTCTGCGCCGGTGTCGCGCCCGCCGGCGCGCAGGTCGCGCTGATGGATGCCGTCAAAGCCGGCGACGCGGCTCGTGTCCGCGCCTCGATCGAAAAACGCGCGGATGTGAACGCCGCGCAGTCCGATGGCACGACAGCGCTGCACTGGGCCGTGGAACGCGAACAGCCCGAGATCGTCCAGATGCTCATTCGCGCCGGCGCCAACGTGAAGGCGGCCAATCGCTACGGCGCGACGCCGCTCTGGCTCGCCTCGGTGAATGGCAATGTGAAGACGATGGCGATGCTGCTCGAGGCCGGCGCGGATGCCGGGTCGGCGAACGGCGACGGCGAGACCGCGCTGATGGTCGCGGCGCGAACTGGCAAAGTCGATGCCGTCAATCTGCTGATGGCGCGCGGCGCCGATCCGAACACGAAGGAAGGCTGGCGAGGGCAGACCGCGCTGATGTGGGCGGCTGCTGAAGGTCATGCCCCCGTCATCCGCGCGCTGATCGCGCGCGGCGCCGACGTGAAAGCACGATCGAATGCCGGATTTACGCCGCTGCTCTTCGCCGCCCGTGAGGGCCGCATCGCCGCCGTCAACGCGCTGCTCGAGGCCGGTGCGGATCTCAACGAGTCGCTGCCAGTGAGACGACGTGGTCCCCAGGCGGCAAGCCAGGCACCCGGTCAGACCGTACCACCAGCCGAAATCGGTCTCAACGCGTTCCTGCTGACTGCGGCGAACGCCCACTACGAGTTGGCCGCGGTGCTGCTCGACCGCGGCGCCGATCCCAACGCCGCGCCGCAAGGCTACACGGCGCTCCATCAGGTCTCCTGGGTCCGCAAGGCCGGCATCGCCGGCAGCAACAACCCGGCACCGCAGGGCTCCGGCAGCATGGACAGCCTGACGTTCGTGCGCACGCTGGTCGCCAAGGGCGCACAGCTCAATGCGCGCGTCACCAAACGCCCGAATATGGGTGTGACGACGCTCAACTCGATTGGCGCGACACCGTTCCTGCTCGCCGCCCGCACGGCCGATGCGCCGCTGATGAAACTGCTCGCCGAGCTTGGCGCGGATCCGCGCCTCACCAACGAGGATGGATCGACGCCGTTGATGGTGGCGGCCGGTCTCGGCACCAACGCGCCCGGTGAGGATCCTGGGACCGAACCCGAAGTCCTCGATGCCGTGAAACTCGCGCTCGAACTCGGCAACGATCTCAACGCCGTCGACAAGAACGGCGAAACGGCGATGCACGGCGCCGCCTACAAGCACGTGCCGTCGGTGGTCCGCTATCTGGCCGACAAGGGCGCGCGGATGGATGTGTGGAACCAACCCAACAACAAGGGGTGGACGCCGCTGAAGATCACCGAAGGCGTTCAGCGCGGCATGAATATCGTCAGTTCGCCGTCAACCGCGGCCGTCATTCGCGAAGTCATGGGCGCGAAATAACATCAATTCCCAACGCCCAACTCCCAACTTCCAACCACTTCCAACTCCCAACTTCCAAACCCCGAGGATGCCGTGTGCACCGTTGGGAGTTGGCAATTGGGAGTGGTTGGTCGTTGGTAGTTGGGAATTGGGAGTTGATCCAACGTCAGAGTCCAGTCGTCAACTTCAAATCGAGCGTCAGTGTCTCGCCTTCGCGGATCGAGAACTCGCGTGCGTTCCGGCGAAGCTGTTCCTGAAACTCGGGTGCGAACTGCCGCCCTTGTTCGAGGTCCTCGATGGCTGTCGCGACGTAGCGTCCGGGGCCCATCCCGCGCGTTTCGAATCGTCCGTTCGAGTCCGGTCTCGCGGTCCGGATCCATCGGCCGGCGACCACCGGCTCCTGCTTGGCCTCTGCCGGCAGGATCACCACGACGTAGTCGCGCAGCGTCTGTCCTCGTGCGTCCGTCACCTGGCCGGCGATCTGGGTCAGGCGATCGGTCATTCTGATCACCACCCCAGACACCGACTGTCTTCCCGTCAAGTCGAGCGGTTCATCGGTGATGTCTTCTCCGTCGAGCGTGACAGATTTCATGACCCACGATGGACCTGCCGTGACTGTGAAGAACACGCTTCCCGAACTCCCTGAAAGCTGGAAGGCGCCCGAGTCGTCGATCACGCCGTTGGTGAGTGGATCGCCGCCGCCAAATCCGAGAAATGGCCGCGATGTGTCGGCGGGTAACGGAAAGACGCGCAGCGGGTTTCCACCTGGTGCCGCTCGAGATGACGTCCCCTCGAACACCACGCGGCCGCTGATTAACGCCCCTTTCCCCGTGACAATGCGAACGCCGCTGATGTCTCTACCCGACACGACGATGGGCATCGATGCGAACTCACCGCCCGTCGCGCCCGGACGGGGTATGGGCCGTACGTCGATCGAGTGCTCGCCGGGAGTGATGCCTGTGATCGTGAACGAACCGTCAGAGGCCACCGAGCTCGCACCGGAAGTCAACCCGCCAATCCCCTGACGGCTCATGACCATCAGCATGGCGCCGGCCGCGGGACGTCCTTCCGAATCGACCACTGTGCCGCTAATCTTGGCCAGCCGCGCGGCGATCATCGAGAACTGCACCGACACTTCTTCTCCGTCCGCGACGGAGATCGCCTGCGCCTCGTTGGCGCTGACAGTTCCTGGATGGTACGTCGGCGAGAAGCCTTCATTGGTGTCATTGCCACCCCCGAGTGGTGGGACCAGCTGCCCGCCGCGGTATGTGGCACTGACGACGTACTCCCCAGGCATGAGACCGTAGGCGCGGAACTCACCACGATCGTCGGTGGCGCTCAAGCCGAACGTGGCACCGCCCAGGACCGGCGTCAATCGTCGTTGACCGTCAGGTCCGTACTGGTAGCGCTGCACCTGCACGAACGCGCCCGCAAGCGGATCACCGAAATCATCGGTGATGCGCGCCGAGATGACCGCTCCGCGCGGCAAACTGAAGTCGATGCGCTCGACCTGCTGGCCATCGGTGAGCGTGATGGGCGTGCCAGCCTCGAACGAGCGTCGCTGCCCGTACTGCAACGGAACATATCCGGTCTTGGTCACGCTGACCAGTAATCGTCCCGCCGGCAGATCGAGGAACTCATAGCGCCCGTCGGCATCGGTGGTCGTGGTCCGCCGAATCTGATCCTGGACGACGGACGCAGTCACCTGCGCACGCCGTAGCGGCGCACCGCTGTGCGCGGCTACGACGCGTCCGCGCAGCCGTGCAGTGCCGGTCTGTGTGGCGTTGCGGCCGTCGCGAGGAGGCGGCATGCCGGGGACCTGCGCGCCAGTCGGCGCGCCTGGGCGTACAGTTTGCCCCGCGCTGCCGGGGTTCTGGCCGGAGGCGACGGAACACAGAAGCAAACTGACGACCACCACCAGGGGATAGAAGGTTCGGTTCATATCGAACCCCAAAATTGACGATCCGCTGGGCCGCGGATCTACACGTTCATGATGGCGAAGCACTCCTCGAGGCTCTTGATCGCATCGCGCCCCGGTCCGGGCCGGTGCTCGTGCGCGACGAAGCCGGTGTAGCCGGATTCGGCGATGGCGTTCGCGATGAAGCGGTAATTCAGTTCCTGTGTGTTGTCGATCTCCTGGCGGGTCGGCACCCCGGCCACGTGGATGTGGCAGATGTAGTCGAGGTTGTCGCGCATGTTGCGGACGACGTCGCCGTCCATGATCTGCACGTGGTAGATGTCGTAGACGATCTTCACGCGCGGCGAGCCGACCTTGCGGCAGACCTCCCAACCCCAGTCGAGATGATTGAACGTCTGGTCGGTGCGCTGGTCGGCCGCGACCTTCGAGTTGGTGATCTCCATACACAGGGTCACGTTCTTCTGCTCGGCGTAGCCCTTCACGCGGTTGAGGATGGCCACGGTGTTGGCGACGGTTTCGTCTCGCGACATGCCGCGCCTTTCCCCAGGCATGGCGATGAGATTCGGACACCCGACTGATGCGCAGGTGTCGATGCCGGTCTTGAATGCGGCCTCGAACTTGTCGTGCAGCTCCTTGCGGACGAGGCCCTCCTGGAACGTCGTTCCGGCGCCGGTCATCATCGCGGGCGCCAGCCCGTACTTCCGCATGACTGGCACTTGCTCGGCCGTTGGCAGGTCGACGCCCTTGAAGCCGATCTTCGCCAGGATCTGGCAGCGCTCTTCGAACGAGAGCTTCGAGTTGCCCCACACCGACGCCATCACGCTCTGCCGAATCGGGTTCCGCTTGGGAGCGGTGGCCGCTTGTGCGGCCAGTGCCTGTTCGGGTCGCGCAATTGCCGCCAGCGGTGCCGCCGCCATGCCGGCCAGGAATTCTCTTCTCTGCATGCCGGCACTATACTGCGCCCTATATGGGGTCGGGAGTCATTTGTTGAGGACACTCGAAGACCTATAGCTCAAGTGTCCTCAACAAATGACTCCCGACCCCATTTACTGCGAGGTGAGGTATGTCGCTCCGACTCACCGTATCAACTGTCGCCTCCTTGGCAGCGGGCGTTTTCTCGATATCTGTCGCAGGTCAATCAGACAACTCCCAGGTCCCGCTGAAGCCGGACACTACGCAGGTCCGGCTAAAGCCGGACGCTACGTACAACGCTCCGCGCACGGCGTGGGGCGATCCGGATCTCCAGGGCATGTGGTCGTACAACGACGACGTGAACACGCCCTTTGAGCGGTCGGGCGAACTGGGAGGCAAGGCAGAGTTCGGCGACGAAGAACTGTCTGCCGTCCTCGCTGAACGCGCCAAACGCAACGTCGAACGCGCGCCAACGATCGGTGGTGAGACTGGCGCCGGACCGACGCACTGGTACGAGTTCTGGAACGCCAAGTCGGTTCGCACCTCGAAGATCGTCGATCCGCCGGACGGGCGTGTCCCTCCCTTGACCGCCGACGCCCGGAAACGCGAAGCGGCGCGCGCCGAAGCGGCAAAGGGACGCGGCCCCTCAGACTCCTGGACCGATCGCAGCCTTGGCGATCGCTGCATCGTGTCGCGCGGCGGCTGGCCGCATGTCGTCGTCAACGCCGGCAGCTACGGCAACATCATCCGGATCATCCAGAGCCCTGGCTACGTGGTGCTGACGCACGAAATGATTCACGAGACGCGAGTGATCCCGGTGGACGGTCGCCCGCATCTCAGCGAGGGCATCCGGCAGTATCTCGGCGACCCGCGCGGGCGCTGGGAGGGCAACACGCTCGTCGTCGAGGTGACGAACTTCTCGGACAAGACCGACTTCAGGGGATCGCGAGAAACACTGCGTCTGGTTGAGCGGTTCACGCGCGTCGGCCCGGACGCGATCAACTATGCCGTGACGATCGACGATCCGAAGACGTTCACGAAGTCGTGGACGATTGGCGTGCCGCTCAAGCAGGACAAGGAGCAGACCGAGATTTTCGAATACGCCTGCCACGAGGGGAACTACGCGATGCGCAACATCCTGAGCGGCGCGCGCGCCGACGAGCGCGCGCGATAGTAGTGGTGTCCGGCTAAAGCCGGACACTACATTCCTGCCTACTGCTGCGGCAGGCTGAACGCCAGGTACTCTCCCGAATACGCGCCACCGCTCACGGCAACGACGATGAACTGGCGCCCGTCGACTGAGTAGGTCATTGGCGACCCGCTCTGCGGCGCGGGCATCCACACCGCTCCGACCTCCTTGCCCGTGGCCTTGTCGTACGCGCGCAGCATTGCCCCGCGCGGATGCTGAGGCGTCGTTGTGACCTGCGGATCGCCCATCACCACCAGCGTCTTGGTGATCAAGAGGCCGACACCCGACGTGCCGGCCTGGCCCGTCTTCGGGATTGTGATGCCTTTGAGCAACGCATGGTTGCGGATGTTGTCCGGGGTGTCGCCGTGCGGTGTCTGCCAGATCACCTCGCCTCGGTCGAGATTGATTGCCGCAAGCAGACCGTACGGCGGCTTGATCATCGGCAGGCCCTGCACGTTCAGGCCCGCGGCGGCAGCGATTGCCGCTTGACTCGATGAGACCGGTTCCGCGGCTGGCGCGGCCGTGGTCGTCCTGGCTTCTCGCGCGCGCTCGGCGGTGCGAGGAGAGTCGGCGGCGCAGCAGTCACCTGGTCCCAGCACCTCCCGGAATGCCTGTCCGCCGATACCGGAGACGTATCTGATATCGGAGAATTTCGGCGGGGGCGCCACGAGCGACCTGATGCCAGCCGTGTTTCCGGCGGGAGCGAACACGACATGCATCTCCGGGTCGTAGCCACCGCCCGGCCAATTCGTGGCTGTGCCGACGGTGATCGCCCCGTACATCCCGTCGACGTGTCCAAGAATCCCTGGATTGAACGGCGTCGTTGCCCACACGTACTTCTTTGCGCGCTCGACGGCCTCAGCCCGCAACTCTGGAGTGAAGTCGATGAGATCGTCGGGTGCTGTAAAGACGTTGCGCGCGTAGCGAAGCCTGTCGGGAGGGTGCGGTTGCGTCGGTGAATACACTTCGCCCGGCACGTTGGCTCGAGGCACCGGCTTCTCCACGATCGGCCAGATCGGCTCGCCGGTGACCCGATCGAACACGTAGAGCCAGGCTTGCTTGCTGGGAACCGCGACGATCTTGCGCGGCTTGCCGTCAACGGTGACGTCGCCGAGCAGCGGCGCCGACGTCATGTCGAAATTCCAGAGTGGATGGTGAACGAACTGGAAGTGCCATTTGCGCTGGCCAGTCTTCAGGTCAACGGCGACAAGGCTCTCGGCAAACAGGTTGTCCCCCGGACGATGCCCGCCGTAATAGTCGGAGGTCGGCGTTTCCACCGGCAGGTACACGAGTCCAAGCTCTTGGTCGACGGTGATCTGCGTCCATACACCGACGTTGCCGTTGTAGGCCCACGACTCTTCCCTCCACGAGTCGTTGCCAAAGCCGCCAGGCCGCGGGATTGTATCGAACTGCCAGATCTTCTTGCCGGTCCTGACATCGAAGGCGCGGACGAGACCCTTCGTGTTGTTGTGCGTCGGCACCGTGGCGCCCTCGCGCATCGACGAGCCGATGAGCACCATGTCTCCGGCGACGGTCGGCGTCGCGTGAATCCCGATCTCACCGGTCTCGAGGTCGATTTGCTGCTCCTGACCCTTGACGACACCGACCTTGAGATCGACGACGCCGTTGGTCCCGAACGAGTTGATGACGGCGCCGGTCTTGGCGTTCAGCGCGACGAGTCGATAGCCGGTTGTCACGTAGAGAACGCGGTCATCTCCTTTGCCGTCGGTCCAGTACGACACGCCGCGGCCGGAGAGCTGCCTCGGCGACACCGCCGCCCGTTTGCCTTCGCGCATGCTGTGCGCCCAGATCAGCTCGCCCGTCCTGGGGTCGAGCGCGATCACCGACCGCCTTGTCCCTGCTGTCGTGAAAAGAACGCCGTTCACCATCAGCGGAGTCCCCTCCAGCTTGTACTCGGGGAAGGGGCCGAAGTTGTCAGTCTTGAATCGCCACGCCACTTCGAGTGAGTTGAAGTTGGCGGCATTGATCTGATCGAGCGGTGAATACCGCGTGCCCTTCAAGTCAGCCGTGTAGTGCGGCCACTCACCACGTGCCGTGGAAGGTTGGCCGCCGGCCTGACCCGAGACCGCGGCGGCGAGCCAGACCAGATACAGTGAGGATGCGAGGGAGACGGCGACTCGAAGGGTCGTTCGCGGCATGGTGCACTCCCTTGGGGTCAGATCTTGATTCTTGCCTGTCTGCAAGAATCAAGATCTGACCCCGGTTCACGGCGTCAGCACGCGGATCGTGCCGTCGCCTTTGTTCAGCAGGAACACCTGATTGTCTGGTCCCAGACTCAGTCGCAGGTCGGAGCGCGTTGCTGGCGTCTTGCCCTGCGCCTTGTTCTTCTCCTGAATCACTTCGAGCATCGTTCTGCCCGAACCGTTGACGTTGAGCAGGATGCGTCGAATCGGATCCTGTCCGCCGGCCGGCAGCTTGTCGGCGTTGACATAAAAGATCTCGCCGCTCGGCATGTCGGTGAAGATCACCAGGTTCGCGAGCTGCGGGATCTGCGTGCCGCGATACACGACCAGACCACTCGCCGCGGAATTGGGTTGGAGCAGCGGATCGATCTGACCCCATTCGACGATCGGATAGGTCACCTTCGGGTCGCTCCGCGGCTTCTCCTCGCTCACCGCTTGACGGCCGATGAAGCGGAAGCTGCCCTCCCACTCGTTCCAGCCAAGGTTGGCGCCCGACGTCACGATGCTGATTTCTTCGACGATGTTCTGACCGATGTCGGCGAGGAAGAGCGTTCCGTTGCGGCTGTCCCACGCAAAGCGCTGGGGGTTGCGAACGCCGTAGGCGTAGATCTCGGGAAGCGCGCCAGCCGTCTTCACGAACGGGTTGCTCGCCGGTATCCCGTACTTCTTGTTCGTGCTGGTTCTTCCAAGCGGATCGATGCGGAAGATCTTGCCGAAGGCGGAACCGAGGTTCTGCCCGAGGCGCATCGGGTCGCCGCCGCTGCCGCCATCGGCGACGCCGATGTACAGCAGGCCAAACTCGGGAGTGCCGGGTGTGGCCAGGGGGTTGAACGCCATGTGTCCGCCGTTGTGATTCGCGAACGGCTGACGGAGGCGGAACAGCTCGCGTGGCGGCCCGCCGTCGTAGGTCTCCGCGTTTGGCGTCTTCGCCGTCCACTCGAGCATCACCGTGTCGTGCGTCGTCGCCGGATTGGTCGTCATGAAATCAGCGACAGGCGTCTGGTTGCTCGTATCGATGTAGGTGTAGAACTTGCCGAAGCCCGGCGTGCCGGCCTGGCCGAACTGGGGATGAAAGGCGAAGTTCTGGAAGCCGCGCTCGCGTCCCATCGACTGTACGGTGACGTCCCACGCCGCGGCGTTGATGTCGAGATACAGCGTGACCTTGCCGTCGTAGCTTACGCTGTAGAGAGGACCGCGCATGTCGTTGACGAGCAGGCGGCGCGTCCCGGGCTCGTTCACCAGGTTCATCATCCGCGCGGCGACACCCTCGATGTCGGGCACCGACGCGAACTCGCGGACGTTGACCGTGATCACACCTTGACGCGGCTCGATCGGTTGCGGGAATGGATCGGTGGTCTGGCCAGGCGGGAGTGCGGTAGGCGGCGGCTGCTGCGCGAAGACCGCTGAACCCATCAGGAGCGCCACCATGACGGAACGTGTGGTGCACAGTCTCATTCGCAATCCTCTTTCGCGCGTGATGCGCCGCACTATACCGCGCAGCGGCGGCATTTCGTTGCGAAAGGTGCGAGAGCAAAGTTCACAGTGACGGATTTCACACGGAGCCAGGGAGGACGCGGAGGCACGGCCGTTCCGTCCGGCCCGGGAACGAGATGACACCGCCATCGCAAATGCTCGTTTCCTTCGCCTAAGCACTTGCGCTCGCGGTCTCATCTCATTCCCTGCCGCGCTTCGCGCCGGCTCCGCCTCTCCAATCCGTCACTGTGGATGGCCTGGTATTGAACAACTGAACTCCGACGTAATGTGGGGAAGTGGGGACCACGGTGACGGATCGGATTGGCGGCGTCCGCGCGAAGCGCGGCAGGGATCGAGGTGAGACTGAAACACAAGCGCCGGTAGGATGCAGTGGGCGTTTGTGTTTTCAGTCTTGCCTCTATCCCTGAAGCCGGCCGCAGGCCGGCGGCGTCGCCGGCTCCGTGACCTCCGTGACCTCTGTGACCTCTGTGTGAGCCGTCACCGTGTCGACGGCGGTCCCATCCCCTTGAAGGCGTACCGGTAGTAGCGCTGCCCGTTGTTGACCTCGCCGAGATAGAGGTTGCCCTTCGAGTCCACCGCAGCGCTGTGGATGTGGAAGAACTCTCGCGCGTTGTGGCCAGCGTGGCCGCCGACATTCGACAGAATCTCGAGCGTCTGCCGATTGAGAATGCGCACGACCTTGTTCGATCCATCGACGAGATAGAGGAACTGCTGCGCCTTGTCCGGCGACAGCACGAAGTGATGCACGGTTCCTTCGGCCTGCAGCGTGTTTCGCGCGATGAAGACCTCTCTGACGAACGTGCCATCGAGTCTGAACACCTGGAAGCGATTGTTCGTGCGATCGGCCACGTAGACGAAGTCGTCGTTCGAGACGACGACCGAGTGCACTGGATTGTGGAACTGCGGTGCGGGCGGCGCCTTCAACAGCTCGGCGCGGGCCGGGAATTTGTAGCTGTCGTCGGGCGGTTTGCCGTACGCGCCCCAGTGACGCTTGTACTTGCCGGTGTTCGCATCGAAGACGATGACGCGGTGATTGAAGTAGCCGTCGGCAACGAAGAGTTCGTTGGTCTTCGGATACACGAACAGGCCGGCAGGTCCGCCGAGATTCTCTGTATCGTTGCTGCCGGTGTTCTTTCCTGAGTGGCCAATCTGCATCACGAGCTTGCCGGTGCTCGTGAACTTCAAGATCTGGTTGTCTTCTTTCGCGTTGCCACTCAGCCAGACGTTGTCTTGCGCGTCAACGAAGATGCCGTGCTCGCTGGTGAACCACTCGTAGCCCTGACCGGGTCCGCCCCAGGCGCGAAGGAACTTGCCGCTCGGACTGAATTGCAGGACGGGCGGCGCGGGAATACAGCACTCGGCTTGCGGCGGATTGAGCGATGCGGCCTTCTCGCCGTCGGGAATTGTTGCCGGGCGATGAAAGACCCAGAGGTTGTCGTGTGAATCGACCGCGACGCCGCCGACCTGCCCCGTGACCCACTTGTTCGGCAGCGTCTCGGACCACAGCGGGTCAGGCTCGAAGATCGGCACCTGCTGGCGCGCGGACTGCGCGCTGGACAGGACGAACACGAGAGCCAGAATAAGGGGTCGGGAGTCATTTAATGAGGACACCGCCCGAAGTCGACACGCGATGCGATGCGCTGTCCTCATTAAATGACTCCCGACCCCATTTAGTTCAACGCGAAGACGAACAGGTAGCTCGAGTTCTCCAGCTTGTCCCAGTTCACCGGATGCAGATGCCGTCCACCGGCCTGCACGGCG
>Ga0075420_100002735_pt1 | contig 15295 bp, 12 predicted proteins | sample SoiMetdeltSBSDD4_FD_75296 | JGI IMG/M metagenome (GOLD analysis project Ga0075420, IMG submission 75296) | Bulk soil microbial communities from a Populus tree surrounding site in Tennessee, USA - Soil MetaG P. deltoides SBSDD4 | ecosystem: Environmental > Terrestrial > Soil > Tree plantation... | reverse complement strand
AAAGAGAGGACGTCAACCAGCGCGGGAAAGTTCCGGAGGGTTGGCGTGGCTAAAGCCACGCCCTCCTAGCCCCCGGAGCGTGCGGGCAACAAACGTTTCGGGAATTTCGCGACGACGGTGTAGTTGGGATCGACGACATTGGCGATCCGGGAATGGCCGCCCTGAGAGACGACCTGGTACGCCTCCATCTTTTCGAAGCCGTACTCAGTCACCAGCCATTCGATCAGTTCGACCTGGGCAATACGAAACGCATCGACCAGGGGCCGTGCGCTTCCAGCAACCATGATGTCGTCCGCGTCTTCCATGCGCGGCCAGCGGATGCGGCGGCCCTTGATCAAATCGAACTGAAACGTCACATCCATCGTGGTCTCGAGACCCGATCCGCAGATCTCGCCATCGCCCTGCAGGGCATGCCCATCGCCGAAGTAGAAGAGCGCGCCGTCGTGAAAGATCGGCAGATAGACCGTCGTGCCCTCGCGCGCGTCAGCCGCATCCATGTTGCCGCCGAAGTTGCCAGGCCATAGACCGCCGAATTCCTCAGCGCCCTGGGGCGCGACCGCCAGACGTCCGAGCATCGGGCGCAGTGGCATCTCGATCGATTTCGACGCGGAGTTCGGCAAGTCGAGGATGCCGACGTTTCGCGTGCGATCGAGGCGCCACTCGAAGCGGCGCGCTGGCAACGGATCGTTCAGGATGCGCGTGCGCGTGTCACCAGCCACCGCGCTGATGCCATTTGGATTGACCGCCGAAACCGCCGTGTCGCGATTCGGCCGCAGCCGAAGGATGCGCACGACGAGGGTGTCTTCCGGCGTCGCGCCTTCGATGAGGAACGGCCCCACTTCGCCCGGCCACGCCCCGCCGGCCTTTTCGTAATAGTCGCCGGAACGCGAGAACGTCCGCGTTTCCACGATCGTCCCCGGCTTCACCTTGAGAACCGGAGGGCGCACGGCGAACGTCGGCACACCATCGGTGGGCTCGAACTTGATCTTCTCGGATTGCGGGGTCGCCTGGGCCGGAACGAGCAGATTCAGCAGCGCAGCAAACAGAAGCAGCATGAAGCTACCGTGAGCGTTTCTTTCCGCCGTGACGCTGTGGCTGCGCCGGACGGAACCCACCCTGCCCGCGATTCCCTTGTCCGCGGCCAGTGGGCCGCGGCCCGGCGAATCGCTGACCGCCGTGCTGACGATGGCCGTTGTTCCCACCTTGCCCCGTACGAGGCCTTCCGCCACCGCCGCCGCCACGATTGTCGCCCCGGAAGTTTCCGTTTCCGCGGCTGCGAATCGTGAACTCCGGCAAAGGACGCGCGTCCTTCTGGCCTTCCGGCCGTGGAAGCGTCGCGCGAATCAACTGACGATGAACCGGGCCGTCTTCGATCGGCGGTTGTGGATCCTCGTCCGCCGCTACCGCCATCGGCTGCACGTCCTCGACATGCTCCGGCTCGGTTTCGCCGGTGTCGATCGCGTCCACCGGCTGGCCGGCTTCGGCGGTTTCGTGAGCGTATTCGTCCGGATCGGAGATGGGTTCGGAAAGGTCGGAGGCTGGAGAGGCAGCGTTCAGCACCGGGGTAGGGTCGGCTTCCGTTATCCCCGCCAAGACTTCTTTATAAAGCGCCCCGGGTGCGTCCTTCTTCTTCCGGCGCGGCGCCTTGCCCCCTTTGTATGCGTGCTCGGCGTCGCAGGTCGTACAGCGCGTCTGCTTGACGTCGTCTTCTATCATCGCGACGACGGCGTGGTTGGTCACCCGACGTTCGCGCGGACAATAGTCGTCCAATATGTCACCGAGACGCAGCCGGCGCTGCTCCATTAACTCCCCCGAATTGGTTTCCGATTAGGTTGGCTGGAAAGACCGATAGCGCAGGTTCAGTGAGTCTAGCAGACCCGCTGACAGTCACGCAACCGCCGATCCAGCTGAATAGACGCGAGTTTTCACCGTTACACCCTGACACCTCACGGGAAACGCGGATGACCGTGCTCACGGGACGCGGATCACACTGATCTGGGGCACGGGACGCGGATCTAAGTGGATCTCCTGATAAGCCCACGGACGCGGATGTTCGCGATCGTCCGAAATCGACCTATTTCCGCGGTAATCTGGCGTCCCGTGACCATTGATCCGCGGTGATTCCGCGTCCCGTGACGTGATCAGCGGTTGCCACGCGCCGGATCGGCGGCGTCGATCCAGGCCAGGGCCCGTTCCATGACGGCGTCGCGGCCTGCCAGGAGGTCGTCCCGGCGAAGAGGGACAGTCTCGTCCGGGATGACGCCTCGCCCTTCCAGCCTGGTTCCGTTCGACGTGACGAAGTCCCCGTATGCGTGGACCAGGACGTCTCCGTTCGGCAGCTTGTTGAACAGCGCCGGCAACGCCTGCCCCATGGAGGTCTGTCCGAAGACCCGAACGCGGCCGAGCGACTGCATGCCGCCGGCGAAGCACTCCGACGCGCTGCCGGTCATGCCGTCGATCAGGACGGCGACCGGCCCGGCGAACGGCTCCACGGGCTGCCCCGCCGCACTGACGCGCCTCGGGTTGGACGGAAACCGCAGTTCGCTTTCCCGGGTCTTCATGATTCCGATCGGCTTCGCCTCGGTCAGGAAATGCCCCGAGATCCCCATGAGCATCCCGGCGATGCCCCCGGGGTTGCCGCGCAGGTCGATGATGATGCCATCAGCGGATCGGAATTCGTCAACCGCTTTCAGGAACAGACCGTCCACCAGCGGCATCCAGACGTTGAATGCGATCACGCCGGCGGTCTTTCCGGACGGCGTACGACGACCGGCGGAGTTCACGCGCACATACATCGTCGGGAGGCTGCCAACCGTCACAGGGGCACCACCCTCGGCGCGCCGGGTCACGGGCACTGTCACCGGATTGCCGCTGCCGTCGGTGAACGTCATCGGGACCGTTGACCCCTGTGGTCCCCGAAGCCGGCTCTGCGAGATACGCCATGCCTCGACCTGCCGCAAGCGAGCCGGCATCGTCGAGGGCAGGGACGTCAACGCATCCTTGATCGGTTTGCCATCGACGGCCGTCAACACCCACCCGGTGCGGACCCCGCTCGAAGCCGCGCCGCTGTCAGGCTCCACTCGAGCAACGATCAGATCCGTATCGACCAGACGCACGTCGAATCCGGGAGTTCCGCTGAGATCCAAGGTCGCTGAGTACGTGTCGGCGGTCGACGGAATCAACGCGAAGTGGGACTGGCCGAGCCGACCGAGCATGTCGCCAATCACGCTGCGGAGCTCGGTGTCGTTCTGCGCGGCTGCGGCGCGCGGACGAAGCTCCGTGCGCACGGCGTCCCAGTTCACGCCGTTCATCGCGCGATCGAAGTGCGTGTCGCGAACGATCGTCCAGGCAGCGTCGAACGTATCGAGGGCTGTCGCCCCCTGCGACTCGAGCGTGGCGAGCGTCAACATCACCAGCGCAGCGACACACACGAATCGTCTGATCACTTCATCAACGCCTTGATCTCTGCGGGTGGCTCGAACACGGACGGACTGACCTTGTCGTACTCGAGAGAGACGACGGTCATCACTTGCTGGATGGGCCCGGCGGTCATGGTCAGCTTCGTCGGCTGCAGCACGTTGCCAAACGGTTTGTAGTCCGTCTCGACGGTCGTCGCAGTGATCGCCCCCATCGGCATCTCGCGTGTGGTAATGCTTCCGGCCTTCAGGCCTGTTTCGACGTCAAAGAACTGGAAGTCCTCCCCACCGTTCCTATGAACGAGGCGGACCTTGAAGCATGGCCGCCCCTCGAAGGTCGTCTTCTCCACGACTGTCATCGACGCGTAGCGCTTCTCGGGCTGCACCTCGGCGTAGAAATCAGCGTCGAGCTTCTTCTCCTCCAGCTGTTTCCCCTGCAGAATCAAGGGACCGGTCATGGGCGAAATCGTCCAGCCGACGGTGCCGTTGAAGCCCTCCTGGATGTCGCCTACGCCGGGCAGCGAGATGCGCATGAGCATGCTGTTCGGCTTTGCCTGAAAGAGCTCGAGGGTTCCCTTCAAACCGGCACCAGCAACCTCGACGGTGCCGGTGGCGTGTGCCGAGGACTTCGACATCAACGCCTCGCGACCACCAACCGCCTTCACATGGCGATCCAGAACCTCGCGGGCCGAGGGCAGTTTTTCGCTCGTGGCCGGCGCTTGCGAAGGAGCGCTCGGCGCCGCCGCGATGAGGGCAATCATCGGCACGGCAAGGCCGAGCCAACTTCTCAACATTCGCATTCGGGATAACTCCTCCAGGGGGGCTCGTACAAGTGTGAGCCAAGGAGGCGGCGAAAGCAAACCTTCGTCACTTTGTTACACTCACACCATGCTCAAGGGCGTGCGACGGGCGGTCGTGAAGAAAGTCCAGCCAGTCAGTATTCACGGACAGATCTCGCTGGACGTGTATTTCGCCGATCCAGCCGAACCGGACGGCCAGGTGAGCCTTGCGAGAATAGGTCCCGAATCGATTCCCAACCACCTCGAACCGGGCGATCTGGTCGACCTGCACTATATGCTGGGGGTGGTCACCAGCATCACGCGCCCGTCCGCCGACGCGCCTTGATGAAGACGTCGACGTTGTCCGGCCTGTGGTTCCAGAAGGATAACCTGATGCGTCCATCCTCCATCTGAGAGACGGTTGCGGGGATGGAGCTTGTCGTCAGATACCAGCCTTCCGGCAGCACGACGTCGTTCCGCGGCCGGCCAAAACTTCGGCGCCACATCAACTCGCCATTGATACGCGCGTAGCGAGCCGGATCGGTATACGTCTCCTCGATGCGGAGGCGCACTGACTGGCCCTTCGCAACGGGTGGAAACCGGATCACCACGACCTCGGAGTCCGGCCGCACGGCCTCGCCAATGTCGATGCCGGCCTTCGTGATGGCGTCGCCCTTCAGCGTTTCGACCTTCAGCTTGTCGCCGGTGTCGAGCACACGCGCGGACGGATCCGAGACGGTGCTGCCGCGGCGAACGATATTCAGGTACTTGTCGGTGCCTTCGCGAGTTTCCGTGTAGTCGTGATACAGGCTGAACGCGCCGGTTTCCGGCTGCTTCAGGAAATAGACGATCTCGCGGTCCTGAAACGCCCGCTCGGACACGCGAATGCGATCCATCGGGGGCTCCTGGGCTGGCGGATCCACCATCGCCTGTGCCGGTTTCGTCTGCGAGCCGCCCTGTGCCGCCTGCTGATTCGCGGCGGCGACGGGCCTGGCGCGAAGGACGAGCGGCGCCTGACCCGGGTAGATGTTCATGAAGCTGATCCCGACGCGTCCATCCGCCTCCTCGATCACCTGAGAAGGAACGTTGCAGGACACCAGCTCGAAGCCCGCTGGAAGAATGACGGAGTTTCGACGGATCCCGAGCGGCCGGTCGAACACGATGAAGCTGCCGTCCCGGAAGTAGCTCTTCGGATCTCTGTAGGTCTTGATGATGCGAATGCGCGCTTCGCCGCCGTCGGGCACCGGCCGGGCGAGCTCGACGCGAATATAACGTCCTTCCAGATCTGCACTGGTCAGGCCCGACTCGCGCGCTTCAGCGCCGCTCACCTCGGTGAACTTCAGGGGCGCACCGGTCATCAGATCGATGACCGACTCGTCGCTCGCGACGCTGCCGCGGCGGATCGGGTTGAAGAAAAACTTCGCCCCGGCCGATACGGCCGTCACGTCATAGATGATCTTGAAGGAGGCTGTATCCGGCGCGAGCAATTCATACCGCGTGTACTCGTCTTCGCTCCGGTTCTGCGCGCTCAGCGGGGCTGGAACGAGCAGGGCGATCAACGCGAGACGAACGACCGTGCGCATGCGAGCTTCTCCTCTGAACGTCAGCGAATCTCCTCGGCCTGCTTCCGGACAAAAGCCGCCGGCGCGCCAAACATTGGTCCGGTTGCGACCTGACCTCGGACCCAGTTCCGCAGCGCCGACGTTGGCGACACGATCAGCGCATTCTCCTTCTGATCGAGCGTCACGTCGAGACCTGGAATCTTGCGCCCGTAGCGTGCGTGATCGAAGAACCAGTCGTACGAGAGCGGTGTCAGCTCCAACCTGTCGTCGGTCAGGCGTACGCGCAACAGGGCGTGCACCGGAACGAGGAACGAGCCGCGGTCATCGCCGCGGGCGGGCATGACGTCGAGGAACAGGTCGTCGCCAACGGCCGTCAGGTAACCGGTGAGCTCTCCGGTTTCGATGGGATACACGTACTTGATGCGGTACGACTTCCAGTCGGCGCGCTCGATCTGAAGCGAAGCCCGATCCTCGGCGTTCTCCCACGCCCCGAGAAGCGCGGGATCCCACCCGAGCGAGTCGGCATCGTACGACGGATGCAGACTCACCACGAGGCACCCCGGCGCCGCCAGGACGGCCAGCGTCAACGCCAGCGCGCGGCCGCACGCGAGCAATCGCGAGCCTCCGTCAAAGCGCAATCGCGAGCCTCCGTCAAAACGCAGTCGCAAGCTTCCGACAAAGCGCGTCAACGAGCGGCTGACGAAGTCGCCGGACCCGTGAAGTGTTCGCGATACCACTGAATGCTGCGATCGATGACGTCGATGACGTGTTTCGTTTCGCGGACACCGTGACCCTCGCGCGGATAGCGCACCATGATGCTCTTCACACCGGCGTCCCTGAGCGCGATGTAATACTGCTCCGCCTCCGCGATCGGTACGTCGTTGTCGTTCTCGCCGTGCACGAACATCACCGGCGTCTTGACCTTGTGAACGTACCGAATCGGCGATCGCTCCCAGAGCAGGTCCATCAGGCCGTTCTCGTGCGGAAACGATCCGAACTCTACCGCGAGGTAGTCGTGGTAGTACGCCATGTAGTTGAAACTCACCAGGTTCGAGATGCCCGCCGCCGGCACGGCTGCCTTGAATCGATCGGTCTGCGTGATGATCCAGTTGGTGAGCTGTCCTCCGTAACTGCCCCCCTCGATCCCCAGACGGTCGCGATCGATCCATGCGTACTTGGACACCGCGGCATCCACCCCGGCCACCACGTCCTTGGCCTCGCCGCCGTTCTGATCCTTGAAGATGGCGTCGGCAAACTTCTGACCGTAACCCGTTGAGCCACGGTAGTTCACCATCAGGGTGGCGAAGCCCTGAGCAGCATATACCTGGGCTTTGCTGTTGAACGCCGGACCCTGCTGGCCATGAGGTCCGCCGTGAATCATCACGATCAACGGATACTTCGCATTCGCTGCGAGACCGAGCGGCTCCGTCATGAACGCCTCGACGTCAGTACCGTCGAAGCTCTTGAACGAAAGCGCCTGAACGGGTGCGACAGCGCGGCCCGCCAGGATCTCCTTGTTGTGCGATGTGAGCTGCTGAACCGAGCTGGTCTGCGGGCCGATCGGCTTGATGAACAGCTCAGACGGTCCGCCCGGCTTCGTCATCGCGTAGGCAACACGATCCTGGCCCGCGAGCGACCACGTGCCCACCGATCCGATGTCAGGCGTGATCAGCTGCGCGTCGCCGGTCAGACCCTGACGGTACAGCCGCGTGCTGCCTCGCTCCTGGATCGTCAGATACACCGCCTGCCCGTCTCGCGACCATTCGGGCGCTCCCTGACGATTGTCGACGCGGCACACCTCACGCCGTCCGCTTCCGTCGGCAGTCATCACCCACACGTGCGTATCCTCCATCGTCGTCTCCGACGAGGTGAGGGGGCGTGTTGTGGCCTGGAAGGCAATCGATCGGCCGTCGGGTGACCACTTCGGGCGATACTCGGCGCTCTTCGTGTCGCTCAATTTGCGAATGGCGCCATCCGAGACCTTCAGCGCGAAGATGTCGTAGTTGAAGAAGCGATCCGGATCGGGACCCCGGTTCGAGACGAAGAGAATCTCTTCCCCTTTCGGCGACCAGTCGAGCGAATGCTCATAGTAGTTGCCGGTCGTCAGCTGACGGACCTTCTTGGTTGCGATCTCGACGGCGAAGATGTGCAGCCGGCGGTTGTCGTTGAAGCGGGTGAGGCCTTCGGACGCGGTTGGCTTGTAGAGATAGCGCGTGATGACCATCGGGTCGCCGTTGGCGTCGGCCTCGGGACCCTCGGTGGCCGAGATGAACGCGATTTGGCGGCCGTCGGGCGACCACGTCAGCCGGTCGCCTGAGGAGGGCAACGGGTGGTTCGTGCCGCCGATCGGCGCGAGGAACGTCTCGCCCGAGCCATCGGACTTGATCACCATCAGACCGCTCTGCTCGCCTTCGCGCCCTGTGAACGCGATGAGGCTGCCGTCAGGCGACCACACGGGGCCAGAGGCACTGTCCGGACCGATGCGGCGCGCCGCGCGGCTCTCGACGTCCATGATCCACAACCGTGAATAGGGCCGTCCGGGCCGGTCGCTGCTCTGCACGCTGTAAACGACCTGCCGGCCGTCGGGCGAAGCGTGAACGTCACTCACCGATTGCAGCTTGTAGAGATCCTGTGACTGCAACCCACCGCGCGGTTGAGCGGCAACAGCGCTGACGAGACAGACGACCGCGATCAGAGACGCTCGTAGTGCACGGACCATTGTTGCCTCCGGCGGGGATTCTATCAGGGTGGCTCGGGGCCGTGGTTCGTAGTTCGTGTCTCGTCGAGGGGTTTGCCTAGTCGGTCGATGAACAGCCGGGATGATCCGACGAGACACGGACCACGGCTCTCGATCACGCCAACGCCCGTCCACGCGTCTCCGGGATCCAGATCCAGGCCACGGCCGCCAGAAGGAAGGCCACAGAGGCCAGCGACAGCGCAACCCCGAAGCCCTGGGTCTGGGCCAGGCTGCCAACGGCAAACGGCGCGATGGCGCTCGCCACGCGGCCGATGTTGTAGGTGAATCCCTGAGCGGTAGCGCGGATGGCCGTCGGATAGATCTCGGCCGTCACCGCACCGAAGCCGCTGAAGTAGCCGGTTCCGAAGAAGGCGACGAACGGACCGAGCAGCAGCAGGGTGGTCGCGTTCGCGGTCCGTCCGTAGAGAAAGATGAGAACGGCCGCCGTGCACAGATACACCAAATACGTGCGCCGTCGGCCGAGCGCGTCGCTGACGAAGCCGAACGTGACGTAACCGAACCACATGCCAACCTGCATCGCGACGATGAAGCCCGACATCGCGGCGGTGGTGAGGCCGACACCGCCGGACGCGACGGGCAGCGAAAGATATGCGGGAATCCACAGGTTGAAGCCCCACCACGCGAACATCGTGCAGGCATTCATCAGCGTGACCGCGACGGTCAGGGGCAGCAGCGACCCACGAAAGATCGCCGAGAGGCCGACGGAACGTTCGACGTTCTTCGACTGCCTGGCGCGCTGCCACAACTCGGGTTCCTTCACCGCACGACGCACCCAGATCGTGAAGAACGCCGGCAGCACGCCAACGAAAAACACCGCGCGCCAGCCCCATATCGGCATGACGATCCACGTCACGATCGCCGCGGCGGCGTAGCCGATGGCCCACGCGCTTTGCATGAAGCCCAATGCCTTGCCTCGGTGTTCGGCAGGCCACGTTTCGGACACGAGCGCCGCGCCACTCGCCCACTCGCCTCCCATGCCGATGCCGAGCAGAATCCGGAACACCGCCAGCTGCCACACGTTCTGCGCAAACCCGCACGCGGCCGTGAACACCGAGTAGATGATGATGCTTCCCATCAGCGCGCGCGTCCGCCCGAATCGATCGGCGATGACGCCGAAGATCATGCCGCCGAGCGCGGAGGCCACGAGCGTCACCGAGCCGAGCAGTCCGGCGACATCCTTGGCGATATTCAGATCGGACATCAGCGACGCGAGGACGAGCGCGTACAACATGACGTCGAACGCGTCGAGCATCCAGCCGAGTCCGGCGGCAATCAAAGCGCGATGTGCCTCGGGCGTTCCGGCGCGCCACCAGCCGAAGAGGCCGCTGCTGGTCGCGGTTGCGGTCAGTGTGCTCATCGCTCGACCTCAGGCGATCCAAATCCTCCACCACCGGGGGATTCGATTCGAAGCCGGTCGCCGCACTCGAGGTCGAGCCTCACCTTGCCGTCGGTCACCTCTTCGACTCCCTGTCGAATGACGATGTTGCGGCCGCGTGTTCCGTCATGGCCGCCCTGCGCACCGTACGGCGCCGTTCGACGGCGCTCGGAAATCACGGTCACGGCGGTGTCCGCCAGCATCTCGTACTCACGAACGATGCCGTCGCCACCGCGATACCGGCCAGCACCGCCGCTGCCAGCGCGCAGACCGTACCGCACGATGCGCACTGGCAGATAGTGCTCGATGGCCTCAACGGGCGTATTCCGCGTATTGCTCATGTGCGTATGGACGCCGCTGATCCCGTCGAGCCCCGGACGGGCTCCCATCCCGCCACCAATCGTTTCGTAGTAGGCGAACGGCCGGCCCGTGCGCGGGTCCGTGCCGCCAAGCGTCACATTGTTCATCGTTCCCTGACTCGCGGCGGGGATACGGCCCGGAAGAGCGCGAGCGAGCGCGCCAAGGATGACGTCGGTGATCCGCTGTGATGTCTCGACGTTTCCACCAGCAACGGCTGCCGGCCTGTTGGCGTTCACGATCGTGCCGGGTGGTGCGACGACCGTGACCGGACGGGCGATGCCGGCGTTGTAGAGCACGTCGTCTTCGACGAGGCAACGGAAGGCGTAGAGGGTCGCCGACAGGGTCATGGCGAAATTCGCGTTGACGCCGCCCGTCGTCTGCCGATCGCTGGCAGAAAAGTCTGCCTCTGCAGAATCGCCCGACACGCTCAACGTGAGCCGAATCGTGAGTTCGCCACTGCCGAAACCGTCGCCGTCGAGCCGATCTTCGAACGAGTACTCGCCGTCGGGGATCCGCGCGATCGTGGCCCGCAGGATGCGCTCGCTGTAGTCCTGCAGCGCGGCCGAGCTGAGCTCGACGCGCTTGAGACCGTATTTCGCTACGATCTCGCGGAGACGAGCTTCGCCGACGCGGTTGGCGGCGATCTGCGCGGTGATGTCGCCTTCGCGTTCTTCCGGAGTTCTCACGTTGGCGAGGATCAGCGCCATCACGTCCGGCACGATTTCGCCACGCCGCGCGAGCTTCACAGGCGGAATGATCAGCCCCTCCTGAAAGACTTCACGCGCCAACGGCATCGACCCCGGCGTCATGCCACCGACGTCGGAGTGATGCGCGCGATTGGCCACGTAGAACGTGGGCTCGCTGCGCCGCCCGCGTCCGGAGATGAACACCGGCGAGACTAGCGTGATGTCCGGCAGATGCGTCCCGCCGCGGAACGGATCGTTGAGCACGACGATATCGCCAGGTTCGAGAGGACCGTGCTCGATTGCCGCCTGCACCGAGAGCGGCATCGCGCCGAGGTGCACCGGCATGTGATCGCCCTGGGCAATCGTGCGGCCCTGGCGATCGTACACAGCGCAGGAATAGTCGAGACGTTCCTTGATGTTCGGAGAGAATCCCGTACGGCACAACGTCACGCCCATCTCTTCGGCAACCGAGACGAAGAGGTTCTTGAACACCTCGAACTCGATGGAGTTGATGGCGTGGACGCTCACGAGACCGCCGCCTCGGCACCCGCGGAGCGCCGTACTTGACGACGCGCCGGCCGGACGGCCACGAGATTTCCGAACTCGTCGATGCGAAAACTGAAGCCGGGCGGCACCACGGTCGTGGCCTGTCCGCCAACGATGACCGCCGGACCGGCGGCAACGGTGCCCGGCGCCAGTTCCTCCCAGCGGTAGAACTCGCTCGGCAGCACGCGGCCATCGAAGCGGACGCCGGCGACGTGCATGGGGACTGCGTTTCTCGAGTGCTCGATCGAACATCGCGGCAGCTGCGGCTTTCGCGTCGCACCCGTCGCCTTGACTCGAATGTTGACGATTTCGGCGACGCGTCGAGGATTGGCGTAGCCGTACAGGCGCGCATGCTGGCGATCGAACTCCTCACGAAATCGTGGCGAGAATGGAACCGTAATCTCGTACGACTGGCCGACGTATCGAACATCTGCGGCGCGATCCAGTTGCATCGCGTCCGTCGCGAATCCTTCCGCCGATAGATCCGACGCCGCTTGACGGAGCAACGGCTCGAACAGCGCGCCGAGGTTCTCGAGCGTCTCCTGGTCATCGCGCCGCAGAACGGTCGCGGAATAGTCCTTGGTGACGTCCGCCAGCAGCATCCCAAGAGCGGACAGCACGCCCGCGTGTCGGGGCACGATGACGGTGGCGATCTCCAGGGTGGCGGCAATCTCGCACGCGTGCATCCCGCCGGCGCCGCCGAAGGCCAGCAGCGCAAACTCCCGGGGATCGAACCCGCGTTGTACAGACACCACGCGAATGGCCCGCTCCATGTTCGAGTTGGCCACCCGGATAATGCCTTCAGCCAGCTCCATTTCCGCCATTCCCAGCTGGCTGGCGAGCTCACACACGGCGATGCGCGAGCGCTCGACGTCGAGCCTCATCCTGCCACCGAGGAAGTACGAGGCATCGAGACGGCCGAGCAGCAGGTTCGCGTCGCTGACCGTCGGTTCGGTTCCTCGGCCGTAGCAGACAGGACCTGGATCGGCACCGGCACTGCGCGGGCCGACGCGCAACGCGCTGCCTGAGTCGACGTAGGCGATCGAGCCGCCGCCGGCTCCGACCGTGTGGATGTCGATGATCGGCAGCCGAACAGGGTAGCCGCCGACGAACGACTCGGTGGTCATCCCGATCTCGCCGTCGACGAGGCTCACATCGGTCGAGGTGCCGCCCATGTCGAACGTGATGATTCGTTGATAGCCAGCACGCTCGGCCACCGCTCGAGCGCCGACCACGCCGGCCGCCGGACCAGAAAGAATCGTGCGAACGGGGACGGCCCTCGCCGTGGCTGCGGCGATCGAGCCACCGTTGGACTGCATCACGCTCAGCCGGCGCGTGCCCAGCCTCTGCTCCAGCACGGAGAGGTACCGCGCCATCAGCGGTGTGACGTAGGCGTTGACGACGGTCGTGCTCCAGCGCTCGAACTCGCGATACTCGCGGAGCACGCGGTGCGATGCCGAGACGGCAAGGCCATGACGTTCCAGGATCTCGAGTGCTGCCTCCTCATGCGCGTCATTGCGATACGCATGGAGGAAACAGACAGCAACAGCGGTGGCACCCGCGTCCCGCAGCCGTCTTCCGAGGTCGTCGACGGCGTCGCGATCGAGGGGCACCAGCACCGTCCCGTCCGCGGTCAGGCGTTCAGCTACACCACACGTAAAGCCAGCCTCGACAAGCGGTCGACGTTCCTCGACCATCAGGTTGTAGAGCTGATCGCGTGTCTGACGGCCAATCCGCAACACGTCTTCGAAACCAGCCGTGGCAATGAGGGCGACACGCGCGCCTTTACGCTCCAGCACGGCGTTGGTCGCGACGGTCGAGCCGTGCACCACGTCGAAGTCCTCGGAACCCTCGGCGAGCTCCTCGATCCCGAGGAGGATTGCCTGTGCCGGATCGTCGGGAGTCGAGCGGACCTTGTGAACGGTGAGACCGTCCGCGGAGAGCCGCACCAGGTCGGTAAAGGTGCCCCCAGTATCGACGCCGATCCGGGTCATGCGCGGACATCCTCGCGTGTTGCCGGCGGCGCGATGGCGATGCCTTGCTGCTGTAGCCCCTCACGTAGTCGCCGGACGAGGCCGTGTGCGCCAGGTGTGTCCCCGTGCGTGCAGATCGTATCGGCCTGCAGCGAGATCTCGCTGCCGTCGACGGCGGTCACCTGGCCCTGCTGCACCATCTTGACCGCGCGCCGCACGACGAGATCGGGATCGTGGATGACGGAGCCCGGACGGGTGCGCGGCGTCAGTGATCCATCCGGTTCGTAGGCGCGATCGGCGAACGCTTCGGAGGCGACCTGAAGGCCGTGCTCTCTTCCGATCTGCAACATGTGCGAGCCCGCCAGGCCGAACATGACAAGCGACGGATCGACTGCCGCAATCGCGCGCGCAATCGCCGTGGCGAGCGCGGCGTCGCGGGCCGCCATGTTGTACAACGCACCGTGCGCCTTCACGTGGCGCAGGCGCACACCCTCCGCTGCGGCGATCGCGGCGAGGGCACCGATTTGATAGATCGTCATGTTTTCGACGTCGTCGGGCGTCACGCGCATCTCCCGACGCCCGAAGCCGATGAGGTCAGGGAGTCCGGGGTGCGCACCGACGGCGACGTTGGCGTCGCGCGCCAGACGGACGGTCTCGCGCATGACGGCCGGATCGCCGCCATGAAAGCCGCACGCAATATTCGCCGACGACACGCTGGTCAGCACTTCGCGGTCGGCGCCCATTTTCCAGGCACCGAACGATTCCCCCATGTCGCTATTCAGATCGACGCGATCCGCCATCAGCGGTCCTGCCCTTCCGTGATGTCCCGGGACTTCTGATCGTCAGGCTTGGGCGGTCGTGGCCGATCGAGGCTCATGGCGGCGCCACGGAAGAACGCTTCACCCTTGCGCTCGACGCGGTGCTTCCCCTCGACGAGATAGTCGAGAATAGCCGTATCCCACTGCAGCCCGGCCGTGGCCACCAGCTTCATCCAATCGCCATGCGCGGTTTCGTCTGGCGCCTCGGTGCCCCCCGTCCAGATCGTAATCTTCGGCTGCCGCTGCAGGAAGTCTCCAGCCTGCGCGCTCGCTTTCGAACCTTTGAGCGCGGTGTAGATCAAGACGTCGTTGGTCATGTCCATCTTGAAGTTCTCGGTGTCGTGTGCGAACCCGTACCGCTTGTAGCGATCGTAGGCCCGGGTATTGAGCTCGCGGACCTGCGGCGCGGCGTTGATGTTCTTCGTAATGCGCTCACGAATCTCGAAAGCCGCGGACTTGTGACGCGGGAACTTCGGATCGTCGAGATAGCCGAAACCGGGGATAAACCAGCCGCGCATCCCCCACCAGTCGCGTGACTCGGTCGCGCGATTGCGGACCCACCCCGCATACTCGGAGAACAGCTGAACCCACTCATGCGACGGATATCCGTGCGGATTCAGGAAGATATCGGGTAGCCACGTTCGCCAGATGTCGGGCCTGATCCGGCTCTCCGGATAAATGCCATCGCTGTCCCACTGCGCCGACGTCATGTCCACGCCGAGCGAGCCCAGATAGCCGGCGTGCAACATGTGATTCGGCGTGATTTTGTACAGGTCGTACGCAAGCTGCGCGCCGTCCGCGTTGGTGATCGGATGAATCACCACGTTCACTTTCTGCAACTTCGCCTTGAACGTGGCGTCGGTCAGCAGCTTTTCCGCCAGCTTCAGCACGTGGCTGGTCGACGACACTTCGTTGGCGTGCTGCCGCGCCGAATACACGACGGTCGGCTTCATCGTGGTCAGTTTCATCTGCGAACGATGCGATGCCGCCATCGGCGGCATGAGGTCCATCGCCCAGACGTC
>Ga0075420_100002732_pt1 | contig 15300 bp, 8 predicted proteins | sample SoiMetdeltSBSDD4_FD_75296 | JGI IMG/M metagenome (GOLD analysis project Ga0075420, IMG submission 75296) | Bulk soil microbial communities from a Populus tree surrounding site in Tennessee, USA - Soil MetaG P. deltoides SBSDD4 | ecosystem: Environmental > Terrestrial > Soil > Tree plantation... | reverse complement strand
CTCGCCGGCCTGCCGCCGGGTACCTACAAAGTTGAGGTCACGGGACCGACCGGCGCGATCGCGCGACTGGTCACGTTGCAGGTCGGTCAAACCGCAAGCCTGGATCTCGGGCTCGCGGCCGCGCAGGAGAACATCGAGTCGGTGACGGTCACGGCGACCCAGCTCTTCGAGACGCGCACCTCGGAGGTCGCGACGTACGTAACGCCGAAGCAGATCGAGGCGCTGCCGCAGAACTCGCGCAACTTCCTCGCGTTCGCGGACATCGTCCCCGGCGTGCAGTTTGCGACCAATGCGGATGGCTCGACCAGCCAGCTGCGCAGCGGCGCCCAGTCGGCGAACGGCGTCAACGTGTTCATCGATGGCGTCGGCCAGAAGAACTACGTGCTACGCGGCGGCGTGAGCGGCCAGACGCTCACGCGCGGCAATCCGTTCCCGCAGCTCGCGATCGGCGAGTACAAGGTCATCACGTCGAACTACAAAGCGGAGTTCGACCAGTTGAGCAGCGCCGCGGTCGTTGCCGTGACGCGCTCCGGCACCAACGAGTTCGAGTCCGAAGGGTTCTACGACAAGACCTCCGAGAACTGGCGCGCGTCCGATCCGATCGAGGCAAAAGCCGGCCGCAAGTCCGAGTCGAAGCAGGAGCAGTACGGCATCGCGTTCGGCGGGCCGATCATTCAGGACAAGATGCACTTCTTCGTGACCTACGAAGGCAAGGAGTTCGAGACGCCGGAGACCGTCTCGCTCGGCGAGGGCGTCCCGCCGAGCGCGGTCCCGCCCAACATCCAGGCGCTGCTCGGACCCGTGAGCGCACCGTTCGAAGAGGATCTGTACTTCGCGAAGATCGACTGGCTGGCCGGCGACGATCACCTGTTCGAGCTCACCGGCAAGCATCGTAAGGAAACCGAGATCTCCAACATCGGCGACCGCAATACCGCGACGTTCGCCAGCGATAAGAAGAACGACGAGACGCGTGTCGACCTGCGCTACCAATTTACCAGCGCACGCTTCCTCAACGATGCGCACATCACCTGGGAGGATGCCGCCTTCAATCCTCGTCCCGTGACGCTCGCGCCGGGCTACCGCGCGGTCACGCCGGATCGCAAGGCCATTCTCAATCTCGGCGGCGGCGAGGAGTTTCAGGACAAGGGCCAGAAGGGCTGGGGCTTCCAGGACGACCTGACGTTGACGTCGTTCGATTGGAACGGCGGGCACACGATCAAGACAGGCTTCAAGTACAAGCAGATCGAAATCAATGCGTTCGAGCAGCAGCCGTTCAACCCGCAGTTCCTGTACGACGTGACGCAGGATCCGACGATCCCGTTCGTCGTGCAGTTCGGTGCGGCGCTGCCGGGGCTGCCGGAGCGCAACGTGCAATCGGAGAATCGTCAGTACGGCATCTACATCCAGGACGACTGGGAGGTGACGGAAAAGCTGCTGCTCAACCTCGGCTTGCGCTACGACTACGAGGAGACGCCGAGCTACCTCGACTTCGTGACGCCGGCCGACGTGATCGCGGGACTCAACTCGATCGACACCTCGCCGGGTGCGAATCCGGGCCAGACGTATGTGCAGACGCTCGCGCGCGGCGGCATCGACATCAACAAGTACATCAGCACCGGCAACAACCGCGATGCGTTCGACGGCGCGATCCAGCCGCGGGTCGGCTTCTCGTACGACTTCTCGGAAGACGAGAGCTTCGTGCTGTTCGGCGGCGCCGGCCGTGCCTACGACCGCAACGTGTTCGATTACCTGTCGCTCGAGCGCTCGAAGGGCACGTTCCCGCGCTACGAGTTCCTGTTCAACACCGCCGGGCACACCTGCAACCCGGCCACGCAGCAGAACTGCCTGAACTGGGACCCCGCGTTCCTCGATCGCGCCAATCTCGAAGCGCTGGTGGCGGCGAACCCGAACCTCGGGCGCGAGATCAACCTGATCAACAACGATCTGAAGACGCCGTACTCCGACCAGTTCAGCCTCGGCGTGCGCAACCGCTTCGACCTGTGGAACTACAGCTGGAACACTTCGGCGACGCTCTCGTACGTCGAATCCAAGGACGGCATCGTGTTCCTGCTGGGCAACCGCCGCGGCAACGGCAACTTCCGCGTCAACGCCAACGACGTCTGGGGCGACAGCCCGTTCGGCAACGGCATCCCGGGGCTCGGCACGCTGCTCATCATCGACAACGGCATCGAGTCGCGCGCGAAGCAAGTGCTGTTGTCGCTGGAAAAGCCGTACACGAACGAGTCGAGGTGGGGGGTTACATTCGCGTACACGTACAGCGACGCGGAGGAGAACCGCACCAATGCCGGCAACTTCGACGAGCACTTCATCTTCGACTACCCGACCGTCGCCGGCTTCGGCTGGCACACGGCGACGGACGTGCCGAAGCATCGGCTGGTCGCGACCGGCATCTGGGACGGACCCTGGGACCTGTCGCTCTCCGCGAAGCTCCTGCTGCAGAGCCCGGTCGAATTCGAGGCGCTGAACTGTCTCACCCTGCCTGTTGACGCCAACGGCGACGCCAACTGCTTCTTCGACAACTTCAAGCCGGACACGACCCTCGGGCGCAAGCAGTTCGACCTGGCCGCGTCGAAAGGCTTCGACCTGGGCGACTTCACCGTGGGTCTGCGCGCCGACGTGCTCAACGTGTTCAACTGGGACAACCCGGACGGCTACCAGAACTTCCGCGGCAACGCCGGCGTGCCCAGCGCTGATTTCGGCACGATCACGGCCTATCGTCAGCCGACGCGCACGTTCAAGTTGTCATTCAACGTCAGCTGGCGATAATCGACATCGCGTGAGGCGTAAGAGGTGCCGGGAGAAAAAAAGAGGGGAAACTGAGCCGTGCAGCAACTCCTACGTAGGAGTGCCACGGTATGCGCATGTCTCGGTTGCTGCGCCGCTCAGTTTCCCCTCTTTTTTTCTCCCGGCACCCAGCCTCGATCGAGGTGTCATGATGCATCGGTTAGCCGATGAAGGCTGATTCACGCAGGCTGCGGGCGGGCCTGCACGTGCTGGCGGGACTGACGGTGCTGCTCGTAGCCGCTCCGTCATCCGGTGCCAGCAAGGAGCGGCTCCCGGGAGTCGTCGTCGAGGGCTCCCGTGTGTACGACCCTGAGAAAGACGGCGATCCGGTCATCAACAATCTCGAACGCCGGACTTTCCGCTTCTTCTGGGATACGACGAACAAGCAGAACGGCCTCGCGCCGGACCGCTTTCCCTCGCCATCGTTCGCCAGTACCGCCGGCGTGGGCTTTGCGCTCACCGCGTATGTGATCGGCTCCGAGCGGGGCTTCGTGTCGCGCAGCCAGGCGCGACTGCGAACGCTGCGTACGCTGCGATTTCTCGCGAACGCACCGATGGGGCCCGATGAGACCGGCATGAGCGGCTATCGTGGTTTCTACTATCACTTCCTGCACATGCAGAACGGTCAGCGCTTCGGTACGTCGGAGCTGTCGACCGTCGACACGGCGCTGCTGCTCGCCGGCGTGCTGCTCGCGCAGGTGTACTTCGATCGCGACACGCGCGCCGAGAAGGAGATCCGCGATCTCGCGGAGCTGATCTACGGCCGCGTCGAATGGACCTGGGCGCAGAACCGCCCGCCGATCATCTCGCACGGCTGGCGTCCCGAGACCGGCTTCCTGCGCTTCGACTGGCGCGGCTACAACGAGGCGATCCTGGTCTACATCCTGGCCCTCGGCTCGCCGACGCATCCTGTCGAGCCGGAGGCGTGGAAGGAGTGGCTGGCGACGTACAAGGGCTCGTGGGGCACGTTCAGCGGCCAGGAATTCCTGTCGTTCGGCCCGATGTTCGGCCACCAGTACTCGCACGTCTGGCTCGACTTCCGCGGCATCCAGGACGAGTTCATGCGCGAGAAGGGCATCGACTACTTCGAGAACAGCCGGCGCGCGGCGTACGCGCATCGCGAGTATTCGATCCAGAACCCGATGCGCTGGCGCGGCTACGACAGCGAGATCTGGGGCCTGAGCGCATGCGACGGTCCGGCCGATACCGTGCAGATCTTCAACAACGAGGAGCGCGGCTTCTTCACATACGCAGCACGCGGCACGGCTGCGACGCATCTGCTCGACGACGGCACGATCGCGCCGACTGCGTCGGTCGGCATGATCGCGTTCGCACCGGAGATCGTGATCCCGACGATCCGCGCGTTCCGCGTACGGTTCGGCGAGAACCTGTACCAGAAGTACGGCTTCCTCGATGCGGTGAACCCGAGCTTCACGTTCCCGAACGTGCCGCTGCGTCATGGCAAGATCATCGAGAACCTCGGCTGGGTGGACAGCGATTATCTGAGCATCGACCAGGGCCCGATCGTGGCGATGATCGAGAACTATCGCAGCGGGCTCATCTGGAAGCTGATGCAGCGTCACCCGCACATTCGTCGCGGCCTGGAGCGCGCAGGCTTCACCGGCGGCTGGCTGGCGACCCCGCCGCCGCAACAGCCGAGCTCGTAGCTCGATGGTCAGCCGGCGGCAGACGATGCTCGCCCTGGCGGCGCTCGCAGCGGCCCCGCTCGGGTGCACGCGCCGTGCGCACGGCCCCAACACCGTTCGTTTCTGGGCAGTCGGCCGCGAAGGCGAATATGCCGTCGAGCTGCTGCAGGACTTCCTGCGCGAGCGGCCCGACATCGAAGTCGAAGTGCAGAAGCTGCCGTGGACTGCGGCACACGAGAAACTGCTGACGGCATACGCCGGCGAGACGCTGCCGGACCTGTGCTCGCTCGGCAACACCTGGATCCCCGAATTCACCGCGTTGAATGCGCTCACGCCGCTCGACGAGCTGGCGAGCACGTCGCGCGACATCGCGCTCGACGACTACTTCCCCGGCATCCTCGACTCCAATCGTGTCGAAGGCCCGCTGTTCGGCATCCCGTGGTACGTCGATACGAACGTCATGTACTACCGGCGCGACCTGTTGCAGCAGGCGGGCTTCAACGCGCCGCCGACAACGTGGGACGAGTGGACGCAGATGCTCGGCGCGATCAAAACGCTGGTCGGGTCCGATCGCTATTCGATCCTGCTGCCGCTCAATGAATTCTGGCCGCTGGTCACGCTCGCCCTGCAACAGCCGGCGGACCTGCTGCGCGACAACGGACGCTACGGCAACTTCCGCAATGCCGATTTCCGCCGCACGCTGGAGTTCTACGCCAGCATGTTCCGGCGCGCGTGGGCACCGAAGATGACCAACACGCAGGTGTCGAACGTCTGGGACGAGTTCGGGCGCGGCATGTTCTCGTTCTACATTTCGGGGCCGTGGAACATCGCGGAGTTCAAGAAGCGCATGCCTGCCGACCTGCGCGACGCGTGGATGACTGCGCCGATGCCCGGCCCGCATGGCCCAGGTGCCTCCAGCGCGGGCGGCGCGAGCCTCGTGATCTTCAGTCACTCGCAGAGCAAGCCCGCCACGTGGGCGGTGATGGAGTACCTGTCGCGCTCGGCCGTCCAGCAGCGGTTCTACGAGCTCACCGGCAACATGCCGCCGCGTCGCTCGACCTGGCAGTCCTCGACATTGACCACGTCGCCATACGCCAAGGCGTTCCTGACGCAGCTCGACCGCGTGCGCTCGCCGCCGAAGGTGCCGGAGTGGGAGCGGATCGCGCAGGAGATGCGTCTGGCGGCTGAGCGCGTGGTGCAGGGTGTCTCTACTGTCGACCAGGCGTGCGTCGCGCTCGACCGGAAGACGGACGAGATCCTCGAGAAGCGGCGTTGGATGATGGACAAGGATCGCGTCACATGAGAGCGCAGCGCGCCGCGTGGTGGTTCGTTGCGCCCGCGCTCATCGTGATCGGCGTGTTTTTCTTCCTGCCGGTACTTGCAGCGCTGGCGATGAGCCTCACCGACTTCGACCTGTACGCGCTGAACGATTTCGGCGACCTGCGCTGGATCGGCTTCGAGAACTACTCGCGGCTGCTGCGCGAGCCGCTGTTCTGGAGGGCACTCGGGAACACGCTGTACTTCGTCGCGCTCGGCGTGCCGTTGTCGATCGGCGTATCGCTCGGCGCGGCGCTGCTCGTGAATTCCAAGGTCGCGAAGTTCCGCGGGCTGTTCCGCACGGTGTACTTCGCGCCGGTCGTCACGACGCTGGTCGCAGTCGCCGTAGTGTGGCGCTACATCTTCCACACGCGTTACGGCTTTCTGAACTACTCGCTCGCCTCGATCGGCATCGATCCGGTCGACTGGATGGGCGATCCGCGCTGGGCCATGCCGGCCATCGTGATCCTCGCCGTGTGGAAGAACTTCGGCTACAACATGATCATCCTGCTGGCGGCGCTGCAGAACATTCCGGAGGATCTGTACGAGGCGGCGCGCATCGACGGCGCGTCGGGCTGGCAGCAATTCCGGCACGTGACGCTGCCGGGCATCGGGCCAGTGCTGCTGCTGGTCAGCATCCTGACGATGACGGGCTATTTCCAGCTCTTCGCCGAACCGTACGTGATGACGGAAGGCGGGCCGCTGCAAGCGACGTACAGCGTGCTCTACTTCATGTTCGATGAAGGCTTCAAGTGGTGGAGCCTCGGGCGTGCTTCGGCGGTCGCGTTCCTGCTCTTCATATTGATGTTCCTGGTGACCGTCGTGCAGCTCCGCCTCGGGCGCGAACGGAGCGGCGCATGACGCGAACGCCGCGCACGTTGCTGGTCAACACGCTGCTCGTCGTCGGGGCGCTGCTGGTTGCGTTCCCGTTGCTGTGGATGATTTCGGTTTCGTTCATGCCGACCGGCGCCGCCAGCACTTATCCGCCGCCGCTGCTGCCCGCCAATCCGACGCTCGCGAACTATCACGAGCTGTTTGCGAAGCACGCGGCCGGTCGCTACATGTTCAACAGCGCGCTGGTCGCGACGCTGGCGACCTTGATATCGCTGGTGTTCAACACGATGGCCGGCTACGCGTTCGCGAAGCTGCGCTTCCGGGGACGCGATCGGATCTTCCGCAGCCTGCTCGGGGCGCTCGTGATCCCGAGCCAGGTGGCGATGATTCCGTTGTTCGCGCTGGTCAAAGAGCTCGGCCTGGTGAGCACCTACGGCGGCGTCATCGTGCCGGCCATGGCGAGCGTGTTCGGCATCTTCCTCATCCGGCAGTACGCACTGTCGCTGCCCGACGAGCTGCTGGAAGCGGCGCGCATCGACGGCGCCAGCGAAGCACGGATTTTCTGGTCGCTCGTCGTGCCGCTGATCCGGCCGATCCTGGTCACGCTCGCGATCCTGACGTTCCTGGCGACCTGGAACGATTTCATGTGGCCGTTGATCGTGCTGACGGATGCGAAGCTGCACACGCTGCCGGTCGCGTTGGCGGGCCTGTCACGCGAGCACGTGCAGGACAACGAGCTGATGATGGCCGGCGCAGTGATCACAGTGGTACCCGTGCTGCTGCTGTTCCTCGGACTGCAGCGCTACTACATCGCCGGCATCCTCGCGGGCAGCGTGAAGGGATGAGCGTGCGTGTACCAGCGCTGCTACTCCTGCTTCTCGGTGTGACGGCCATGGGCGCCGAGCAACCGCCGCAGCTGGAAATCCGCTACCTCGACGAGATGGAGGACATCGCCGACTGGAAGTCGCTCGCCTCGGACGGCGTCAGCGCGTCAGTGCATTCCGCCAAGGGCGTCGAAGGCAATGCGCTCGTGCTCGAATTCAACTTGAACAAGACCGCAGGCTACGCCGCGGCGACGCGTCAGTTGCCGACGACGCTCCCCGATGACTACGAGATCTCGTTCTGGATGCGCGCCGAGGCCAGCCGCAACAACTTCGAGGTCAAGTTCGTCGACGCGTCCGGCGACAACGTGTGGTGGTACCGGCGTGCGAACTACCAGTTCTCCGGCGACTGGCAGCAGGTGCGCATCAAGCGGCGGCAGATCGACTTCGCCTGGGGCACGACCACCGACCGGACGCTGCGCCAGTTCCAGTCGATCGAGTTCGTCCTGAGCGCGGGCGACGAGGGCGGACATGGCAGCCTGTGGTTCGATCGCTTGTCCCTCAAGCCGCTACGCCCGCAACGCGCCGTCCCGGCGCCTACCGCTCGGGCGTCGTCCGAAGCCAGCGGCAATGCCGCTGCGCTGGCGCTCGACGGCAAGACCAGCACGATGTGGCGCAGTGCGCGGACCGACGCCTCGCCGCAGACCTTCGAAATCGATCTCAAAGCCGTGCGCGAATTCGGCGGCATCGAAATCGACTGGGCCCGCGGACTGCACGCGCCGCGCTATTCGATCGACACATCGCTCGACGGCAACCGCTGGAAGAAAGTCCGCACCATCGAAGCGAGCAACGGCGGCCGCGACTCGCATCTGATGCCCGAGTCGGAGGCGCGCTACATTCGCCTGACGATGCCCGATCCCGGTCGCGACATCGGCATCTCCGAGCTGTACGTGCGAGACCTGGAGTTCGGCGCCTCGCCCAATGCATTCATCCGCTCGCTCGCCAAGCAGGGCCGCCGCGGCTGTTACCCGCGACCGTACCTCGACGAGCAGATCTACTGGACGATCGTCGGCGTCGACGGCGACCAGGAAGAAGGCATGCTGTCCGAGGACGGCGCGCTCGAAATCCGTAAAGGCAGCTTCTCGATCGAGCCGTTCGTCCGGACGCGCTCGGGCTGGCTCACGTGGGCCGACGTAACGATCGCTCATTCCCTCGCTGACGGCTATCTGCCGATCCCGAGCGTCGAGTGGAAGCATCGTTCGATCGAGCTGACGACGACCGCGTATGCGAGCGGCGCTATCGGCAGCGGCACGCTCCATGCGATCTACCGTTTGCGTAATCCGACGCAGGCACGACAGCAGGTCACGCTGGCGCTCACGGTGCGGCCGTTCCAGGTCAACTCGCCGGCGCAGTTTCTCAACACCGAGGGCGGCGTCAGCCTGATCCACGATCTGGCGTTCGAGAAGAATCGCGTCGATGTCGACGGTCGTCCGGCAGTGCTGCCACGCACGCAACCTCGTGCATTCCGCGCGGTCACGCTGGCCGCTGACACGCCGTGTGATTGGCTGCCAACGAACGTGGGAAGCGCACGCATTCACGACGACAGCGGATTTGCATCTGGTGCGTTGCTGTACGACGTCGATCTGCAGCCGGGACAGACGCAAGAGATCGTGCTCGACCTGCCGCAACATGCTTCAGTTTCTGCAGGGCCGCATCCCACATTGGAGAACGTTGCGGCCCAGTGGCGCGAAAAGCTGAATCGCGTCGAGCTCACCGTGCCCTCGAAATACAAGGCGCTTTCCGACACGCTGCGGACTTCGCTCGCACACGTGCTCATCAATCGCGACGGTCCTGCGATTCAACCAGGATCTCGCGCGTACGAACGCTCGTGGATCCGCGACGGTGCAATGACCTCCGAGATGCTGCTGCGTCTCGGGCACGACAAGGACGCGAAGGAATTCCTGCGATGGTTCGCGCCCTATCAGTTCGCCAATGGCAAGGTGCCATGCTGTGTCGATCGACGCGGCGCCGATCCTGTGCCGGAGAACGACAGCACCGGTGAGTTCCTGTTCCTCATCGACAGCGTGTACCGCTACACCAACGACGTCGAACTGCTGCGAGAGCTGTGGCCGGCAACAGTCAAAGCAGTCGCCTACATGGACAAGCTGCGCTTGTCGGAGCGCACGCCGGCGAACCAGCAAGGCGATCGCAAAGCGTTCTACGGCCTGATGCCTGCATCGATCAGTCACGAAGGCTACTCGGCGAAGCCGATGCATTCGTACTGGGACGATTTCTGGGCGCTGGCCGGCTATGAATCGGCGATCCGCATCGCGCGGACGCTCGATCACAAGACCGAGATGCACACGTTCATCGAATCGCGCGATCAGTTCCGGCGGGATCTCTATGTCTCGTTGAACGTGGCCATGCAGGCACACAACATCGACTATCTGCCGGGCGCAGCGGAGCTGGGCGACTTCGACGCGACCTCGACATCGATCGCGCTGTCCCCCGTGGGCGAGCAGCAGATGCTGCCGCCGGAGGCTTTGATCGCGACGTTCGAGCGCTACTGGAAAGACTTCGCCGCACGCCGGACCGACAAAACCTGGGATGCGTACACGCCTTACGAGTGGCGCAATCTCGGTACGTTCATCCGGCTGCGCTGGCGCGATCGCGGCATGGAGCTGATCGATTTCCTGATGAACGACCGGCGGCCGCGCGAGTGGAATCAGTGGGCCGAGGTCGTCGGCCGCGAGCCGCGCAAGTCGCGCTTCGTCGGCGACATGCCGCACGGCTGGGTCGCCTCGGACTACGGCCGCTCACTGCTCGACATGTTCGCGTTCGAGCGGCCGGCCGACGAGACGCTCGTGCTCATGGCCGGCGTGCCGAAAGGCTGGACCGAGCATGAAGGCTTCGCGGTGAAGAACCTGCGCACGCCTTTCGGTCCGCTCAGCTATTCGCTGCGCGTCGAGGACGAGCAGGTGGTGCTCGACGTCGGCGAGATCACGATGCCGACCGGCGGTATGGCCGTCGCATGGCCGGAAGGCGACCAGCCCGCCCGTCAGTCCATTCAGCGCGGTCAGGCACGCTGGATCGGCACGGAGCTGCGCATCACGCAGCTGCCATTCACGATCGTGTTCCCGCGCGCGGCGGGGTCTCAATGAACGGGGTCGTCGAGCGCGGCGCCGTTCGAGGCGATGACGCGCGAATAGAAATGCGAGCTCGCCTTCGGCGTGCGCTTCAGGGACTCGTAGTCGACGTGCACGAGGCCGAAGCGTTTGGTGAATCCGTACGCCCATTCGAGGTTGTCGAGCAGCGACCACGCGAAGTAGCCGCGGATGTCGGCGCCCTGGCTGATGGCGTCGTGGACGGCTCGCAGGTGCTTGCGCAGGTAGTCGATGCGCAGTGGATCGGGCAGCACGGCGGTTTCGACGCTCGGCGGATCGAAGAAGGCCGCACCGTTCTCGGTGATGTAGACGGGCGGATTGCCGTAACGGTTCTTGATCCACAGCAGCGTGTCGGTCAGGCCCTGCGGAAAGACTTCCCAACCGGTTTCGGTGTGCGTGCGATGTTTCTGCCGCACGCCGGCCGTGCGCAACGGCCAGGCATTGGGATCGGACTTCACGACGCTGCGCGTGTAGTAGTTGACGCCGATGTAATCGAGTGGCTGGTGGATCGTCGCCAGGTCGTTCGCAGAAATCGCCGGCCACGCATGGCCGAAGATCACCGGCAGCTCCTCGGGATACGTGCCGCGCAAGGCCGGCTCGAGGAACTGGCGATTCATGTACGCATCGGCGCGTCGGGTGGCGGCGACGTCCGCCTCGTCGTTGGACGCGGGATATTTCGGCTCGATGTTGACCACGAGGCCGATCTGGTTGCGGCCGCTGGCGCGATAGGCCTGCACGCCCATGCCGTGCGCCATCAGCAGATGATGCGCAACGCGCGTCGCTTCGAATGCGCTGCGATGACCGGGCGCGTGGATGCCGAGCAGGTAGCCGTCGTTCATTGCGACCCACGGCTCGTTCAGCGTCGCCCAGTAGCGGACGCGATCGTCGAGCTTGCGGAACACCACGTCGGCGTATTCCGCGAACCAGTTGGCGACGTCGGGATTGAGCCAGCCGCCGCGATCGTCCAGTGCGGCCGGCAAATCCCAGTGATACAGCGTCGCCATCGGCTGAATGCCGCGCGCGAGCAGGCTGTCGACGAGCCGTTCGTAGAAGGCGAGGCCGGCGGGATTGATGCGGCCCGTGCCCTGCGGCAGCACCCGACTCCACGAGATGCTGAAGCGGTACGCGCCGAGCTGCAGCGACTTCATCAGATCGACATCGCTCTGGAACCGCCGATAATGGTCGCAAGCGACGTCGCCGGTATCGCCGTCGGCAATGCGCCCCGGCGTGTGTGCGAAGCGATGCCAGATGCTGGGGCCGGCGCCGTCGGCGATCGGCGAGCCTTCGACCTGGTAAGCCGAGGTCGCACAGCCCCACAGAAAATCCTTGGGGAAGCTTGTAGCCCTGGTTGTCATGAGACCCGAGTCTATATGAGTCACATGCCGTGGCTGAAGTAACGCTGCACTCCGTACGTAAGGTCTACCCGAACGGGCATGTCGCGATCGACGAGGCCACGTTCGGCATCCGCGACGGTGAATTGCTGGTGCTGGTCGGCCCGTCGGGCTGCGGCAAGAGCACGTTGCTGCGGCTGATCGCCGGCCTGGAGGAGGCGACGTCGGGTTCCATCCTGATCGGCGAGCGCGACGTCACGCGGCTGGAGCCGCGCGATCGCGACATCGCGATGGTGTTCCAGAGCTACGCGTTGTATCCGCACATGACGGTCGCGCGCAATCTCGGTTTCGGGCTCGAGCTGCGCGGCCACGAACCGGCGGAGATCGAGAAGCGGGTCAACGAGGCGGCCCAGATGCTGGAGCTGACCCAATTCATGGATCGTCTGCCGCGGCAGCTCTCGGGCGGCCAGCGCCAGCGCGTCGCGCTCGGCCGGGCGCTCGTGCGTCATCCGCAGGTGTTTCTGCTCGATGAGCCGTTGTCGAACCTCGATGCGAAGCTGCGGGCTTCGACCCGCGCGGAGATCGCGCGGCTGCATCGCACGCTCGGCACCACGATGATCTATGTCACGCACGACCAGGTCGAGGCGATGACGCTCGGCCAGCGCATCGTCGTGCTGGATCGCGGCATCATCCAGCAGATCGACGCGCCGATGCAGATCTACGAGCGGCCGGTGAATCTGTTCGTCGCCGGCTTCCTCGGCAACCCCGCGATGAATTTCTTCCGCGGCCGCCTGCGCCAGGCCGACGGTCTGGTGCTGGAAGGCGAGGGTGCGCAACTGCGCCTGCCTGCATTCAAAGCGCAAACGGGACAGGAGATCGTCGCGGGCGTCCGGCCCGAGGACCTGCACGTCGTCGAAGGCACTGCCGCGCCCGGCGGCGGTCTCACCGGGACCGTCGAGCTGCTCGAATCGATCGGCAGCGAGGCCTTCATTCACGCGACCTGCGGCGGCTGGAAACTGATCGCGCGCGCCTCGCCGTATAATCTGCCCGCCGTCGGCGCACGCATTACACTGCAGCCCGCGCCGGACCGGATTCACTTCTTCGACGCACAGACCGGCAAACGACTGGAGCAATGAGCAGAGCAGTTTTCATCGAGACCCTGGAGCGTGGCGTGACCGCGCACCAGGCGGGGCGGCTGGACGACGCCCTCAACTCCTATCGTGCCGCACTGGAGCTGCAGCCGAACGATGCAGAAGCTTCGAGCCTGTGCGGCCTCGCATTGCTCCACAGTGGCAAGGGCACCGAGGCGATGCCGTTGCTGCAGCAGGCAGTCGATCGTGAGCCGGGCCGGAATGCGTTTCGACTGAACCTTGCGGAAGGTTTCGCGCAGACCGGCAAGCCGGATCGCGCGATGGCGGAGCTCGGCCTGATCATCGCCACCGAACCCACCAATGCAGCGGCCCTGAGCCGCTTCTACGCACTCGAAAGCGATGCGCTGATCGCGCAGCGTAACTGGCAGAAGCTCTACGTCAACGGCGTCGCGTGGACGAAGATCGATCCGAAGGCACCGGACGCCTGGCGCATGCTCGCGCGCGGTGCAATCGAGCAAGGCTGGCACGGCGAGGCGGCGACTGCATTCGCGCGCTTCCTGTTGCTGACGAAGCCCACAGTCGCGGAGTTCACTGCGTATGCGAGCGTGTGCCTGCAGGCGCTCGACGCGGAGACGGCGATCAAGGCGCTCGACCGCGCAGAGCAGCTCGATCCAGACTTTCCGCAGATGCTCGCGCAGCGGGCGATGGTGCTGATGTACCTCGGTCGCTTCGCCGAGGCCGAAACGTATTGCCGGCGCTGCTTGCAGCAGAAGCCGGACTTCGTACCGGCGTACTCGACCTTGAGCCGCTTGCGGCGCGGCGCGCTCGACGATGCTGATGTGAAGCAGCTTCATGAACTCGCGCGACGCCACGACATTCGGCTCGACAATCAGATCGCTGCCACCTTCGCGATTGCGGATGCACACGATGCGCGTGGCGAGATCGACCGGGCATTCGCCACGTATGAGGCGGCGCATGCCTTGGCGCGTGAGCGCGACGCGATCGAGAAGCGCTCCTACGACCGTGCCGAGGACGTCGCACGTATCCAGGGCATCGTGGCGTTGTCGGAGCGGCTGCCGGAGGTCACGGCACCGCAGAATACGCCGCGACCGATCTTCATCGTCGGCATGCCGCGCTCAGGCACGACGCTCATCGAAGCCGTACTCGGTGCGCACTCGCGTGTTTTCGCTTGCGGCGATCGTCCGGCGATGCGCCGGATCCTGCGCTGGCCGATCGGGCCGCAGCAGCAGGAGCCGGCGGCGCTCGAGGGGCTGCTGCAGGACTGGGCGAAGTTCTACTTCCGCGACCTGCCGCAGAACCTGCGCGGTGCCGATCACATCACGGACAAGCATCCGCGCAACTTCGAGGGCGTGGGCTTGATCGCGCGCATGCTGCCCAACGCGGTCATCGTGCACGTGCGGCGCAATCCAGTGGAAACGTGTCTGTCGATCTATCGACAGGAGTTCAACAAACACTGGGCGCTGACGCATCGGCTCGCCGACATCGCCGACTATTACGTGCGTTACGCACAGCTCATCGCGCATTGGGAGCGCGTGCTGCCTGGGCGACTCGTGACGATTCAATACGAAGACTTCGTTGCCGACTTCGCGAACGCCGCGCCGCGCCTGGTGCAGGCGTGCGGACTGGATTGGCAAGCGCAATGCCTGGAATTCCAGAAGAGCCCGCGTGCAATCATGACGTTCAGTACGGTGCAGGCACGGTCGGAGGTTGCGTCCGGCAATGGCCGCGCGCAGCGGTATGAGAAGCATCTCGGGCCGTTGGTCGCGGCGCTGGCGGGTGCGGGCATCGATCTGAAAACGGGAGTGATGAAACTGCGCGAGTAGCGAGATTACCGCCGTTCGCACGGCCGCGAATGGCACACAATGACGGCGTCAGTGGACATCACAGGGAGTTGTCATGGAAGAGACAAGGAAAGTAGGGGCAAGCGCCGTTGCGCTGCTCGCGTTATTGTTGGCCGGGCCGACGCAAGCGGCACCGTTCGATGAGAAGCTCAAGGTGCCGCGCGCCGCGACATCGCAAGCGCTGCGATCGAAGCTCGAAGCGCATTTCGCCACGTTCGAGCGCAAGCAGCAGGAGGTGGATCCGGCCGCGTTCATTCGCGATGGAGTCGCTCACCAGCAGTGGTCGGATCTGTACTTCTCCGTGCAGTTGGCGATCGAAGAGAAAACACCGCTCAAGGGCCTCGGCGCGTTCGGGCTGGTTGCTCGGCCGGACGGGAGATACACCGTGGACCTGCACGAGTACCCGCAGTGGGAGCCGCTCGATTCACG
>Ga0075420_100002731_pt1 | contig 15301 bp, 11 predicted proteins | sample SoiMetdeltSBSDD4_FD_75296 | JGI IMG/M metagenome (GOLD analysis project Ga0075420, IMG submission 75296) | Bulk soil microbial communities from a Populus tree surrounding site in Tennessee, USA - Soil MetaG P. deltoides SBSDD4 | ecosystem: Environmental > Terrestrial > Soil > Tree plantation... | reverse complement strand
TCCTGCTCGACCCCACGCTCGTCCACGAGAACTTTCCGTTCATCTGCGCCGACGCGATCGCCGCGATGCACGTGAGGCGGGCCGGCTGGTTCGACGCGGTTCGGCTGGGCGGCTGGCTGCTCGATGCCGCTCGGGCGCACGGTGCACGGATCACTCAGGACCGCGTGACGGGCATCGATAGCGCCGGCGGTGCGGTTCGCGCCGTTCGACTCGCCTCGGGCGCGTCGGTAACGACTGGCCGGTTCGTCATTGCTGCCGGGCCCGGCTTGCCGGCGGTGCTCGCGATGCTCGGTGTCGATCTTCCGGTGTTCCTCGAGTTGCACGCGAAGATGCGATTCGACGATCGACTCGGCGTCATTCCACGCTCGGCGCCGTTCACGATCTGGACGGATCCGGTGCCCGACCTCGGTTGGAGTCCCGCCGAGCGCGCGCGGTTCGAGCGTGATCCGAGCGCGCAGTGGCTGCTCGATCCGTTTCCCGGTGGTTTACATGTGCGCCCGGTTCATGGCAGCCTCGGACGGGACATCTTCCTCATCTGGACGTTCGAGAGCGAACCGCACCCGTTCGTGTGGCCGCCGACGTTCGATCCGCATCTCGGCGACGTGCTACTGCGTGGGCTCGCGCGGATGGTGCCGAAAGCGGAAGCCTACGTGGGCGAGGGAAACCACGGGCTCGTCGACGGCGCCTACTACACGAAGACGCCGGAGAATCGGCCACTCGTCGGGCCGCTGCCGGTGAACGGAGCGTTCGTCATCGGCGCCCTCTCTGGGTACGGCATCATGGCGTCGCACGCCGCGGGAGAACTGCTCGCCGCTCACGTCACGGGCGGCGCGCTTCCGAGCTACGCCGCTGCGCTGTCGCCAGCCCGATACGATGATCCCGCCTACCGGCGTCGACTCGAAAGCTGGGACGCGAGGGCCGGTCAGCTTTAGCGTCGTCGTAGACCGCACCAGTCGAGAGTCATTAGTCTTTGGTCGGTAGCCCGGCTCGGCATTCCTGGTCACGCCGCCGCGCCTGCGTCATTCGGAGCGCCAGCGAGGAATCGCGGTTGTCCCGGTAGACTGTCGTCATCCTTCGCTCACGATGACACCACCCCGGATAACCCGGATTCCTGCTTCGTCTGGAATGACAACCAGTCTTTGCTCCGACCGACCGCTAATGGTTCATCGTTCCTACGATCGGCATTACTTCGACAAGTGGTACCGCAACCCGCGATTTCGCGTGAAGACGCCGGTGGAGCTCTCGCGCCAGGTTGCGTTCGTGGTCGCGGCGGCGGAACACGTGCTCGGGCGGACGGTGCGCTCGGTCCTGGACGTCGGGTGTGGAGAAGGGAACTGGTTGCCCCCGCTTCGCCGCCTGCGCCCGGGCGTTCACTACGCGGGGATCGACTCGAGCGACTACGCTGTCCGGCGTTACGGCGCGAGCCGCAACATTCGCCTCGGCACGATCGACGCCCTCGACCGCATACGATTGCGCAAGGCGTATGATCTCGTGCTCTGCGTCGGCATGCTGAACTACCTCACGCCGGGGCACCTGCGTACGGGGCTCGATCAGGTGTACGAGCGCGCGAACGGACTGGTGTACCTCGAGCTCTTCACCGGCGCCGATCGCGGTGTAGTGGGTGACACGATGGGGACGCAGCTCCGCTCACCTGCCTGGTACCGAGCGCGCATCCGCGAGGCGCGGTTCGTCTCGCTCGGCCTGCATTGCTACATCCCTGACTGGTTACGGGAGCACACGGCGGTCATGGAGCGCTGTGGCGCATAGCGCTGGCGCGTTAGGCGGCGTAGGGACGAATGCCGATGGCGCACAGCGCGATGCGGCTGTCGCCGGGGACTACGTCGAGCGCGCTGCAGCGTTCGGCGAGCGGGAACAGACGCTCCGACGACAGGCGAATCGCCTCTCACAACTGCGCCTGACCGCGTTCGCCATCGCGGTCATCGCGGGCGTACTGATGGCAACGGGGCGCGGCCCGCGTGCCCTCACGACTGCCGGACTCGCGCTCGGCGCCGTTGGGTACGTGTTCGTGGCTGCCCGTCACGGCGTCGCACGTCGGCGCGCCGCGTGGATGTCAGCGCGACGCGTCGTCTGCGAGCAGGGGCGGCACCGGGTCGATCGCGCGTGGAACGAGATCGCGTCTCCTCTCCTCGACCCTCCACAACGGGATCACCCCTACGCCGTCGACCTCGACGTCACCGGCCACGCGTCGGTCGCGCGTCTGCTGGACGTGACGAGTGCTGGCCCCGGGCGCGGCGCACTCCTCGAATGGCTCATGGACCCGCCGCCGCCGGTCGCCGATCTGCGCGAGCGGCAGCACGCGGTCACCGAAATGGCGCCGGCGACGGAATGGCGTGAGACCCTAACCGCCCACGCGTGGAGCATCGGCTCGACCCGGCGAACGGACGTCCAGCGCTTTCTCGCGTGGGCAGAGGGTGGGCCGTGGATCATCACGCGACCCGTGATGCTGTGGGCCGCGCGACTGCTCCCGTTGTTCATCGGCCCGACGCTCGTGCTAGCGGTGCTCAGCGTCATGTGGTCGCGCGACGCGGTGCCACAGACTGGCACGTTCGTCCAGATCGCGAACGAGATCCGTCAGGGGTGGTGGGCGCTGCCATTGCTTGCCGGCATCACGTTGTCTGGGATCGCGCACAAAGCGGTGAACGCGAGACTCAACGCCGCGCTCTCGCACCTCGCGGGTCTGGGCGCGTATGCCGATATGCTCTCGCACGTGGAAACGAGCCCGTTTGCGTCACCCCGTGTGGCGTCGATTCGGGGACGCCTCGCAACGGGCGCCGGCGCGTCGCGCGAGCTCAATCGGCTTGGACGGATCGTTCGCGTGGCTGAAACGCGCTACTCCCCGATGGCGCACGGCGTTCTGCAGCTGCTCGTGCTGTGGGACGTCCACGTGCTCGCGGCGTTGGAGAAGTGGCAGCGCTCGTCAGGTGCCCACGCACGCGACTGGCTCGCGGCGCTCGGCGAAGCGGAGATGCTGTCAGCGCTGGCGACGCTCGCGCACGATAACCCGAGCTGGACGATGCCTGATTTCGTCGAGCACGGTGAAGCGCGCATCGAGGGACGCGCGCTTGGTCATCCGCTCCTCCCGGCGCGGACTCGAGTGAGCAACGACATCACGGTCGGGCCACCGGGCACGTTCGTGCTCGTCACGGGCTCGAACATGTCAGGCAAGAGCACACTGCTCCGTGCCATCGGGACGAACGTCGTTCTCGCGCAAGCCGGTGGACCCGTGTGCGCGGCCGAGCTTCGCCTCACGTGTGTAGACGTGTGGACGAGCATCCGCATCGATGACTCGCTCGAGGCGGGCGTATCGCTCTTCATGGCGGAGCTGAGACGGCTCAAGCGCATCGTGGACGCTGCTCGCGATCCCGCTCGCGCTCGTCCTCTGCTCTATCTGCTCGATGAGATCCTGCACGGCACGAACACGGCCGAGCGTCGGATCGCGGCTCGGCGTGTCATCGGCTATCTCGTCCAGGCCAGAGCCGTCGGCGCGGTGACGACCCACGACCTGACGCTGGCTGAGGACCCGTCGATCGATGCCGCCGCGCGTCGCGTTCATTTCACGGAGCGGTTCTCGGAGCAGGACGGTGTGATGTCGATGACGTTCGACTACCAGCTGCGTCCGGGACTCGCGACCTCAGCCAACGCGTTGAAGCTCTTGGCGATGATCGGGCTGGGCGACGATCCCGCACGCGGATCCGGCTGACGCCCGTCGTGTCGCGCTCACGACCACACCCGACGGCCAAAGAAACCAAGAGCGGGCGGTAGGAGTATGTTTAGCAGTCATGCGCATTCTCGTCATCGTCAGGCACATCCTGCCGTTCGTGATGTCGTTCCTCCGCGACCGCAAGCGCTGGGTCGTCGCGGGGGCGCCTGTCGTGCGCACGGATGAGTTTCACCGGCGGCGGGCCGAAGCGCTCGTCGCGGCGATCGGGACGCTGGGGCCGACGTTCGTCAAGCTCGCCCAGGTATTCGCCGGCCGGGCGGACCTGTTTCCCGAGCCGTACGTCCGCGCCCTGTCCACGCTGACGGATCAGGTACCGCCCGTGCCGCTCGAGGCGGTACGCGCCACGATTCACGCGAGCTACGGTCAGTATCCGGAGACGCTGTTCGAGCGCTTCGATCCCGTGCCGATCGCGGCCGCGTCGCTGGGCCAGGTGCACCGCGCGTCGTACCAGGGGCGTGACGTCGTCGTGAAAGTGCTGCGCCCCGGAATTGAGAAGCTCGTGGCCGAGGACGTGAAGGCCGCGCAACGGATTCTCAGGATGCTCGAGAAGCGGTTCGCCACGAACCCGCACGTCCGTGGGCTCCGTGTTTCGGTGGAGGAGTTCGCGGTTCGCATCGGCGACGAGATGGATTTCCGAAAGGAAGCGGATAACGCCGAGCAGATCCGCGCGAACTTCACGGGCAACCGCCACGTGCTCGTGCCGCGCATCGAGCGCGAGCTCGTACGGCAGCGCGTGCTCGTCATGGAGTACATGGCTGGCGTGCGCATCGATCGCTATGAGCCGCGACGCATCCCCGGCCGCACGCGTGGCGCGGATGTCGTGTCGGCCGTGATGGAGCTGTACATCCAGATGATGCTCGTGGATGGGCTCTTCCACGCGGACCCGCATCCGGGCAACCTGCTCGTGTCGCCGGACGGCCGGATCATCCTGCTCGACTTCGGGATGGTCGTGCCGGTGCCGCGCGAGACCCGGTGGCATCTGATCCAGACCGTCTTCGCGTCCATCAGAAAGGATGTGGACGGGGTCGTCGCGGGCTTCGATGCGCTCGGCGTGATCGAGCCGGGTGCCGATCGCGACCAGCTTCGAGATCTCGCCCGGGCGCTGCTCGACCTCGCGCACTCGCACACGACGGTGCCGGAGCGGATCGAGATGCTGCTCGCCGACGAGGTCATGGGCACGCTCTATGACTGGCCGGTGACGCTGCCCCGGGAGATGGTCTACTTCGCGCGCGCGGCGGCGCTCATCGAGGGGCTTGGCGTGCACTTCGATCCGCGATTCAGCCCGATCGTGTTCGCGGCGCCGATCGCGCTGCGCATGCGTCGCCGGATCCTCTCGTCGCTGGGCGACCGGCCGATGCGCGATCCTAACGAGTGGGTCTACACGCTCAGCGGCGTGCTCGGTACCGTCGCGGGGATCATGACGCGAGCAGGGAGAAGCTTCCTCTCGCAACTCGAAGCCGAGCTGGAATCGGTCAGACCTGCGACAATCCCGAGGATCGAACCGAAGCGGCTACCGGCTGTAAACCAGTAACATCGCTGGTAGCAGTTAGCCGGAACTGATTGCTGCACGGTGAAACCAACCCCTCGAGATGCGACTCTCTCGCTGAGAGGCTTCCCGAGGGGTTGCAGTTACCCCGCAGCAACCAGTTCCAGCTGACAGGAACCAGCTCGGTTGACGCCGTTACATCCCTAACCGCACGTTGATGTCTACCATGAGTCCGCGTGGGGGCTGGGAGACGAAGACCACGCGATCGGGCTCGGGGCGGATGACGATCCTCTCGATCGGGCCCTTGCCCTTGCCGCGCCCCATGTTCCCGCGTCGGTAATAAACGACGCGCGTGCCCTGCACGAGCTCGATACGCACGACCTCGTAGCCGTGTGAGACGAGCACTTCTCGCGTCACGACGATCGCCTGATCGGCGGTGACGACTTTCTTCTTCGCGTGACCCGGCGGGACCTTGCCGTGGCCTTTCCCCTGCGCGAACGCATCGCGGGTGGGGCAGAACAGCGCACCCGCGGCCAGCAACCCGGCGGCGAGCGCGATCCGATATCGACGCATGATGTCGCTCTCTGCTGAGATGAAGAACGAACGAGCTCCATCTCAAGGATCGACGAGGAGAGCGAAATGCAACGTGCCGTCGATCACGATGTGATCGACGGCACGTGACTGCTGGGATGCTTGTCATCCTGAGTCGTCAGGCGAAGGATCTGCACGCTCCGATCGAGAGCTCTCGAGCGCGATGACGATGATCCTTCACTTCGCTCAGGATGCCACAGTAGCTAGCTGCCCGTGACTTCTCGCTCGACGGACACACGCCGCGTCACCGCGGAGTCGTCGCCCACTACCACCGGGCGATCGGCAGGGTCAGCGTCGGCGACCAGTTTGCCCAGGCCCGGAAACTCCACGTCTGCGATGTCACGCAGCACGTGCATCATCGGCGGCAGCGTTTTCGCCATGCTCTGCAGGAATCCCGACGCGCTCGCGCCTCCGTTCCCGGAATCCCACACGACGACCTTGTCGAACTTGATATTCGAGATCGCCTTCGCCGACGTCTCGGCGAGCGTGTCGAGGTGCTCGACCATGAGCAGCTGGAAGGCTTCCTTCGCTCCGCCTGCGGCCAGCACGAGCTCCTTCATCGCCTCGGCTTTCTTGGCGAGGATCTCGTACTGGCCGCGCGCTTCGGCCTCGAGCTTGATGTAGATCGCGCGCGCTTCGGCTTCTGCTTCGATACGCCGACGCTCCGCGGCCGCCTCGGCTTCGACGATCGTCTTTGCCTTCTCGGCTTTCGCCGGCGCCTCGACCTCGGCGCGACGCTCGGCCTCCACCCGCTCGGCATCGGCCAGCGCGGCGCGCGCCATCGCGCGGTTTTGCGCTTCCTGCACCGCGGCCTCGGCCTCGCGTTTCCTCGTCTCGGAGAGCTGATACGCCTCGGCTTCGCGTACGGAGAGCTGGGCGCGCGCCGCCGCCATCGTCGCCTGCGACTCGGCTTCGCCCGCGATCGCGGCCGCTTCGGCCGTCGCCACCGCGATTCGACGCTGCCGCTCCGCGTCCTTGATCTGCGCATCGCGCTCGAACAGGGCGCGCTGCTCGCCGACTCGCTGTTCCTTGTCGAGCTCTGCGACGCGCACCGCCTGCTCGCGCTGCTTCTGCTTGATGAGCGCTTCGCGCTCGAGCGCTGCGGACGTCTCGCCGAACTTCTGCTCTTTCTCGAGCTCGGCCACGCGAACGGACTTGTCGCGCTCCGCCTCTCGCATGCCGATCTCTCGTGACCTCGTCGCGTTCGCCACCTGCACGCTGCGATCGCGCTCGGCCTCGGCGACGCGGATCTCACCGAGCTTCTCCTGTTCGGCAACGTCACCGCGCGCCTGCTGCACCGCCGTCGCTGCGGCCTTCTTGCCGATCGCCTCGATGTAGCCCGATTCGTCCTTCAGGTCCGTGATGTTCACGTTGATCAGCACGAGACCGATCTTCTTGAGCTCCGGCTCGAGCGAGGACTGAATGCGGTGCAGGAACGCTTCGCGGTCGCGGTTGATCTCCTCGATCTTCATCGACGCCAGCACCTGCCGGAACTGCCCGAAGATGATGTCCTGGGCCTGGCGCTTGATCTGATCGTGCCCGAGGCCTAACAAGCGAATGGCGGCGTTCTCGCGAACCTCGGCTTCGGTCCCGATGGCCACCGTGCACACGCTCGGCACTGCGACGCGGATGTTCTCGAACGACAGCGCGTCCTTGAGCGGGATGTCGATCTGGATCGGCTCGAGGGAGAGATACGCGTATTCCTGAATCACCGGCCATACGAACGCACCGCCGCCCGAGATGCAGCGAGCGGTCCCCTCGCCGCCCACCTTGCCGGAGATCACCAGGACGCGGTTCGCCGGACAGCGCCGGTATCGCGACGCGAACATCACGAGGAGCCCGACGACGACGACGGCGGCCAGCATCGCGCCGATTACGGTGGTCGTCGGGAGCCCGAGGGTGTCGAGCGGATTCTGCGCGAGGACGGCGGAGCTAAGGACCAGCATTGGAAACCTCGTTCAACAAGATGGGGTTCCGGACGACAACGACCGTATCGCTTCCGTCCACGTCAACGACGAGCACCGACGTTCCCGTCGGCAGCGCCTCCTCATCGGTCACGGCGCGACACTCGACGAGGCGGTTCTGCACGGTCACATGAATCTTGCCCACGCCTTCACGCCGGCCAGGGATCGAGAGGTACACCGATCCGGTGTTGCCGACGGCGGAGCCGAGGGACAGCGTCGCATCGCGCTCGAGCCGCCCGAACGCCTTGATGATCGCGGCGACGCCGACCATGGCGGCCGCGCCCGCAGCCAACGCGGCGACGGGCGCGATGAGCGGGCCCAACGACGCCGTCGCGAGTCCAACGAGCCCGAAGAAGGTGATGCCCGCCGAGATCGAGCGCACGCTCAGGAGATTGAGGCCTTCGCTCGCGCCGTCACCGAAATGACCGTCATGCGCATGTCCATACTCGAGGCCGACAAAGCCGGCCACGAGCTGCAACACGAGCACAGTGCCACCGAGGATGGCGCACCAGAGGTAAAGGGTCGTCACCGGGAGGGGGCCGAGGGGTGCGACCAAGATCCTACGGTGCGCGGACCCGCGCTAGCCCGCGGAACGAATCGTTCCGCGGCTCTAGCGGGACGCACCCCGGTTCCGAGGGGGACTTCTGCAAAATGAGCGAAGCCGGCTCAATGCTGCCCTCCTCACGTTAGGCGCATCTGCTCGGTCGCCCATTTGACCGCATCCGTGGATCTCGGAGATCCGATCGACTGGAACGCCAAGCCGGTTGCCGAGGTCCGCTGCCTGTTCCCGGAGGCCGGGCTCGTACGCCTCCGCGAAGGTCAGCTCGTCGCCCACCTGGACCCAGGCGCTCGTGCAGGGCGTCGGGCCCCCTCCGCCACGCCGGCCGAGCCGGGCCCACCCTCATGCTCGTCGCCCGCCATCGCGGCACGTCTTCCGCCGGCGCCCCTACGGGCCGGGATCACCTCGGCGTCCGTCCCGGCAGCGGTCGGTACCAGCGCCAAGACCGACGACAATGCGATCGGACACCACCCTGGGTGGCCACCGACGGCGGCGGCTCGGTTTCTGCGAAAGGGCTTGGAATTCTACAGGGGCAGGTCTTGGGCGTTGGAGAGGCGAAAGGTGCGACCACAATCCCTTCTCGCAGCGTGAGCATGTACTCGTTCCGGCTCTTCATTGCCGGGGATTCTATACGTTCGCAGCAGGCGATCGCGAACCTCCGGCGGCTGGGTGAAGAGCGCCTCGGGGGGCGGTACGATCTGGTCGTCGTGGATGTGATCACGGACCCGCAGGGCGCGGAGTCCGCTCGCGTCCTCACGACGCCGACCCTCGTGAAAGAATCCCCCGCTCCGGCACGACGTGTGACAGGGGACCTCACCGACGCCGCGCAGGTGATGACGGCTCTGGGACTCGATGGCGATCATAACTACCGCTCCGAATGACATCACTCGTGCACACCGACACCGGCGTCGTCGACAAGATCGCGACAGGCATTCCCGGCTTCGACGTCATCGCCGAGGGGGGACTTCCGCGCGGGCGCGTGACGCTGGTGGCCGGGACCGCCGGAAGCGCCAAGACGATCTTCTCCGCGCACTTCCTCGCCGCGGGGATCAGCGCGTTCGGCGAGGGCGGGGTCTTCGTCACGTTCGAGGACGATCCCGACGACATCCGCCGCAACGTCCGCGGCTTCGGCTGGGACGTGGCGGCGTGGGAGGCGGCGGGCAAGTGGGCGTTCGTCGACGTCTCCCCTGAGCAGGAAGGGCCGCCGCCCGTCGTCGGCCAGTTCGATCTCGGTGCGTTGCTCGCCCGCATCGAGCACGCCGCCAATCGCGTGAAGGCGACGCGCGTCGTGCTCGACTCGATGAGCGCGCTGTTCATGACCATCGGTGATCGAGCGCTCCTTCGTACGGAGCTCTACCGAATCTCGATGGCGCTCAAGCGCGCGGGTCGCACCGTCGTGTTCACCAGCGAACGCATCGACGACTACGGTGACATCACGCGATTCGGCATCGAGGAGTTCGTTGCGGACAACGTCGTGCTCCTGAGGAACATCCTCGTCGAGGAGAAACGGCGCCGGACCGTGGAGATTCTCAAGTTCCGTGGAGCCCCGCATCAGCGCGGCGAAGTGCCCTTCACGATCACGGATGAGGGCATCGTGGTCATTCCGCTGACGGCCGAGGAGCTCACGCAGAAGTCGACCACCGTTCGGATTCCCTCCGGAGTGGCGGAGCTGGACGCGATGTGCAACGGCGGGTTCTTCCGTGACTCCATCGTGCTCGTGAGCGGGGCGACGGGAACCGGAAAAACGCTGCTTGTCACGCAATTTCTCGACGGCGGCTTCAAGACTGACGAGAAGTGCCTCCTGTTCGCGTTCGAGGAGAGCCGCGATCAGCTCGCGCGAAATGCGCAGGCGTGGGGGATCGACTTCGCCCGCATGGAGCGCGACGGGCTCCTCCGCGTCGTGAACCAGTACCCGCACGCGATGCCGATGGAGGATCACCTGGTCCGCATGGGAGGGATCGTCGAGGAGTTCCAACCGATGCGGGTCGCGGTGGACAGCCTCTCGGCGCTCGAGCGCGTCTTCACGCTCCGCGCCTTCCGTGAGTTCGTGATCACCTTCACATCGATGCTCAAGCGACGCGGGACGGCCGGCCTCTTCACTTCAACGACGCCGTCACTCCTCGGCGGCGGTTCGGTGACCGAGAAGCACATCTCGACGTTGACCGACTCGATCATCCTCCTCCGCTACGTCGAGCGGTTCGGTGAGATGCTTCGCAGCATCGCCGTGCTCAAGATGCGCGGCTCGTTGCACGACAAGCGGCTGCGCCAGTTTACGATCGATGGTGAGGGAATGCACATCGGCGAGCCGTTCCGCGATGTGAGTGGCATTCTCTCGGGCGTCCACACGTTCGTCGGCATGGAAGGCACCACGGCGACCGAGAAGTCGGTGGGCGACGGCGCGCACGACGGCGGCGACTGACCGAGTATGGCCGACCAGAAGGGCACGAGCGGGTCGCCGGTCGAGCGACGTCAGACGGAGCGAAGCCGGCTCCGCACCATCGTCGAGCGAATGGCCGATGGCATCGTGATCACCGATCGCGAGGGCGTCATCCGATTCGCGAATCCTGCCGCCGAGGGACTGTTCGGGCGACCGTCCGATGATCTGGTCGGTGAGCATTTCGGCTCACCGGTCGTGCGTGGGGAGACGAGCGATATCGAGATCGTGCGCGGCGGCGGCGAGGTGCTTCACGCCGAGCTTCGCGTCGCGGACTTCGACTGGGAGGGGGAGCCATCGTACCTGATCTCGCTCCGCGACGTCACCGACCGCAAGCGGGTCGAGGAGCGAGAGAAGCAGCTGCAGCGCGAGCAGGCGGCTCGTGCCGAGGCGGAAGCGGCGAGCCAGGCGAAGTCGGAGTTCCTGGCGATCATGTCGCACGAGCTTCGCACGCCGCTGAACGCGGTGCTCGGGTACGCCGACCTGTTACAGCTCGGCATCGCTGGTCAGCTCAGCGACGAGCAGCGCCAGCAGCTGCGGCGCATCTCCGTCAGCGGGCGACATCTGCTCGCGCTCGTCAACGAGGTCCTCGACCTCGCGCGCATCGAAGCCGGGCGGCTCAAGGTAGAGAGATCGCCGTTCCGCATCACGGAGGTCGTGGATGCGGCCGTCGTCCTGATTCAACCGCAGGCCGAGGTTCGCGGGCTGAAGGTCGTGCGCGAGGACCGGTCGACGAACGCGATGTGTGTAGGCGACCCCGACCGCGTGCGACAGATCATCGTCAATCTCCTCGCGAACGCCGTGAAGTTCACACCCGTCGCCGGGACGGTGACAATCGAGATCGGCGAGACCGACACGCCCGATGCACCGATTCGCAACCGAGTCGAGGGACGGTGGCTCTACGTGCGTGTCTCGGACACGGGGCCCGGCATCGCGGCAGACCAACTCGAGGCGATCTTCGCGCCGTTCGTTCAGGCGCAGAGTGGTCACACGCGAAACAAGGACGGCACGGGGCTCGGCCTCACGATCAGTCGTCGGCTCGCGCGTCTCATGAACGGCGATCTCACGGTACGCAGCGTCGTGGGTGACGGTGCGGTGTTCACGCTGTGGCTCGCACAGGCGTCAGCGATTCCGGAGCGGCGGATAGATCGCGAGCTCGCGCTTCGTGGTAGCGAGCCGGCAGTCAAAGGGCTGGCCGAGGTCGGGGAGGCGCTCCTGCGTGATCTCGAGCCGGTGCTCGATTCGTTCGTTGCGCGTTTGCGCGAGTCCCCGCCGGCCCCCGCCGCGCGAATGCTACACTTCTCGCAGCTCGCCGACCACACGCCGACGCTGATCGCGGACATCGGCGAGACACTCGTTGTGATCGAGGAGGCAGGTGGCGAGCCGTCCTCGATCATCGCCGATGGAACGGAGATCCGGCGACTCGTCGCCGAGCGGCACGGCGCGCAGCGCGCACGACTCGGGTGGACGGTCGAAGCGCTTCGTGCGGAACACGCGGTCCTTCGCGAGGAGATCGAGCGCGCGATTCATCGTCGCTTCCTCGGCGAATCGGGTGGGCGGATTGCCGAGGCGGCTCGGGTGGTGGGTCAGCTGATCGCGGATGCCGAGGCGTGCGCGGTGCGAGGGCTGATGCGAGCGGCGGTTAGTTAGACATCGCAGCTGGCCGTCCTGAGGAGGTAACGCGTCACGATTACGGACCTGCCGACTGGCGCGTTCACGTGACTCGGGCGTGTCTGGCCGGGTCTAGCTAGGTAGACGTGCTTGTCGCGGCGCCGTTGCACCTCGCGATGTACGTTGCAGGACGCAATGGCATTCACGACGGACGGTTGTGGTCATGGATCGCGTTAGGGCTGAGCTGTGACGCACGTTTTCATAGTGAAGAGCCCGTAGCCGTACCGATACTTTCGGATGGGTGGCCTCCGCGGCACGGTTATCGCTAAAGTGCTAATGTGGCAGGACGGTCGCGTCGGATGGGGGCGCGACTGGTGGGGGATCCGACGCGTATGGGCTTTTGCCGCGCGTCGACCGGGGACCGTAGTTCAATGAGAACGCGCCGACGCCGCAGGATTCCATTGCCCGACGAGGGCCGATGAACGCGGGGGGCCGGCGGTGAGATGCGGGTGACGAATCGTGCCCGAGCGCGCTAGCGGTGAGCGCGTGAGGTGCGGTAAGAGCGGAGTCCCGCCGGTCCTTGGTAGCCCTGCTAATGGGGAATGGGGAATCGGGAATCGAAAACGCCTCGAGACGGATCGTCTCGGGGCTTTTTCATTTTTCCGGGTTTCAGTTATGCTCCGATTCCCGATACTCGATTCCATGACAGGGCTCGACACCATTCCCGCTGCGGCTCGCCAGACGCGCATCAACGCTCATTCCCGATGAAGGTCTTCGGCAGCCACGACCCCGCCACCCTCGCTCAGCTCGAGGACGTTCGCTCTCGCGCCATTGATGCCGCACTCATGGCCGACGGGCACGTCGGGTACGTCATGCCCATCGGCGGCGTCGCCGCGTACGACGAGCAGGTGTCGGTGGTGGGAGTCGGCTTCGACATCGCATGCGGCAATGCCGCCATCCGGACCGATCTCACGCTTGCCCAGTTAGGCGCCACGCCCGACGAGATCGGGCGTACCCTCAACGGGCTCGCGGACGACATCGCCGCCACGGTGAGCTTCGGCATCGGCCGAAGGAATCAGGCTGACGATGCACCGGTCGACCACGCGTTGTTCGATGACCCCGTGTGGGACGCCATCCCCCACAAGCACCGTCGCGCGCTGCGGGACAAGGCGCGTGCGCAGCTCGGCACCGTCGGCAGCGGAAACCACTATGTGGATGTCTTCGCGGAAGAGACGGGCGCGATATGGGTCGGCGTGCATTTCGGGAGCCGCGGACTCGGGCATACCATCGCGTCGAGCTTCATCGCGATCGGGCAGGGGAAGCAGTGGGGCGAACATGCGCCGGAGCGCGAGGTGCTGCTCGACATTGCGGACCCCACAGGGCACGACTACTGGCATCTCATGAACCTCGCGGGGCGCTATGCGTACGCGGGGCGCGAGTGGGTCGCGCGGAAGGTCGTGGAGCTCCTCGGCGCGAACGAGGTGGACCTCGTCCACAACCACCACAACTTCGCCTGGCGCGAGACGCATGAAGAGCAGGATGTGATCGTGGTGCGCAAGGGGGCGACGCCTGCGTTCCCCGGACAGCGCGGTTTCATTGGTGGGTCGATGGGCGACGACGCCGTGATCGTGCGCGGCGTCGAACCTAACGCGGTGAGCGCAGCGATCGGCGAGGCGCAGCGTGGCGCGCTGTTCTCGACCGTTCACGGTGCCGGGCGTGTGATGTCGCGCACACAAGCGGCAGGAAAGCGCAACCGCAAGACCGGCGTCGTCATTACGCCGGGCCGCGTCTCTCAGGAGATGATGAACGAATGGGTTCGGTCGAAGGGTGTGGTGCTGCGCGGCGGCGGTCTCGACGAGAGCCCGCACGTCTATCGGCGTCTGCCCGAAGTGCTCGCGGCGCAGGAAGGAACCATCGAAGTTCTCCATACGCTTCGGCCACTGATCGTGGTAATGGCGGGCGAGAACGAGCTCGATCCGTACAAGGACTAGGCTGCTGATGACCGGGCTCGTGGCTGGGGCGGTTCGCGGGGCTGGCGAGCCTAACGAATAGGCGTGTTGTTCACCTGTTTCTGGCCCAAGGCGTTGGCTGGCGTATGACTTGCCTCACGCGATATTGCGCGCCGCTGTGCGCGCGGAAGACCAGTCGGCGGAGAGGCTGCAATGCTGGATACGACCGTTCTCGTCCTGGCGAAGGATCGCTTTGTCGCGGCTCTGCTCGGCGCGCTCACTGAGCTGTCCGGGCGGACGGCCGAGTTCCCGCGTGACGGCGAAACGTCGGTTCAGGCAGCCCGGCGAACGGACGCCGACCTGATCCTTCTCGACTGCGCACTCGGCGCCGCGAATTGCCAATCCGTGTCGTCTGCGGCGCATGAGGCCGGTACGCGCGTCCTGATGTTCTCCGCGGCGCACACCGAGCGTGAGGCGACCGACATCGCGCATCACTACGGGGCTGATGCGTTCGCCCTGCCGGTCAATCCGCGCGAGTTCGCCGGACATCTCGACCGTGCTCTGGCGGTCGCGATGCCAGCAACGCCGTAGCCCAGCGGACCCGTCCGCTTCTCGCGACCGCCAGTAGGAGCGGACTCATCGCTGCTTGAGGCGCGCGATCTTCTCCTCGATCGCCTGGCGGCTGCGCGTGACGTCCGCGGGAGCCGCCGGTGTCGAACTCGCGGTCGCGAGGAGCGACAGCGCCCGCTCGTACGCTGCGATGGCACGGATAGAGTCGTTCGCATCGCGGTAGCCGTTCCCCAGGGCGTCCGCTGCCGTCCACGACTGCGGGTAGGCCTCGACGTTCAGCTCCAGCAGTCGAATGGCAAACGGCATGTTGTTCTGGCGTGAAAACCGGAACGCGTAGAGCGCCATCGTGTTCTGCGGAAAGAGCACGAATGTCGAGTCCAGCCGGCGCCCCTCGC
>Ga0075420_100002730_pt1 | contig 15304 bp, 10 predicted proteins | sample SoiMetdeltSBSDD4_FD_75296 | JGI IMG/M metagenome (GOLD analysis project Ga0075420, IMG submission 75296) | Bulk soil microbial communities from a Populus tree surrounding site in Tennessee, USA - Soil MetaG P. deltoides SBSDD4 | ecosystem: Environmental > Terrestrial > Soil > Tree plantation... | reverse complement strand
CAAGACCGCGAGCACGCGCTCGACCGGCCCGCCCGGTGCAAACTGCACGACGACAAACGTCACCAGCAACATCCCGAGAATGGTGGGGATGACGAACAAGAGGCGGCGGATGATGTAGGACGTCATTCGACCGGTCCCGTGATGTTCCGAATCATCGTTCTAGAGCCCCGGTTTCCGAAGTTCGTGATACACCACAGCACACTCTTTCACGTACTTCTGCACGAACTTCGGAAATCGGCGGCATCAGGTTTTTCGACCCCAGCCCGGAAGAGGATACCTTGCGGGAGGCTGACGCCAAAGCGAAATGCCGCCGCGACGGCATTTCATTACAATTGTTTCATCCCGTTCGCTGCGTCTTCGCCGCCCGCTCGCGGTCGAACCACCAGGTTTCGGGCACGCCGCGCGCGTAGCGCGGCTTGGTTGGCGGCCGCCCGAAGACGTCCCAATAGGCGATCCAGTGCGACGCCTTGTACCAATGTGGAACCCAGTAGCGGCCGGCGCGGATCACGCGGTCGAGCGCCTTGCAGGCGGTCACCAGCGCCGGCCGACTTTCAGCGGCGATGATCTTGTCGACCAGGGCATCGATCACGGGATCGGACATGCCGGCGAGATTGAGCGAACCCGGAATCTTCGCCGCCTGCGACGTGAAGTAGTTCCGCAGCGAGTCGCCCGGAAGGGTCGAGAAGCTGAAGCGGCTCACCGTGACGTCGAAGTCAAACTCGTCTACGCGCCGGCGATACTGCGCGGGATCGACGACGCGCAGACTGGCGTCGATGCCGAGCGTGCCGAGATTCTTGATGTAGGGCATATGATGCGGCTGGAACGACGGTTCATCGATCAGGAATTCGATCGAGATGCGCTCGCCATTTGGCAGCACGCGCCTTCCGTCCTTGATCGGGAAGCCGGCCTTCTGCAGGACGGCGCTCGCCTGACGCAGAAGGTTGCGATCCTGCCCTGAGCCGTCGGTCACCGGTGGCACGAACGGCTCACCGAACACTTCGTCCGGGACTTTGCCGCGGAACGGCTCGAGCAGCGCAAGCTCGTCGGCACCCGGCTTGCCCGCTGCCATCATGTTTGAATTCTGGAACACCGAGTGGGTGCGGTCGTACGACCCATACATGATCGACTTGTTGGTCCACTCGAAATCGAACGCGAGGATCAACGCTTCACGCAACATTCGGTTCTTGAATTTCTCGCGGCGAGTGTTGAAGAACCAGCCTTGCGCGCCGGACGGCGTATCGTCGGGAAGGACGTCCTGCTTGACGCGGCCGTCCTTGATAGCCGGAAAATTGTAGCGCGTCGCCCAGATGCGCGAGGTGAATTCCTCGCGGAACAGATAATTGCGGCCCGAAAATCCTTCGAACGCCACGTCGCGGTCGCGATAGAATTCGTAGCGGAGCGTGTCGAAGTTATCGTGCCCGACCGACACCGGCAGGTTGCCGCCCCACCAATCCTGAACGCGATCGTATTCGATGAAGCGGCCGGCTTCGAGCTTGCCGACCTTGTAGGCACCCGACCCGAGCGGGATGTCCATGGTACTCTCGTCGAACGGGCGCTTTGAATAGTAGGCGCGGGAGAAGATCGGCAGAGTCGCCACGAACAGCGGCACGTCGCGGCCACGTCCCTGCGCGAACTTGACGACGACGGTCGCGTCATCGGTGGCCTCGGCGCCGGTCATGTCGCGCGTCAGCTGGACGATGATCGGATGCCCCTTCTCCTTGAGAATGTTCAGGGAGAAGGCAACATCGTGCGCCGTCATCCGGCTGCCGTCGTGGAATTTCGCCTCCGGCCGCATCGAGAAGCGATAGGTCAGACCGTCGCTCGAAATCCGCACGGCCCGCGCTGCAAGCCCGTACATCGCATCGGGCTCGTCACCGGCCGACTTCATCAACGTCGCGAACGTGTACTGCATGCCGAGCGCGGCGTCGCCGCGGAAGATGTAACTGTTGAGCGAGTTGAAGGTGAGGAAGTTCTGATTGTACTGACGGGTCGAGCCGATCTGCGAAAACAGCCCACCTTTCGGCGCGTCCGGGTTGACGTATTCGAACTGCTTGAAGTCAACCGGATACTTGAGGTCGCCGAAGCCGGACATGCCGTGGCGTTCGCCGTTCTGCGCGAGCGCCTCGGTCGTGAAGGTTTGCGGCACAACGAGTGTCGCTGCCGCACCGGCGCCGAGCGCCAGGGCGTTGCGGCGCGTGAGACCGGAACGGCGGGCGCTCACTGGCGCGATCCTGTCTTGGCCGCCCTCTGCGCGTCCCACCACCAGACGGTCGGGAACGCCGCTGCGCCGTAGCGCGGCATGTTGTCGGGATGGCCGAAGCGATCCCAGCGCGCCGTGCGGACTTTGCCATAGGTCCATTGCGGCACGACGAAATGGTGCCAGAGCAGCACGCGGTCGAGCGCCTTGGTGGCGGCGACCAGATCGGCGCGGTTCTTGGCGAAGATCACCCGCTCGATCAGCACGTCGATCGCCGGATCCTTGACGCCGATGAGATTGCGCGAGCCCGGCTGGTCGGCCGCGGCCGAGCCCCAGTAGCCGCGCTGCTCGTTGCCCGGCGACAGCGATTGGCCCCACGAGCCGATCACCGCGTCGTAGTCCCACGAGCGCAGACGGTTCTCGTATTGCGCATCGTCGACGGTGCGCGCGCTTACGGTCACGCCGAGGCGCTCCAGCGCCGGCTTGTAGAACAGGACGATGCGTTCATAGGTCGGGTTGTCGATCAGGAACTCGATCGTCATCGGCTCCTTGGTCTTCACCGAAACCAGCCGACGATCGCGGATCTCCCAGCCTGCATCCTTCAACAGCCGCACACCTTCACGAAGATTGTTGCGGACCGCCTCGGGATTGCCGCCGATTGGGTTGGTGTAGGGTGTCGTGAACACCTCCGGCGGCACCTTGTCCTTCACGGTCTCGAGGATCGCGAGTTCCTCGCCTTCCGGCAATCCTTGCGACGCGAGCTCGGTACCCTCGAAAAAGCTGCCGACGCGTGAGTACTGCCCGAAGAACAGCTGCTTGTTCATCTCTTCGAAATCGAACGCATAGTTGAACGCGCGCCGCACGCGCGGATCGCTGAACTTGGCGCGCCGGGTGTTGAACACGAACGCCTGCATTCCGCCCTGGTTGCGGACCGGGAATTCTTCCAGGATCACCCGCTTCTCGGTGCGCGCCGGAAAATCGTAACGCGTCGCCCAGTTGAGCGCCGCGTTCTCGGTGCGCCAGTCGATGCTGTCGCCCTTGAATGCTTCCAGCGCAATCGTTGAATCGCGGAAGTACTCGAACCGGAGTTCCTCGAAGTTGTCTCGGCCGATATTGAGGTTGAGGTCCTTGCCCCAATAGTCCGCCACGCGCTCGTAGGTCACGGTGCGGCCGGCGGCGAAACTCTTGACGCGATAGGGGCCGCAGCCCAGCGGCGCCTCAAGGCGCGTCTGACCGATGTCGCGCTTGTTGCCGTTGGCGTCGGTGCCTTCCCACCAATGCTTGGGAAGCACGTAGAGCTGGCCGACGATCAGCGGCAGTTCACGATTGCCAGGCCCGTCGAAGGTGAAGGTCACATCGCGGTCGCCGGTCTTTTCCACCTTGGTGACGCTGCGGTAGTAGGCGGCGTATTGCGGATGATGCTTCTTGAACGCTTCGATCGAGAAGATCACGTCGTCGACGGTAACCGGCTTGCCGTCGTGCCAGCGCGCTTCGGCGCGCAGGCGATAGGTCGCGCTGGAGAAGTCTTCCGGATGTTTCACCGATTCAGCCAGCAGGCCGTATTCGGTGGACACCTCGTCCAGCGCCTCGGCCATCAGCGTATTGTAGGTGAGGTTCAACCCCGCCGCGATCTGACCGCGGACGCCGGACACCGCCATGTTGAAATTGTCGAACGTACCGATGGCAATCATCCGCACGGTGCCGGCCTTCGGCGCCTGCGGATTGACGTAGTCGAAATGCTTGAAGCCGGCGGGATACTTGACCTCGCCGAACAGCGACAGGGCATGCCGCCACTCGTCGGCGCCTGATTGAGCGGCAGATGGCACCGCCGAAGATGCGAGACCAAGCGTCCCGAGCGCGGGCGCGGCAAATGCGGCTGCGCTGCCGCGGAGGATCGATCGGCGGGAAAGCTTCATGAATGCTCCAACAATACCTGCAAGCGAAACGGGAGATACCGTTCGCACGGATTATGTCCGAAATCCGGTGGCACGCCCACCAAGAGCAGGCGAAGCCGCGCGGTCGCAGGATCACAAATATGTGGGCAGGAACCGTGTAGCCAGTACCGATCCGCCATGACCGCAATTGGTCGCAGCCGGCGTCGCGCAACCTTACGAAACCGTTATTTAGCCTGCGCGGCCTTCAGGTTCTGCGGCGTGTCCGACTTGCTGTTCAGATACAGGATCAGGTCGGCGCGCTCGCTCGCCCGCGGGATGCCGGCGAAGGTCATGCTGGTGCCGGGCGCCATCAGCTTCGGGTTCTTGACGAAGTCGCTGAGTTCCTGAGCGGTCCACGGACCCTTCATCGCCTTCTTGAACCCGGCCGAGTAGTTGAAGCCTACGACGGAGCCTTTCTCACGGCCGATAACGCCGTAGAGATTGGGGCCGACCAGATTGCGGCCGCCCTTGTCGAAGGTGTGACAGGCGATGCACTTCTGGTGGGAGGTCTCGCCCCGGGCCAGATCGGCGCTCGCCAGCAGTTCCGCGACCGGCGGATCCTGCGGCGCCGGAGCACCCTTCTGGTCGCGCGCGGGCTGCTCGGAGAGGACGATCTCATATCCGGGCTTGGCCGGCTTCACCGGATGGAAGATCGCATTGGCCGCGATGTTCAGCGACAGAAGTCCCAGGCAGGTCCCCAGGATCGCGCCCATGATCTTGTTGAGTTCAAACGAGTCCATCGCGTCGAAGCTCCAAACGCGGCAAGGGAATGTCGCAGCGAGTGTGCGGCGCGGGATGGATAACCCGGTTGCCTGGCTTCTGGCAACCCGTATAACCGGCCAATAATCGGCCATCCCACGCCGTTTTTTGCGGTTTTCGGCCGCATGGCGGCCAGGTCCAGCGCCGACTTTGGACTCGCCGTTTCTACAGGCCCTTTTGCACCCCGGATGTTGCACCCAAATGGCCGATCCTGACGTCATCACCATTATTCCGGCCCGGATGGCCTCGACCCGGCTGCCGGGCAAGCCGCTGGCCGACATCGCCGGCACGCCGATGATCGTGCACGTGCTGCGGCGGGCGGAGGCGGCCGGGACCGGTCCGGTTGTGGTCGCCACCGATTCCGAGGCGATCTTCGCCTGCGTCGAAAAGGCGGGTGGCCGCGCCGTCATGACCCGCGCCGACCATGTCTCGGGCTCCGACCGGATTTCCGAGGCGCTCGAAAGCGCCGATCCGGAGCGCCGCTGCGGCATCGTGCTGAACGTGCAGGGCGACCTGCCCACAATCGACCCCACCGACATCCGCGCCGCCCTCGCGCCGCTGGCCGATCCGGCGGTGGATATCGCCACGCTGGCGGCTGAGATCGCCCGCGCGGAAGAGCGCACCAATCCGAACGTGGTGAAGGTCGTGGGCTCGCCGATCGCGCCGAAACGGCTGCGGGCGCTGTATTTCACCCGCGCGACGGCGCCAGCCGGCGACGGGCCGCTCTACCACCACATCGGGCTCTATGCGTATCGCCGCGCCGCCCTGGCGCGGTTCGTGACACTGCCGCCCTCGCCGCTGGAATTGCGCGAGAAGCTCGAGCAGCTCCGCGCGCTCGAAGCCGGCATGCGGATCGACGTGGCGATCGTCGGTGGCGTGCCGCTCGGCGTCGACACGCCCGAAGACCTGGAGCGGGCGCGCGCGCTGGTTTCAACAGCAGGTTGACGAGGGGTCACCTGTGCGAGTACCGGAACGACCATGATCAATCCCAAGAAAGTCGCATTCCAGGGCGAGCCGGGGGCGAATTCGCACCTGGCGATCCGCGAGGTCTATCCGGACGCCGAGGCCATACCCTGCGCGACGTTCGAGGACGCCTTCGCGGCAATCACATCCGGCCAGGCCGATGTCGGCATGATCCCGGTCGAAAACTCGGTCGCGGGACGCGTCGCCGACATCCACCACCTGATGCCGGATTCAGGGCTGCATATCGTCGCCGAGCACTTCATGCCGGTGCGGCACCAGTTGTTGGCGGTGAAGGGCGCGACGCGGGCCGACATCAAGACCGTCGAGAGCCACGTGCATGCGCTCGGCCAATGCCGCAAGGTGATCCGGCAGCTCGGCATCCGGCCGATCGTCGCCGCCGACACCGCAGGCTCGGCGCGGGAGATTTCCGAGGTCGGCGACAAGACGCGCGCCGCCATCGCCACGCGCCTCGCCGCCGAGATCTACGGGCTCACAATCCTCGCCGAGGACGTCGAGGACGAAGCGCACAACACCACCCGCTTCATCGTGCTGGCGCGGGAAGCGAACTGGGCCAAGAACGGCACCGGGCCGATGATCACGACGTTCCTGTTCCGGGTGCGCAACGTGCCGGCCGCGCTGTACAAGACGCTCGGCGGCTTCGCCACCAACGGCGTCAACATGACCAAGCTCGAAAGCTACATGGTCGAGGGCAATTTCTTCGCGACGCAGTTCTATGCCGACGTCGAAGGCCATCCCGAGGACAAGAACCTCGTGCTCGCGTTCGAGGAGCTGTCGTTCTACTCCAAGGAAATGAAAATCCTCGGCGTGTACCCGGCGCATGCTTTCCGCGCGACGTTCGAGGAAGTGGCGGACTGAACTCGCCACCGATACGGCTGAGCAAGATTGAGCCATGAGCAATTCGGCTTCTATCCGGCAGGCGACACCGGATGACGCCGATCGAATTGCCGCAATCGCCCGTGCCGCCTATGTCAAATACGTCCCGCGAATGGGACGCGAGCCGGCGCCGATGGTGACCGACTTTGCGACACGGATTGCTACGGGCCATGCCGTCGTTGTTGAAGATAGCGAAGGCGTCAAAGGCTACATGATAAGTTGGCGCGAAGCGGACGCTTACTTCATAGACAACATTGCGGTTGATCCGAAGCACCAGGGTGAAGGTCTCGGCAGATGTTTGATCGCGTACGCCGCGGCTGAAGCCGATCGTCTGCGATTGCCGGCTGTGCGCCTCTACACGAATGTTGCCATGACAGAAAATCTGGCGTTGTACGCCCACATCGGTTTTGTTGAGACCCATCGAGCGACAGAGGATGGTTTCCAGCGCGCCTACCTGAGCTGGCGTCTCGACGATCACCGGAAGAAGACCTAGCGCCGTCCGCCGACTTTCGGATCGGCCCGCTGCCATGGCGGTGTCGGCTCGCGTGCATGTGAAGCCGTCAAGGCGACGCAAACCCGAGCCAGTCCGGCCACACTCGCGACACGAACGCACTTAGGCTTCCGCATCCAGCAAATCATTGCACTGGAGGGATTGCCCATGTCTTCATTACCCACGCGTTCATGGCCCAAGCGCTCGTTGATGACTCTTTCTTTGTTGCTGGCGTCCACCGCGTTCGTGATGTCCGCCGAGATCAAAGCGACGTCGCGCATCGAGGCCGTCACGGTCTATCCGGCAGGCGCCGAGGTGACGCGCATCGGCCGCATGGCGATCGAAGGCGGCGAGCACGTGATCCTGTTCACCGACCTGCCCGCGCAGGCGGTGCCGGGATCGATCCGCGTCGAAGGCAGCGCGACCGGCCCATTGCAGATCGGCTCGGTCGACACGCGGCGGGTTTCGGTACCACGCACCGACGAGGCGATCGCGGCCACCGAGAGAAAGAAAATCGAAGACGAGATCGAGCGGCTGAAAGATGAGCGCGCCGTGCTGCAGGCGGCTGTCGAGGCCGCGCAGGCTCAGAAAACTTTGGTCAGCAACCTGGCGCAACTGCCGACGCAGACGCCCTCGCCTCATGCCGCAGCACCGCAGCCCGACTGGTCGCAGCTTTTCACCCTGATCGGTCAGCGCGTCGCCGAGGCGCAAAAGACCATTCTCGACGCCCAGATCAAGATGCGCGAAACCGACCGCCAGATCGTCGATCTCGGGCGCAAGCTTTCGTCATTGGCACCCGCCCCCGACCAGCGCACCGAGGTCAAGGTGTTCGTCAATGCGGCCGGCGCGCTCGATGCCGATATCATCATCCGCTATCAGGTGAGCGGCGCATCGTGGACTCCGTTGTATGACGCGCGGCTTGCGACCGGCACCCGGGACCAGGCGCCGAGGCTGCAGCTCGTCCGCCGCGCGTCGATCCAGCAACGCACCGGCGAGAACTGGGATGACGTTCAACTCAGCCTGTCGACGGCGCGGCCGAACGCGGGCAGCGCCGCTCCGGATCTGCGGCCGCTAGTGGTTGATTACGCACCCGACGCCCCGCAGCCGCGCGCAAGTCTGGCCACCCGGCCGATGGTCCAAGGCGGCCAGCCTCCGGCCGCTGCTCCTACCAGCGAAAATGGCCGAGAGGAGATGCTGAAACGTGACCGTGCCGCCGACGAGCGGCAGGCCAGGGTCGAAGCGCAGCCGTTCCAAGCCGTCTATGCCATTGCCGGCCGGGTCGCCGTGCCGTCCACCAACGAGATGAAGCGCGTGCAGATCGACGAGGTGGCGCTTGATCCGACCCTCTCGGTCCGCACTGTCCCCAAGGTGGAGGCGAAGGCCTATCTCTATGCCAAACTGACCATGGCGGCCGGCACGCCAGTCCTGCCCGGCACCGTCGCGCTATTCCGCGATTCAGTTTTCGTCGGCAACGGCCGGCTGCCGCTGCTCGCGCCCGGCGAAGAGCACGAGCTCGGCTTCGGTGTCGACGACATGATCCGCGTGCGCCATGCGATCGCCGAGCAGACGCGCGGCGAGAGCGGGTTCGTCTCGACCTCGAAAGTCGACCTGCGCAACTACCGCATCACCGTGAAGAACATGCACCAGCGGCCGATCCAGTTGCGGATACTCGACCAGATGCCCGTGTCGCAGAACGAAGCCATCAAGATCGAGCTTCTCGGCCGCACCCCGCCGACGCGGCGCAACGTCGACGAAAAGCGCGGCGTCCTGGCGTGGGACATGACGCTGGCGCCCGACGAGGAGAAGGCCGTTGAGTTCGGCTACCGCGTCACTTGGCCGGCGGCCAGGAACGTCATCTACGCGCCGGGATCATGAGGAGCCGTGCGCTCCGCTGTCCGCTCGTCCCCGCGACAGCGGGGACCCAGGGGCTACAAAGGCAGACTGGATTCCCGCTTGCGCGGGAATGAGCGGAGGAGAGAGCCATACTAGACGAGAAACGGTCTAGATCGTCTGGTTGTATTCGCCGACGTCCGGATGCGTGCGCAGCACGGCATCGACCGCCTTGAACATGTCGTGCATCCGCGCTTCGGACGCCGGGCTTTCGACCACCACCACCAGCTCCGGCTTGTTCGAGGACGCGCGCACCAGGCCCCAGGTGCCGTCCTCGACGGTGACGCGCACGCCGTTGACGGTGACGAGATCGCGGATGGCCTGGCCCGCGACCTTCTCGCCCTTCTTATGCGCCGCTTCGAAATGCGCAACGACCTGATCGACGATGCCGTATTTGATCTCGTCGGCGCAATGCGGCGACATGGTCGGCGATGACCAGGTCTTCGGCAGCGCGTTCTTCAGATCGGCCATGCTCTTCCCGGGATTGCGGTCGAGCATGTCGCAGACCGCGAGCGCGAAGATCAGGCCGTCGTCGTAACCGCGGCCGAGCGGCTTGTTGAAGAAGAAGTGGCCGGACTTCTCGAAGCCGGCGACCGCGCCGATCTCGTTGACGCGGCGCTTCATGTAGGAGTGGCCGGTTTTCCAGTAATCGGTCTTGGCGCCGTTCGCGATCAGCACCGGATCGGTCATGAACAGACCGGTCGATTTCACGTCGGCAACGAAGGTGGCGCCCTTCTGCAGCGACGAGATATCGCGCGCCAGCATGACGCCGACCTTGTCGGCGAAGATCTCCTCGCCGTCGTTGTCGACCACGCCGCAGCGGTCACCGTCGCCGTCGAAGCCGAGCGCCACGTCGGCCTTGTGCTCGCGCACCGCGTCGGCCATCGCGTGCAGCATCTTCATGTCTTCGGTGTTCGGATTGTAGCGCGGGAAGGTGTGGTCGAGCTCGCAGTCGAGCGGGATCACCTCGCAGCCGACCGCCTCCAGCACGCCCGGCGCGAATGCGCCGGCGGTGCCGTTGCCGCAGGCGCACACCACCTTGAGCTTGCGCTTGAGCTTCGGACGGTTGGTGAGGTCGGCGATATAGCGCGCCGGGAAATTCTCGTGGAACACGAACTCGCCGCCGCCGCGTGCATCGAAGCGGGCGTTGAGCACAATGTCCTTGAGGCGGGTCATCTCGTCCGGGCCGAAGGTGAGCGGCCGGTGGGCGCCCATCTTCACGCCGGTCCAGCCGTTGTCATTGTGGGAGGCGGTGACCATCGCCACGCACGGCACGTCGAGGTCGAACTGCGCGAAATAGGCCATCGGCGTCATGCAAAGGCCGATGTCATGCACCTTGCAGCCGGCCGCCAGCAGGCCGGAGACCAGTGAATTCTTCACCGACGAGGAATAGCCGCGGAAGTCGTGGCCGGTAACGATCTCCGGCCGGACGCCGAGTTCCCGGATCAGGGTGCCGAGCCCGAGACCCAGCGCCTGCACGCCCATCAGGTTGATCTCGCTGGTCAAAAGCCAGCGCGCGTCATATTCGCGGAAGCCGGTGGGCTTCACCAGCGGCTCGGACTCATAGGCGTAGGTATTGGGAGTCAGTGAAGGCTTAGGCTTGGGGAACATTGCGGCTCTCGGTTGGCACCGGCACCAAGGACATAACGCATGCCAACGCCGCGGAAAAGGAATTCCTGCTCGAAGAGCTAACGTTCCGGGAGCTACTGCTCCAACATGAGCTTTCCGCGCTCATGGGCGAAGCGCACCCGCGACAGGAATGTCATCCCGAGCAGGTTGACGCTCAATCCTTCATCAGGATGCACGATCGCCGAGACGTCGCGGACCACGATGTCGCCGACCTCGACGCTGCGCAACTGCACCAGCGCCGCCTTGGTGACGCCGTTCGCGGTGCTGACACGGACGGTATAGTCGCTCGGCCGCGGATAGATGCCGAGCCGGTTCGCCTCGCTTTCGCGCAGCGCGATGTGCGACGCGCCGGTGTCGACCAGGAACTCCACCCGCCGGCCGTCGACGCGGGCCTCGACCTGGAAATGCCCGTTGCGCGCCTTGGTCAGCACGACATTGCGCGCGGAGGCCGACGACGATACCGGCGCCGGCGCCGACGTCGGCGCTGACGACAGCGCGACGGTGCTGCCGGGCCCGACATTCTCGAGGTGGCGCACGGTCAGCACGGCGCTGACCATGAACACCACGGCAATGATCATCAGGCGAAGCATGGCGGATTGATAGCGGATCGCAGCCAAACAGCTCATGAACGCCGGTACGGACTTGCCGCCAGTTTGAGCGCTTTGGTAGGCGAGGCGTGAATGCGATCGCTAAAATTGCAACGATCGGGTGCCGGGTAGATCAGGTGCCACGCGGTTTGGCGCGGCGCGTCGCCGGCGCCTGCAGCGGGTTGTCCGGCCACGGGTGGCGTGGATAGCGGCCCTTCATGTCGACTTTCACCGCGGCGTAGCTGCCACGCCAGAAGCCCGGCAGGTCGCGCGTGACCTGCACCGGCCGATGCGCGGGCGACAGCAATTCAACCACCAGCGGCACGCGGCCGCCGGCAATGGTCGGGTGCTGGTCGAGACCGAACAGCTCCTGCACGCGGATGGAAAGCTTCGGCCCCTCCTCCGCCTCGTAGTCGATCGGTACCGACGAGCCGGACGGTGCAGCGAAATGCGTCGGCGCTTCGGCCTCGAGCCGGCGGCGCAGATTCCACGGCAGCAGGCCATAGACCGCGTCGGCGAATTCATCGCCGCCGAGCGCCGAGATCGCGGTCTTGCCGGCGAGCGCGGTGGCCAGCCATTCGCCGGCACTTGCCACGAGTGCGACATCGGAGAGGTCGGGCCACTCGTCCCCTTCGGCACGGCGCAGGAACAGCACGCGGTCGCGCCATTGCCGCAGCGCCTTGCTCCACGGCAGGCGGTCGAGACCTTGCCGCGCGACGCCTTCCGCCAGCATGCGCGCAGTCTCGTCGTCGGGCTCGACCTTGCGGCTCTGCTCGCCGAGCGTGACCGCGCCGAGCCGGCGCAGCCGCCGCGCCCGCAGACTTCCGGTCGAGGCGTCGAACGCGATCTCGTCGCGCGCTTCGATGCGATCGCCGAAATGCGCTTCGATCTCCATGAGCGTCAGTGGCGCCGCCAGCAGGATACGGCCCTGCGCGGCGGTGCCGGCGATCTCGCCGACTGCCAGGTAAGTTTCGCGCGCCAGCGCCGACGCCTGATCGACGGCGGCGCCACGGCCGTTGGCGAGCAGGAACGAACCGCCGGTGCCGCGGCTGCGGGCGATGCGTTCGGGATAGGCCAGCGCGAGTAGTACGCCGGGCGAGAGATCGGATGATTGAGAGCTGTCGCTACGCGCGACGCCGCCAGAGCGCGATATCTCTTTGCTCCGCGCCGGGTCTCTCCGCTCCCCTCCCCCCATTCGCCCCGCGAATGGCGGGGAGGGGTCGGGGATGGGGGGTGAGGCCGCATCCGCAGAAGCGCCCCCCACCCCTGACCCCTCCCCGCCACGCGCTTCGCGCGCGTGGGGAGGGGGACCGAGAGAGCCGTCACTGGGAGCGAGAGCAGACCCGTCGCGCCGCAAAGTCTCTGCTTCTCTCCCAGCAACATCCGCCCATCGCTTCGCCATCGCGCGGGCATCCTGCGCGCGCCGGGAACGGTCGCGGCGCAGGCCGTCGACACGATGCGTGAGATCGACGTCGTTGCCGCCGAGCCCGCGCTCGGTCAGCACGGCGGCGATGTCCGCGGCCGTCTCCGCTTCGCCGTGCCCGGCCGCATCGACGACCATGCGCGCGATGCGCGGCGGCAGCGGCAGTTGCCGCAGCGCCCTGCCCTCATCGGTGATGCGGCCGTCGCCATCGATCGCGCCAAGCTCGGTCAAAAGCGTACGCGCCTCCGACCATGCCGCGTGCGGCGGTGGGTCGAGGAAGTCGAGCTTGGTCGGATCGCTGACCCCCCAATGGGCGAGATCGAGCACCAGGCTGGTCAGGTCGGCGGCCAGGATTTCCGGCGTGCTCGACGCGGCGAGCGAGGCGGTCTGCGGCTCGTCCCACAGCCGGTAGCAGACGCCGGGCTCGGTCCGGCCAGCGCGACCGCGGCGCTGATCGGCCGACGCGCGCGACACCCGCACCGTCTCCAGCCGCGTGAGGCCCACATCGGGCTCGTAACGCGGCACCCGCGACAGCCCGCAATCGATCACGATGCGTACGCCTTCGATGGTCAGCGAGGTCTCGGCGATCGACGTGGCCAGCACGACCTTGCGCCGGCCGGCCGGCGACGGCGCGATGGCGCGGTCCTGCACGTCGGCTTCGAGCGCGCCGAACAGCGCGACCACGTCGACCGCGGGATCGTCGATGCGCTCCTTGAGCAGCGTTTCGGTGCGGCGGATTTCGCCCGCGCCGGGCAGGAACGCCAGCACGGAGCCCGGCTCCGCGCGCAGCGCCCGCGCCGCGGCGTCGGCGACCTGGCGATCAACAGGCGCCGTTGCATCGCGGCCGAGGTAACGCGTCTCGACCAGAAAGGCGCGGCCCTCGCTCTCGATCACCGGCGCGTCGCCTAACAGCTTCGCCACCCGCGCGCCGTCGATGGTGGCGGACATCACCAGGATCTTCAGGTCCTCGCGCAAGCCGCGCTGCACGTCGCGCGCCAGCGCCAGGCCGAGGTCGGCGTCGAGCGAGCGCTCGTGGAATTCGTCGAACAACAGCGCCGCGACGCCGTCGAGCGTGGGATCGTCGAGCACCATGCGCGTGAACACGCCCTCGGTGACCAGCTCGACCCGGGTCCTGCGCGACACTTTTGAGGCAAATCGCACGCGATATCCGACGGTCTCGCCCACTTGTTCGCCGAGCGTCGCCGCCATACGTGCGGCGGCGGCGCGCGCCGCCAGCCGGCGCGGTTCGAGCACGATGATCTTCTTGCCCGCCGACCACGGTTCCGCCGCCAGCGCCAGCGGCACCCGCGTGGTCTTGCCGGCGCCCGGCGGCGCGACGAGAACGGCGGCGTTGGCCGCGCGCAACGCCGATGTCAGCGCAGGCAGTGCGTCGTCGATGGGAAGTGCCGTAGTCATTAGCGTTAATAGCTTCCTAAGCCTGCCCCTGGCATTGGTCTTGAATCAGTAAAGGCGAATGAAACAACCGGTACCGTATATGAGACAAATGGGAACCGATTCGGCACGCCCGATGTCCAACAATGACGCATCCGCCAAGCAGCGGATCGAGTGGGTCGACTACGCCAAGGGCTTCTGCATCGTCTTTGTCGTGATGATGCATTCGACGCTCGGCGTCGGACAGGCCACGGGCAGTGAAGGCTGGCTGCATTATGTGGTCGCATTCGCACAGCCGTTCCGGATGCCGGACTTCTTCCTGATCTCGGGCTTGTTCCTGGCGCAGGTCATCGACCGCGACTGGCGCACCTATCTCGACCGCAAGGTCGTGCACTTCTTCTATTTCTATCTGCTGTGGACCGCGATCCAGTTCGCGCTGAAGGCGCCCGGCCTGGTGCAAGGCCACGGCGTCACCGGCGTCGCCTGGCTCTATCTCGAAACTTTCTGGGAGCCGTTCGGCACGCTCTGGTTCATCTACCTGCTGCCGATCTTCTTCGTCATCACCAAGCTCGCGCGCGGCTGGCACATCCCCGCGCTCGCGATCTGGGTGGTCGCGGCGGCGCTCGAGATCGCGCCGATCCACACCGGCTGGACCGTCGTCGACGAGTTCGCCGGCCGCTTCGTCTACTTCTACACCGGCTACATCCTGGCGCAGCGCATCTTCACGCTGGCGTCGCAGGTGCAGGCGCAGCCGGAGACGGCGCTTGCCGGTCTCGTGGTCTGGGGCCTCGTCAACGGCTTCCTGGTGTTCAACGGGTACGCCCAGCTTCCGTTCGTCTCGCTCGCGCTCGGCCTCGCCGGCGCCGCCGCGGTGGTGGCGGTCTCGGCGCTCCTGGCGCAAATTCGTCTATTTGAGCCGCTGCGCTACTGCGGCGAGAAGTCGATCGTCATCTACCTGGCGTTCTTCCTCGGCATGGCGGCGAGCCGCACGGTCCTGCTCAAATACGGCTGGATCACCGACATCGGCACCATCTCGGCGATCGTCACGTTCGCGGGCCTGTTCGGCGCGCTGATGCTGTACTGGATCGTGCGCCGGACGCCGCTGTGGTTCCTGTTCGAGCGGCCGCAGGCGTTCTGGATCGCGCC
>Ga0075420_100002728_pt1 | contig 15312 bp, 17 predicted proteins | sample SoiMetdeltSBSDD4_FD_75296 | JGI IMG/M metagenome (GOLD analysis project Ga0075420, IMG submission 75296) | Bulk soil microbial communities from a Populus tree surrounding site in Tennessee, USA - Soil MetaG P. deltoides SBSDD4 | ecosystem: Environmental > Terrestrial > Soil > Tree plantation... | reverse complement strand
CGAGGCGGTTGTTCAGCCACAGGCGCCCGCGCTTCACCTCCACGGAGCGCAGGCCGATCCGGCGACGCTCGCGCTGCACCACCCGTCGCCGCTCTCGCACGGTGATCTGCGCCGTGTAGAGCTGGGGATTCTCGGGCGACCACAGCTGCGGAGCCGGCACCCGCATCGACAGCCGGAGGCGCCGCTGCTGCGAGCGCTGCCGCGGGAGCCGGAAGCTCTGCTTGGTCACGCGGCCGCTCGGCGAACGCAGCCGGACGTCCACGGTGGGGGCGATCGAGCGCTCGGCGCGGCGCTGAAGCTTTCCGTCGAGAAGCAGCTCTGCGCGGCATCCGCGAGCAGGCCCGCGGCAGCTCACGCGCGACATCGTGCCGAGGTCCTCGATGTGCGCCGGCCCGGCGGGTACCAGCGCCACCGGCCGCACGATCCCGTTCCAGTTCCACCAGCCCTCTGGGAGGCCCGGGTTCTTGCGGCCGTCGACGATCACCACCAGCTTGTTCTGCCGGCCCGGCCGCAGGCCGCGGGCCTCGTACGTGAAGGGGGTGTACGGATCCACGTGGCGGCCGAGGCGGCGCCCGTTCAGGAACACGGTCGCGCTGCGGCGCACGCTCTCGAAGCGGAGCAGCCAGCTGAATCCGCGCGGGGTCGGCGGGCCGCGGAAGCTCACGCGGTAGCGGCGCACCTGGCCGGGATACAGCTCGGGAAGGGCGCGCGTGTCGAACACGCTTGGCACGCTGGTGGGCGACCAGTCGCCGGGCACCTGCGCGGCGAGGCCGGCCGCGGTGGCCGGTGCGGACGGGGCGGCGCTCTCCGGCGCCGTCTCCTCGGGAGGAGCCTCCTGCGGCGGCGCCGGGGCGCCCACCTCGGTGCGCATCTCCCAGCCCTCCGAGAGGGCGCGCTCGCGCGGCGGCGCTGCCTGCGCGCTCGAGGGCGCGCCCGCGGCGAGGAGCGCCGCGGCGATGGCGATCGGGAATGCCGCAGGGACGGACGGGCGCCGCATCACGGCAGTCACCGTAGCCAGATGTGACGATTCCGTCTGAGAGAGTTCGCCCGTGCCGCCGCTCGCAGCAGGGGTCGAGTTCCTCGACGCGCCGCTCGCCGTATTCGGCGTGCTGCTGGTGTCCGGCGCGCTCATCTCCGGGCTCGCGCGCCGGTCATTCCTGTCCCTGACGGCGGCCTTCGTGGTCGCGGGCTTTCTGCTCGGCGAGGGCGGGCTCGAGGTGCTGGAGCTCGATCCCACGTCGCAGTTCGTGCAGGGGCTCGCGGTCGTCGCGCTGATCGTGATCCTGTTTCGCGACGGCCTCGAGGTGGAGGCGGAGATGCTCCAGGAGGCCTGGCATCTCCCGGTCCGGAAGCTCGTGCTCGCCATGCCGCTCACGTGCGTGCTGGTGGCCCTCGCGACCCATGCGCTCACGGACCTCGGCTGGACCGAGTCCTTCCTCTTGGGCGCCCTGCTCTCGCCGACCGATCCGGTGCTGTCCTCCGCGGTGATCACAAACCCGCGCGTGCCCCGGCTCATCCGCCACTCGCTCAACCTCGAATCGGGCTTGAATGACGGCCTCGCGCTGCCGGCGGTGCTCGCGTTCACTGCCGCCGCCGCGGGCGAAGAGGACTTCGTGTGGTGGGAGTTCGTGCTCCAGGACGTGCTGGTCGGGCTGCTGTCGGGTCTGGCGGTGGCGTTCGTGGCGTCGCGGCTGATGCCGAGCGGCCGCGCGCTCGGGCACGCGATCAGCTCGCATCAGAAGGCGCTCTACGGCCTCGGCGTGGCGTTCACCGCGTATGGCACGGCGACGCTGCCGCCGGAGGGCAACGGCTTCATCGCGGCGTTCGTGGCCGCGATCGCGCTCGGGATCTGGCGCCCGGACATCCGCGAATGCTTCGAGGCGCAGAGCGAGGACCTGGTCGAGATAGTGAAGCTCGGGATCTTCGTCGTCTTCGGCGCGATCATCACGCTCGACGGCCTGTTCGGCGACGGCTGGGCGGCCGTCGGGGTCGTGGCCTTCACCCTGCTGGTGGCCCGGCCGGTCGCGGTGTTCGCCGCGCTGACCGGCACGCGCCAGGTGGACACTGCGCAGAAGGCCTTCATGGCGTGGTTCGGACCGAAGGGAGTGGCCACCATGGTGTTCGCCCTGTTCGTGCTCGGCTCGGCGGTCCCGGACGGCGAGCGGATCGCCAACATCGCCGCGCTCGCCGTGCTCGTCTCGATAGTTGCCCACGGACTCAGCGACCATGCGGGAGTGCAGTGGATCACGCGCCGGAAGCTGGACGCGAACTGACGCACGACGGCCGCGCGGGGTAGTACATTGCTCCCGCCCCTGGCAGGGGCGACGGGGAAGATTCTTCAACTGGGGGCTCCTATGCACGCTTTGCGCTCGCGGACCGGCGTGGTCTCGATCACGGTCTCAGCCGCCGTTCTTCTCGCTCTGCCGGTGGTCGCCGCCGGCCAGGTCCCGGGGGTGGACAAGGTGGTCGGTGGCGTCACGGACACCGCCGAGAGCGTTGCTCCCGTGCCGCTGCCGGCGCTGCCGGCGCCGCCGGCCCAGCAGGCGCCGGCGTCGAAGCCGCCCGCCGCCGCTCCCGCGCCCGCGCAAGCAGCTCCCGCGCCGAATGCCGCGGCGCCCGCAGCCCCGCGCCACTCGGCGACCGCCGCGGCGCCGCGGGCGGCCTTGAGCTCCGGGAAGGCCTCCGGGCGCAGCGCGTCAGCGGCACAGGCGGCTGACAAGGACGACGGCGGCGTGAGAGCACGCAGCGCGTCTGACGCGCCCGCGCGCGCGAGCCAGGACGACTCGGCGGACGAGTCGGGCGGCGGCTCGGACCTGGCGAGTGCGGCGGGCGACCTGCCCGAGGACGCCGGCCCCGACACGCTGCCGTTCACCGGGCTGCGGCTCGCGCTGATCCTGATGGCCGGCCTCGCCGCCATGGCGGGTGGCCTGGTGCTTCGGCGGAGTGCAGGCAACGCCAGGCGCTGATGTAGCCACCCCCGGCCGCTGAAGTAGATTCCCGGGCATGGAGACCTGGGACATCGCTTCGCTGGACGTTCAGCCCCACCAGCCCGAGGTGCTGCGGAGCGACCCGGAAGCGCGCGTGATCGCGATCAACCTGCCGGCCGGCGAGCGCCTCCAGGAGCACCAGGTCCACGAGCGCGCCTGGGTGGTGGTCGCGGCAGGCGAGGTGGAGTTCGAGGAGGACGGCAGATCGGTCGCCGGCGGCTGTGGCTTCGTCGCCCATTTCGAGCCCAAGCAGCCACACGAGGTGCGCGCCACGAGCGACGCCTTGCTCGTCCTACTGCTCGCCCCGTGGCCGGGCGTGGGGCATCCCAGCCAGCGCTAGCATCCGCAGAGCATGGACCCCACGCGGAAGCGAAAGCTCCGGCTCGTCGTCGCGCTCAGCGCCGCGCTGCTGCTCGCCACGGCGTTGATCTACACGAGCTTCAGCGCGTCCACCGAGGCCAGCAAGCCGAGCGAGATCAAGCCCGGGCGCTCGTACGAGGTGACCGGCAAGGTCGTGAAGGGCTCGATCCGGCATCGCGGCGACGACCTGCGCTTCCGAATCCGCGACCGCGATGGGACCCAGTCGGTGCCGGTCGAATACACCGGGGTCGTTCCCGACCCGTTCCGGGAGGGCCGCGAGGTGATCGTGTCGGGCGAGCTCGAGAACGGCACCTTCGTGGCCGAGCGCGACTCGCTCGTCACGAAGTGCCCGTCGAAGTTCACGAAGAGCTGACGTGGAGGGGGTCGGGTCCGCCTGCCTCGCCGTCGCGCTGCTGACGGCGCTCTACGCCGTCGCCGCCTCGATCTACGGGGGGCGCACCCGGCGCCGCGCGTGGATCAGCTCCGGCCGCCGCGCGATGTACTGCGTGGCGGCGCTCAGCGTCACGGCCTTCGCCCTGCTCGAGTCGGCGTTCCTGCGCTCGGACTTCTCATACGCGCTCGTGGCCGAGGGCTCGTCCAGGGACACGCCGACCTTCTACAAGGTCACCGCGGTGTGGGCCACGCAGGACGGCTCGCTGCTGCTCTGGGTGACCCTGCTGTCGATCTTCTCGACCACCGTGCTGTTCCTGACGCGGCGCTCGCTGCGCGACATCACGCCCTGGGCGACCGCGGTGCTCGGCTGCATCGCAGCTTTCTTCCTGCTGCTGATGGTCGGCTGGGAGAACCCGTTCGACACGCTCGCGGTGCCGCCCCCGGACGGCGCGGGCCTGAACCCGCTGCTGCGCCACCCGGCGATGATGATCCACCCGCCGATGCTCTACACGGGCTACGTGGGGTTCTCGATCCCGTTCGCGTTCGCGATCGGGGCGCTGATCGCGCGCCGGACGGGCGCCGACTGGATCCGCGCCACCCGGCGCTTCGCGCTGATCGCGTGGACCTTCCTCGGCACAGGGATCATGCTCGGCGCGCTCTGGTCGTACACGGAGCTCGGCTGGGGCGGCTACTGGGCCTGGGACCCGGTCGAGAACGCTTCGGTGATGCCCTGGCTCGTGGGCACCGCCTTCCTGCACTCGATCATGGTCCAGGAGAAGCGCGGGATGCTGAAGGTCTGGAACGTGTCGCTGATCTGCGCCACCTTCACGCTGGCGCTGATGGGCACCTTCCTGGTGCGGAGCGGGATCCTCGAGTCGATCCACGCGTTCGGCGCGTCCACGATCGGCGTCCAGTTCCTCGTTTTCATCGGCCTGGTGATCGCCGTGTCGGCGGGGTTGATCATCGCCCGCCTGCCCTACCTGCGCTCGGAGGCGAGGCTCGACTCGCTGCTCTCGCGTGAGGCCTTCTTCCTGCTGAACAACCTCGTGCTCGTGGGGCTCTGCCTCGTGATCCTGTGGGGAACGTTCTTCCCGCTGATCTCTGAGGCGATCACCGGCACCGAGGCGAGCGTCGGGCCGCCGTGGTTCAACCGGCTGGTCACGCCGCTGGCGCTCGTGCTCGTGCTGCTGACGGCGATCGGGCCGATGCTCGCGTGGCGGCGGTTCTCGCCGTCCTCGCTGCGGCGGATCCTGACGGTGCCGCTCGCAGTGGTCGCGGTCGTGCTCGTGGTGCTGCTGGCGCTGACCAACGCGGCGGACAGCCCTCCCTCGCTCGCCATGTTCTGCCTGGTGGCGTTCGTACTGGCGGCTGTGGGGCAGGAGCTCTGGCGCGGCACGGTGGCGCGCCGCACCGTGAGCGGCGAGTCCTGGCCGCGCGCCCTGGCGCGCCTCACCGGTCGCAACCGCCGCCGCTACGGTGGTTTCCTCGTGCACGCGGGCATCGCGGTGCTGTTCCTCGGCGTGGCGGCGTCCTCGGCGTTCCTCGACCAGCGCGACGTGCGCCTGTCGCCCGGGGAGTCCTTCGAGGTGAACGGCTACGACGTGACCTACCGCGAGGCCACGGCCAAGCTCGGCGGCGACTCCGCCGGGACCGGCGCGCCGATCTCCTTCGGCGCGGTGCTCGACGTGCGGAAGAACGGCAAGCACTTCGTGCTCCGGCCGTCGCGCAACTACTACGCCAGTAGCGACCCCTCGCTCGGCACGATCTCGCGCTTCTTCGAGGGCGAGGCCACCAGCGAGGTGGACGTCCGCTGGGGCCTCACTCGCGACTTCTGGCTGGCGGTGCGACCGGACATCGGCTCGCTCGAGCAGCCGATCCGCGAGGCGGACGCCAAGTTCGCCGACTCGCCTGGTGACGTGCAGGCGCTGATCATCGCCTCGCTGGCCGAGCGGTACCGCAGCGATCCGCCGCCCGCGGCGTTCAGGGCCATCGCGTCGCCGCTGGTGGTGTGGATCTGGATCGGCGGCGGCATCGCCGTGCTCGGCGCCCTGGTCGCAGCATGGCCCTCGCCCGAGGCCCGGCTGCGGCGGGTGCGCTCGCTTTACTCGGCCCGCGTGGGCCAAGAGCTCTCGCGCGCGTAGGCGCCGGTGGAGTACGCACTCGCCCTGCTCGTGCTCGCCGCGCTCGTGGCCGCGGTCGTGTGGCTGCCGCTGCGGCGTCGCGGCGAGGAGGAGCGCCACGAGGAGACGATGCTCGCCGAGCTGAGCGCCGCCAAGGAGGCGAAGTACCGCGAGATCCGCGACGCCGAGCTCGACCACCGCATGGGCAAGCTCTCGCGCGACGACTGGCGCTCGGTGGACCGCGATCTGCGCGCCGAGGCCATCGAGATCCTGCGCCAGCTGGACCGGATCGAGGGACGCACGCCCGACGGCGGAATGGACCGCTAGAGGCGGCGCTGCCGCGCGGCTTCTCCGCTAGCCTTGCGGACCTCATGGAAGCGATTCTCAGCGGCCTCCAGATCATCCTCGCGGTGGTCGTGATCGTGCTGATCCTGCTCCACTCGGGCAAGGACGCCGGCCTGTCCGGCGCGTTCGGCGTGGGCACCGGCGCGGGCCCCTTCGGCGGCGGCTCGCTGGTAGAGCGCAACCTGAATCGCTGGACGGTCTTCTTCGCCCTCCTCTTCGTGGTGAACGTGATCGTGCTGCTGAAGATCTAGGCGCAAACCAGGCCGCGTGGCCGGGTCGCGCGGCGAGCCTCACGGCTCGCTTTAGCCGGTTGCGCCCGTGAAGCGGACGGCGTCCGCCCTCATCGCCGGGCACACCACTCCGTAGGCGAAGCGGCGCCCGTAGAACTCGCCGTCGCTCGTGAGCTTTTGGTCGCGGGTGAGCGCCTGCGCGCGGGAGAGGATGCTGAGCACGCTGTCGGTCAGGCGCAGGTCGCGCAGCGGGCGGGTGACCTCGCCGTCCTCGATCAGGAAGGTGCCGTCGCGGGTGACCGCCGTGATCAGCGTCTCCTTGGGGCGCACCACGTTGGCGTACCAGAGGCGGGTCACGTAGATGCCGCGCTCGACGGCGGCGCAGAGCTCGCCCTCGTCCGTGGCGCCGCCCCCGGCGAGGACGAGGTTCGTGGGGTGGGGCCCGCTGGGGTCGCCGCCCGGGGCCAGCGCGTGGCCGGTGCTCACCGCGCCGGCCACGGCGGCGCTGCGCACGTCATGCGCGACCCCATAGGCGACCCCGTCCTGGAGCAGTGGGACGGGCGCCTTTCGGGTGCCCTCGGCGTCGAACGAGCGCGGCAGGGTGCGCGCGCTCGTGGGCGAGTCGGAGACGTTGATCGCCGGGGCGGCGACAAGCTCCCCGATCCGGCCGGCCAGGGCGCCGCGGCCCTCCGCGTGCGCGAGGCCGTTGAAGGCCGTCTCGCCCAGCAGGTCGAGCAGCCAGCCCACCGCCTGCGGCTCGAACACCACCGTGTATTCCCCGGGAGGAAGCTCCACCGGCTCCCCGCCCCTGGTCGCCTTCAGTGCAGCACGCTCGGCAAGCGCGCCCGCCGAAAGTTGGCCGACGGCGACGGCGGCGTCGGACGCGTACCCGCTGCGGCCGTTCGACGCGATACAGATCACCTTCATGAACGCATCGGTCCGGGCCTCCTGGGCGCCTCCGTCCTCCGTGGCCCAGGCCTGGTCCTGCTCCGCAACCGTCCAGATCCCGTGCGCCTCGACACCGTGCGCGTCCGCTTCGACGAAGGCATCGGCGAGGGCGGCTCCGCCGCCGGCGGGATCGAGCTCCGCCGTGGCGGGGTCGGACGCCTCCACCGGAGCGACATCGCGGTCGGGCTCGAAGCCGGGGAAGCTGCCGTCGTGCGTGGCCTCGGCCGCCTCGGCCGCGAACCGCGCCCGCGCGGCGCAGTCCGCGAGCGAGTCGTCGTCCACCTCATTCGTGGAGGCGCGTCCGACGTTCCCGCGCTTCGGCACGGCGATCTCGACCGTCACGTCGTCGATCCCGGTGGACTGCGTCGGCCGGCTCGCGGCGAAGCGCAGCATCAGCGAGCGCTCGCGCGTGACGAGTGCCAGAGCACCGGGGCCGGCGCGTTTCGCCGCGCGCTCCGCGATGTCGAGGGTGTTCACGCCACGCCGACCTCGACGTTGCGGAAGCGCGCGGGGGCAGCGCCGTGCGAGACCCGCATCACCTGGCCCGGCTCGCCCTTGCCGCAGTCGAGTAAGGAGATCAGCTGCCAGGCGCCCTCCGAGCAGACGGCGTCGCAGCTGCCCCAGAACTCGGGGGTGACGCCCGCGTAGCTGGGGTTGCGAAGCATCCGGCCGCGCTCGCCGCCGCGGATCTCCCACGCCGCCTCGCCCTCGAACTGGAAGTGGAGACGGCGGTTGTCGATCGACCACGAGCGGTTGGTCTCGATCAGCAGGCCCTCGCCGGTGTCGGCGAGCAGGTCGTCGAGGTCGCCCGCCTCGCCGGGCTCGAGGTTCACGTTCGTCATCCGCACGATCGGCTGGCGGTCGAAGCCCTCGGCGCGCATGCAGCCCCCCGAGCGGTCGAGCCCGATCTCCGCCGCGGTCTCGCGCGAGGATAGAAAGCCCGCCAGCACGCCCTCGCGGAGGATCGGCACGGGGCGGCCCTCCACGCCCTCGTCGTCCCAGCGGTAGCTGCCGAGGCCACCCGGGTTCGTCGCGTCGGCGGTCACGCTCACGTGCTCGGAGCCGAAGCGCAGTGACCCGATCGCGTCCGCGGGCACGAAGCTGGTGCCGGCGTACGAGGCCTCGCGGCCGAGGACCCGGTCGAGCTCCACGGCGTGGCCGACCGACTCGTGCACCTGGAGACCGAGCTGCTCCCCGGCCAGGATCAGCGTGGTGCGCCCCGGCGGGCAGGCCGGTGCGTGCAGCAGGGCCACGGCTTCCGAGGACACGCGCGGCGCGTGCCCCGGCAGCTCGAGCTCGAGGAAGTGTTCGTATCCGGCCTGGGCCACGTGCCCGCCGTGCGAGGCGGGGTACGAGCGGATCTGGCTGTCGCTGCCCTGCACGGCCACGGCGGCGATGCCGCCGCCGCATTCGGTGGTCAGCTGCTCGCAGAGGGCGCCCTCCGTACTGGCGAAGATCTTCTCGGTGCGGAAGGCGGAGAAGCGCGCGAGCGTGAGGTTCACCCCGGGTTCGGTGCGCAGCCCCGCGTCCGCCGCGAGCAGCACCGCGAGCTTCTCCTCCAGCGGCACCTCGAACGGGTCGCGCGCGACGGGGTTCGCCCACTCGCCGTGCGCCGGCGGCTCGGGCGCCAGCGCAGCCAACTCCGGAATCGCCGGCTGCGCCTCCGCGATGGCGAGCGCGCGCTCGAGCGCCGCCTGGGCGTCACCGCGGTCCGTGCCGCGCACTGCCGCGAACCCCCAGGCGCCTCCCACGCGCACGCGCACGCCGATGCCCTCGCTCTCGCCGGAGTCGAGCTGGTCGGGCTGGCCGTTGCGGGTGGAGAGGCGCTCCACCCTTGAACGCACGAAGCGCGCGTCGGCATAGCCGGCGCGCGCTCGCGCACTGTCGATCAGGTTCGCGAGCAGGTCCCGCACCCTGCGAGCCTACCCGCGGTCCGCGCCTTAGGCCTCCTGCTTCACCGCCGAGATGTCGAGGCTCAGGGTGACCTTCTCGCCCACCAGGAGGTTGCCGCTCCCGAGTGCCTGGTTGAAGGTCATGTTCCAGTCGCCGCGCTTCAGCTGGCCGGTGACCTCGATGCCCACGCGCTCGTTGCCCCACGGGTCCGTCTCGGTGCCGAGAACCACGGCGGTCAGCTTGACCGACCCCGTAACCCCGTTCATCGAGAGGTCGCCCTCGATCTCGAAGGTGTCCTCGTCGAGCGGACGGATCTCTGTGGACTCGAAGCGGAGCTCCGGGTTGGCGTCCGCGCCGAAGAAGTCCGCGGAGCGCAGGTGCTCGTCACGGGCGGGCTCGTCCGTGCTGACCGAGCTGACCTGCGCGGTGCCGTACGCGCGCGCCGCCGAGAGGTCGTCGCCTACCTCGAGAGTGCCCTCGAACTGCTCGAACCTGCCGCGCACCGTCGCGATACCGAGGTGCTTCACGGAGAAGCCGACGGTCGAGTGAGCCGGGTCTACGGTCCAGGTGCCAGTAGGGATGAGCGTCGCAGTAGCAGTGGAATTCATTGTCTGTGTCCCCTCGTTTGGAGCCAACTAATTGCACAGACAACTATTGCACCGGGCGGGGTCCTGGACCATGGCCGAAACCGGCCCATGCATGTACTTATCTTACGTAAGTAGAGAGCGCGGCGGCCGCGGCGGCGCGGCCGGTGCGCACCGCCCCCTCCATGTAGCCGCAGACCCACTGGTCCGAGCCGCACACGTAGAACGGCGGCTCGTGCGTGCCGTGCAGCGGGCCCACTGACATCACGTCGCCGGGACGCCAGCCCGTGATGTAGCCGCGCGTCCAGGGGTCCACGCCCCAGCGCCGGAAGAAGACGGCCTGCGTGTCGCGCGCCCGCTCGCCGAACGCCTCCGCCATCTCCTCGGTCAGCTCGGCCTCGAGCTGCGCCTGCGAGGTGGTGAGGAAGGCGGCGAGGCGCTCGGGCGGGACCAGCGTGGACATGATCCCCTCGCGCTGGACCCAGGTGCCCCCGATCACGGCGGTCTCGAAGTAGCAGTCGCCGTTCTGGCCCTGCTCGTGCCAGAAGGAGTCCTCGTAGGTGAACACGACCTTCGCCGCGAGCGCGTGACGCTGGCGGTCGAGCGACTGCATGCGCTCGTCCGAGACGCCCTCGACGCGCACGTGGCGCAGCGGGCCGACCGGCAGCGCGCACACCACGGCGTCTGACTCGAAGCGCTCGCCCGTCTCGGTCGTCACGCTGCAGCCCTGGGGCGAGACGCGCATGCGCGTGACTGGGGTGGCGTACCTGATCCGGTGGCCGAGCTCCTCCGCCATCCGAAGCGCCACGGTGGCCGATCCCTCCGCCACGCGGTTGCACTCCCAGACCTCGTAGTTGTAGAAGCCGTTGCCGCCGGCGGCCGCCTCCTTGCGCAGCTCCGCCAGCAGCGAGGTGCGCTCGATCGACTCCGCGGACAGCGCCAGCATCGCGAGGTCGCGGGCGCGCACCACGCCCCGCGTGGCGCCTCGGTCCCGCATCCAGGCCGCCATCGAGAGGCGGTCGAGCCGCTCGGCGTCGGGATGCGACCACGGGTCCTCGGGGTCGACGCTCGCGGCGAGCTTGCCGAACTCCCCGTTGAGTGCCGCGTAGCTCTCGCGGTCGGCGTCGCTCATCCAGGGGAAGTCGTCGCCCACGTAGCGCCCGTCGGCGAGCACCCAGGTGTCCTCGCCGGGCAGTTGGGGAAATGACGGGACGATGGTCAGTCCGAGCTCCTCGGCAAGCTGCACGTAGGCGCGATGGAACGGACCGATCACCTCTCCGCCGAGCTGGACGATGCGCCCGTCGGCGAGCGTCGTCTGCTCCACGCGCCCGCCCGGGCGGTTGCGTGCCTCGAGCACGATCACGTCCGTGCCCTGGTTCATCAGGTCGCGTGCCGCGCTCAGGCCCGCAAGGCCGGCGCCCGCGACAATGACGTCGCATTTCACGGGGGCATCCTTTCATGAGCGATACCGAACTCAGAGCGCTGACGGCGCTCGGCTTCGACGAGCTGCGGCAGGCCACCGGTGGCCTCGGCTCGATCCACCAGGCGCTCGCCGCGCGAGTGTTCCGTGCGGTCGGACCGGGCGCCGCGCTCGTGCGCCCGCTGTACGAGCCGATCACGCGCGGCGTCTATGCGGGCCTCGGGCTCGGCACGCGCGCGATCGGCCTGGCGGCACAGGCTGCCGTGGCTCGGCGCGACGCGCCAGCGCTCTCCACGACCCCCCGCGGCAGCGCGCTGATAGCGGCCGTCACAGGCCTGCGCGGCGATGCGCTCGAGGCCGAGGGCAGCCCGCTCTGCCAGCCGATGGCCGTGCGCGTGGGCGGCGAGCCGGTCGCACTCGACACGGAGGCGCTGCGGGCGGCCTTCCCGGACGCCACCCCGCGCCTGGTCGTGTTCCTACATGGCCTGATGGAGACCGAGTTCTCGTGGGGCGCGCGCGAGAGCTACGGCAGCCGCCTCGCCCGCGAGCTCGGCTGCACCCCCGTGTACGTGCGCTTCAACAGCGGCCGCCACATCTCGGAGAACGGGCGCTCGCTCAGCGGACTGATGGAGGAGCTGGTGGCCGCCTGGCCCGGCGGTGCGGCGGAGATCGCGCTCGTGGGCCACTCGATGGGCGGGCTGGTGGCCCGCAGCGCGTGCTGCCACGGCGCGCAGGACCACGCGGAGTGGGTCCGGCTCGTCACGCACAGCGTCTCGCTCGGCTCTCCGCACATGGGCGCGCCGCTCGAGCAGGCGGTGCACGTGCTGAGCGCGGGGCTCGCGGCGCTGCCGGAGACGCGCCCGGTGGCCAACCTCCTGCGCCGCCGCAGCGGCGGCATCCGCGACCTACGTCAGGGATCGCTCGTGGACGAGGACTGGCGCGACCGCGACCCGGACGCGCTGCGCGCGGCCGCCTGCTCGGAGGTCCCGCTGCTGGAGGGCGCCACGCACTGCTTCGTGTCGGCCACGATCACGCGCAGCCAGCGCCACCCGCTCGGGCGGCTGCTCGGCGACACGCTCGTCCTGGTGCCGAGCGCCTCGGGCCGCAGCCGCACGCGCCGGATCCCGTTCGACGAGGAGTACGGCATGCACCTCGGGGGCGCCACCCACTTCGCGCTCTTGAACCACCCGGCGGTCTACGAGCGGCTGAGGGACTGGCTCGCCGTGGCGCCGCAGCGCGTCTAGACGCCGCGCGGGGCGGCGTTGTCGAGCACCACTCGCATGAGGTCGCGGATCGACAGCATCCCGACCACCTCGCTGCCTTCCACGAGCGGCATGTGGCGGAAGCCGCCGTGGATCATGAGCACCGCGGCGTGCTGGGTGGTGTCGTCCGGCCCCATCGTGTCGGGGTCGCGCGTCATCCAGTCGGCCACGACCGTGTCGTCCTGGATGCCGGCCGCGACGGCGCGGAGCACGTCGCGCTCGGTGAGGATCCCGGCGAGATCGGAGCCCTCCAGCACCAGCACGGCGCCCACGTCGCGGTCCACCATCCGCTGAGCCACCTCCTGGAGCGCCTCGTCGGGCGAGACGGTGAGGAGGTCACGCGACATGTGATCGCGGGCGACCGGCATGCGCGGACTCTAGAACAGCGAAGGCCGTGCCGGTCGCTCAGGCTTCGTGTCCGGGATCGATGCGCTTCGCCCGGTGGAACCCGAGCTGGCCCTCCGGCTCCTCGAACTCGGCGAAGAACGGCTCCAGCACCATGCCGGTGTGGTCGCCGAAGTCCACCCGCTCGAGGATGCGGCCCACGAAGCGGGTGGGGCACTCGTCGAGCAGCGGCACTCCCTCGGGGCCGGGGCGCCAGGAGACGCGCTCGAACTTGTCGAGGTCGTCGCCGGTCTCGCCGCCGAACAGCTCGGCCAGGTCGGTGGCGCCCTCGGGAACCAGGTGGATGCCCATCGAATTGGCCCCGCGCGCGACCCGGAAGGTGTGGTTCTTCTCCGAGATGCCGGCCAGGAAGCGCGGCGGGTGGATGCTCGCCTGGGTGGCGAACCCGATCAGGCAGCCGCCCCGCTCGCCGCCGGCCGCGACCGTGGCGATGAACATCGGATAGTCGAGCTGCGCGACCAGCTTCTGGAAGCTCTGTTCCGTGGGACCCATTCGGTGCCGAAGACTAGGCTGAGCTCATGGGACAGCCAGTCGTTCACTTCGAGATCATTGGCAAGGACGGGGAGAAGCTTCAGCGCTACTACGGCGAGCTCTTCGGGTGGGAGATCGACTCGAACAACCCGATGAAGTACGGCACAGTCCAGCGTGAGGGGAACACGAACGCGGACGGCGTGGGCATCGGCGGGGGCGTCGGCTCCGGCCCGGAGGGTTACGACGGCCACGTGACGTTCTATATCGAGGTACCGGACGTCGAGGCGGCGCTCGCGAAGGCCGAGGAGCTGGGCGGTTCGCGCGTGATGGGCCCGGACGAGGTGATGGAGGGTCTGGAGATCGGGCTGTTCACGGACCCCGAGGGCCATGTGGTCGGCGTCGTAAGCCGCGGGCAGGCCCGCTAGTTGTCGCGGATGTCCTCCGCGACCCGCTCCTTGAAGGGCTTCAACTTGTCGTAGAGCTCGTCGGGCGGGACCGGCTCCTCGGGATCCGACTCGCCCACGAGCCACGGCGCGGCGTCGACGGCCGTACGCCAAGCGGCCTCCTCCGGGTCGCTGTCGTCGCTCGCCCCGCCCGCCTCGGGCGGCGCCGGCTCGACCTTGTCGAGGTAGACGTTCGTGTACTGGCCGCGCTGCTGCTCGTGGTACTCGATCCGCGCGCGCTGCCCTTGAAGCTCCTGGGCGCGCTGGCCGATCGACTCGCGGAAGGTCGTGTACTCGTTCCCGTCCGCGTCCCTGACCGCGTAGCGGATCGTGCCACTGCGCGTCTTGACGGGCTCGACCTCGGCGAGCGTGACGACCGCTTCCATGGTCCAGCCCTGATACCCGGACGGGTAGGTGGGGAAGCGTTGGCGGCGCGGCGCGATTGCGACGGCGAATACGACGGCGTAAGCTCCGAAGCGTGCCTCTGAAGGCCGCCACCATTCGCGTGAGCCAGGACCTGTGGTCGCTGCTCGAGGAGGAGGCGGCGCGCCAGCAGATCAGCGTCTCGCAGTTCGTGCGCGATGCCGCGCTGCTGCGAGTAGGCCACCTCGCCGGCGCGCGCGGCGACGACAGCGGTCTCATCAAGATCGGCCAGCTCGCCGTTCAGTCCGACGGCGAGCGGCGCCGCTTCAATTCCGAGGAGCGCCGCGCGAAGCTCGCGGATCCGGTGCGCCTTCAGGCGATCGCAGATACCGGCCTCATGGGCACCAAGGAGGACCCGGTGCTGCACCGGCTCACGAGGCTTGCGGCGAAGACGCTCGACGCCTCGGTAGCGCTGATGTCGCTGGTCGAGGAGGATCGCCAGTTCTTTGCGAGCTCGTACGGGCTCCCCGAGCCCTGGGCCAGCGAGCGGGCTACCGGCCTGCTGCACTCGTTCTGCCAGCACGTCGTGGTCTCGAATCAGCCGCTCCTGGTCAGCGACGCCCGCAAGCACCCGCTCGTCCAGCGCAACCTCGCGATCGAGGACCTCGACGTGATCGCGTACATCGGCACTCCGCTCGTCGACTCCAGAGACAACACGCTGGGCAGCATGTGCGTGATCGAACACGAGCCGCGCCAGTGGCGCTCACACGACGTCGAGCTTCTCCACGACATCGCCGCCGCGGTGATGGATCGGGTCGAAAACCGCTCCTGACGACGATGTGATGGCGGATCCGCCATCGCAGCCCCTGGACCCTCGTTTGTCGGCCCTCGGTGGGGGTAGCCGAGCTGACCAACAAGGAGGGAGTGGAGATGGCAGCAATCAAGATTTCGGACTCAGTCCAGCAAGGGATCGACGCGTTCTTCGCATTCGTACCGAACCTGATCGCGTTCGTGGTGATTTTGGTCGTGGGCTACTTCATCGCGAAGCTGCTCGCGGGGATCGTCCGCAAGGCGCTCGAGCGCCTCGG
>Ga0075420_100002726_pt1 | contig 15317 bp, 17 predicted proteins | sample SoiMetdeltSBSDD4_FD_75296 | JGI IMG/M metagenome (GOLD analysis project Ga0075420, IMG submission 75296) | Bulk soil microbial communities from a Populus tree surrounding site in Tennessee, USA - Soil MetaG P. deltoides SBSDD4 | ecosystem: Environmental > Terrestrial > Soil > Tree plantation... | reverse complement strand
CGGTCATATATGGGACGTTTCGTAAAGAGCTTCCGCGCTGGCGCCCAGGGGAGGGCCTTATCGCTTGCCGAGCAGCGGCCGAAGCGCCCCCGCCAGCCGCGAGCCGCCGCGGGCGGTGGCTTTGCGGCCGTCGTCGGTGAGGCCGAGGATGCCTGCGGCGAGGAGCAGGCCCGCGCAGGCCAGCGCCCAGCCGATGTCGGGCCCGCCGGGACCGCTTGCCGCGGGCGGCGCGGATTTTCGGAGCATTGAATGAACCGGCGTGTGCTGGGCTCCCGGAGCCTGCCCGGGCCCTTCGGCGGGCGCGGGCGCGAAGCGCGCGGCCCCGCCCGGTGCCGGCGCGACCTGGGGTGCCCGGAGCGCGCCCGGTGCCTGCCTCAGTGCCCCGCGTGGGTCGGGTGCCGGCTTGGGTCCGTCGAGTGGGACCGGCGCTCCGAGCGGCGCCGGCGCCGGCCGCGGTGCCCTGCCTGGCGCTGGCCGCGGCCGGGGTGCACCGCGTGGTGCCGGCAGCCGCCGCGGTGCGCCGTGGGGCCTCCGCTTCGGCGTGCCGCTGGGTACCGGTGCCGGCGCCGGCCTCGGCGTGAGCGGCGCCGGTGCGGGCGCCGGGTGTGGCGCCGGCCCGGGCGGCGGCGACGCGGCGGGCGGCGGCAGCAGGGACAGTGGGTCGACGTAGGCGTGGCGGGTGCCCGCTTCGCGCACTCCGAAGTGCAGGTGGGGCGCGGCCGCCGAGCGCTCGCCCGTGGTTCCGACCGCGCCGACGCGCTCGCCGCCCGACACGTGCTCTCCGGCGTGCACCGCCAGCGACGACAGGTGCTGGTAGGAGGTGTCGAAACCGTCGCCGGTCCGCACGCTCACCGTCAACCCCGACGAGCCCGCTGTCCCGGCGAAGCGCACCTCTCCAGCCGCGGCGGCCACCACCGGCGTCCCGACCGCTGCCGCGATGTCGATGCCGCGGTGCTGTCCGCCCGCGTACGGGTCGGATCCGTTTCGGTACGGGGTGATCACCTCGCCGCGGACGGGCCAAAGCCACGCCGCCTGAGCCGGCCCGGCAAACGCGGCCGCGGCCGCGAGGAACGCTGTGAGGATGAGCAGAAGTCGGCGCATCCCGAGAATGTGCAGGCGCGCGCCCAGGGTGGCGAGGGGGGCGTGGCAGGGTTGTTGCGGTTAGTTACTCGGAGGTGAGAGCCCGGTAGAGAGCGTTTGCGCTGGCGCCCGTCAGGCCCGCCACCACGGAGGCCGCCTTACGGGGATGCGCGCCGGAATCCACCAGCGCGCGCACGGCGTCTACCGCGGCGGGGTCCGCCTCACCGGCCGGGAGCGGCGCCGCCGGCGCCAGCACGAGGACGATCTCTCCCTTCGGGGGTGCGGACTCGTAGCGCGAGGCCAGCTGAACCGCGGTGCCTCTCACCACCTCCTCGTGCGCCTTCGTCAGCTCCCGGCACACCGCCACCTCGCGGTCGGGGTCCACCTCGGCGAGCAGCGCAAGCGTCGCGGGCAGGCGGCGCGGCGACTCGAACGCGACCAGCGTGCCATCCGGATGCGACAGCACCTCGCGCAGCTCGCCCTTCTTGCGCGGCAGGAACCCGTGGAAGTGCCACTCGTCCGCCGGCAGGCCCGACGCCACAAGCGCCGTGATCGCCGCCGAGGGCCCGGGCAGCACCTCCACCGGCAGCCCGGCGGCCACGCAGCCCCGCACCAGCACATATCCAGGATCGGACACAAGCGGCATCCCCGCGTCCGACACGAGCGCCACGACCGCCCCCTCGCGCATCCGCTTGACCAGCTCGGAGGAGCGCGCCTGCTCGTTGTGCTCGTGGTACGAGACGAGCTTCGCCCTGACCCCGTAGCGGTCGAGCAGCACGCGCGTCCGGCGCGTGTCCTCGCACGCCACCACATCCGCCTCGCGCAACGCCGACAGCACCCGCAGGGTGATGTCCTCGAGATTGCCGATCGGCGTGGGACAGACGACCAGCCGGCCGCTCACGACCCGGCATCCAGGTGGTCGAACGCGAGCAGCGCCGCGCCCATCATCCCCGCCTCGTCGCCGTAGTGGGCGGGCACGATCCGCACCACCTCACGCGCAGGCGCCAGCGCCCTCTCCGCCACGACGGCGCGCGCGGGCTCGAGCAGCATGTCGCCGCCGCGCACCGCACCGCCTCCGATCACGATCACCTCCGGGTTGAAGGTGTTCACGAGACCGACCAGGCCGTAGCCGAGCCGCCGCCCCACCTCTTCGAGCACCTCGCGCGCGAGGGGGTCGCCGTCGTGCGCAAGCTCGGTCACGAGTCCGCCGCTGATCTCCCTGTCCGCGGCCAGCCGGCGGCCGAGCTGCGAATCGGGCTGCTCCTGAGCCACGCGCAGGCCCTCGCGGCCGATCGCGTTCCCCGACACGAGCGCCTCGAAGCAGCCCTGTCCCGGACAGTCGCCGGGGCAGTCCGGGCCGTGCAGCTGGAGCACCACGTGGCCGAGCTCGGCGCCCACGCCGGTCGCGCCGCGGTACACCTCGCCGTTCACGAGCAGCCCGCCGCCGATCCCGGTGCCGAGCGACACCATCACAGCGTGCCGGGCGCCGGCCGCAGCCCCGCTGCGTGCCTCGGCGAGCATCGAGGCGTTGCCGTCGTTGTCCACCACCACCGGCAGGCCCAGCCGCTCGCTCATCAGATCCCGGAACGGCACACCGTCGAGCGCCGGCAGATGGTTCGACCAGCGCGTCACCCCCGTCTCCCACTCCACCATCGCCGGCACGCCGAAGCCGATCACCTCGACATCCGGGGCGGCCGCCCGGACCTCCTCGACGGCCCCGGTGAAGATGTCGAGCGACTCCTGCCTGTCGGCGCCGCGCCAGGTCCTGTGAACCCTGTGGTGGACCACCATTTGCTCGTCAACGACGCCGCCGAGGAGCTTGGTGCCTCCGGCGTCGATCCCGATCACGCGCATCGGCGGCATGGGCAGTAGATATACAGAGGGGAGTGAACGACCCGACGCCAGGCCCCCCGGAGTACAAGGTCTACCGCTCGCGGCGCAAGCCGCTGGCGCGCGGCGGCGACCTCGATGCGCTCCGCCAGAGGCTCTCGCGCAACCGCGACGGCGACGAGCCGCGCGTGCCTCGCGACAGGCCGCCGATCACCCCTGGGCGGGTGTTCAAGTGGGTTGGCCTGGCGATCGCCGGCTGGATCGTGCTGTCCCTGGTCCTGTTCCTGATCAGCGCCCAGACCCAGGAGGGCGTCTCTGCCGAGACGGAGCGCGCCCTCTCCAGCAGGGGAAGCCTGTTCACCGGCAGCAACATCCTCGTGCTGGGCTCCGACGTGCGCACGGGCGAGTCGATCGACGAGTCGCAGTCCGGCCCGGGCCGCTCGGACACGATCATGCTCGTCCACTCGGCCTTCGGAAGCGTGCGCAAGCTCTCGATCCCGCGCGACGTGGAGGTGAACGTCCCCGGCCACGGGATCAACAAGATCAACGCCGCCTACGCCCTCGGCGGACCTGCGCTCACGATCGAGACCGTGGAGTCGTTCCTCGGGAACGGCCTGGAGGTGAACCACGTCGTCGAGGTCGACTTCAAGGACTTCCCTGACTTCATCGACTCGCTAGGCGGAGTGACGGTGAACAACAAGTCACGCATCTGCTCCCCTCCGTTCGACAACTTCTGGAAGGGGCTCAACTTCAAGAAGGGGGAGATCGAGCTAGACGGGCGGCGCGCGCTCGGCTACGCGCGGGTGCGCAAGAACAGCTGTGCGCCTGCCGAGGACGACCGCGACCGCGCCGCGCGCCAGCAGCAGGTGCTGAGCGCGATCGGCTCGCAGGTGAAGTCACCGAGCACGTTCTTCCGCCTGCCGTGGGTGAGCTGGAACGCCCCGCGGACCCTGCGCACGGACATGAACGGATTCCAGCTGATGATGCTCTTCGCGGACATGGCCACCGGCACGTCGGACGACACCGAGGTGCTCGAGGCCACCTGCTGCCGCGGGAGCAACCTGTTCGTGTCCGAGGGCGCGAAACAGGATGCCGTACGGAAGCTCGAGGAGGGCGACTAGGGAGCTAGTCCGAGCTCGACGAGCTCTTCGTGGAGCTCGAATCCTTCTTCTTCGGGGAGTCGGACGAGTCCGACTTCGACGAGCTATCCGAGGACGATCCCTCCGAAGGGCTGCTCGCCGCCCCGGACTTCTTCTTGCCGTAGTCGGTGTTGTAGAAGCCGGAGCCCTTGAAGTGCACGGCGACCGGGTGGAAGACGCGTTGCACGGGCGTTCCATGCTCGTCGCAGACGGTGAGCGGGTCGTCGGTCATGCGCTGCATCACCTCGAACGTGTGGCCTCGCTCGCAGCGATACTCGTAAATCGGCATGGCACTCTCAGTATAGGAGTGCCAGAAACAGGGCCGTCAGGCGGACCGGGGCGGCTTCGGGCGCTCCAGGTCCTCCAGGAGCGAGACGCGCATCGCGTGCCAGACCACCCAGGCCGTGAGGTGCGAGATGGGACGAAGGGCCGTTCCGACCATCCACGCGAAAGTACCCCAACCCTGAACAAATGGTCACATTGTGTTCACATGAAGTCGCGGAAACTCCGGCGTGTTTGCCGCGGCTGGGCAGCGGGCGCTGCGGGCCGCGTAGGTAGCCTGCTCGGCCGTGGCTTCGCCGGTGACCATGGACAAGATCGTTGCGCTCTGCAAGCGGCGCGGCCTGATCTTCCCCGCGTCTGAGATCTACGGCGGGATCGCCAACACCTACGACTACGGCCACTACGGCGTCCTGCTGAAGAACAACGTGATCGGCGCCTGGTGGAAGTCGATGATCCAGGAGCGCGACGACATCGTGGCGCTCGACTCGGCGATCATCCAGCACCCGCGCACGTGGGAGGCGTCTGGTCACCTCGCCGGCTTCAGCGACCCGCTCGTGGAGTGCCGCGCCTGCAAGCTGCGCTTCCGCGCCGACCACCTCCAGGAGCTGCGTGACGGGGTCGCCGAGCACCCCGAGGTGCGCTGCGGGCGCGCTCCGTCGAAGCTGCCCGGCGACCACCCGGACTGCGACCTCACCGAGGCCCGCGAGTTCAACCTGATGTTCGAGACCTCGATCGGACCGGTGAAGGACGCCGGCTCCACCGTGTACCTGCGGCCCGAGACCGCCCAGGGCATCTTCCTCGCCTTCAAGACCACGCTCCAGTACGCGCGCAAGAAGCCGCCGTTCGGCATCGCGCAGGTCGGCAAGTCGTTCCGCAACGAGATCACGCCGGGCAACTTCGTCTTCCGGACGCTCGAGTTCGAGCAGATGGAGATGGAGTTCTTCGTGCCGCCCGCCGAGGCCGAGCAGTGGTACGAGCACTGGATGCAGGCCCGCATGGACTGGTACGTGAAGCTCGGGATCGACCGCGATGCCCTGCGGCTGCGCGCCCACGACGCCGACGAGCTCTCCCACTACTCGAGCGCCACGAGCGACATCGAGTACCTCTACCCCATCGGCTGGTCCGAGCTCGAGGGCATCGCCAACCGCGGCGACTTCGACCTCACCCAGCACGCCGAGTTCTCCGGCACCAAGCTCGAGTACGTGGACACCGCGACCGGCGAGCGCTACGTGCCGCACGTGATCGAGCCGGCGGCCGGCGTGGGCCGCACGGTGCTGGCCCTGCTCTGCGACGCCTACGACGAGGACGACATCGGCGGCGAGCAGCGCACCGTGCTACGGCTCGCCCCCCAGATCGCGCCGATCAAGGTGGCGGTGCTTCCGCTCGTGAACAAGGATGGCCAGCCGGAGAAGGCCCGCGCCATCTTCGAGCAGCTGCGCGAGCTGTGGCCCACCGAGTACGACACCGGCGGCTCGATCGGGAAGCGCTACCGCCGCCAGGACGAGATCGGCACGCCGTTCGGCGTGACGGTCGACCACCAGACGATGGAGGACGACACAGTCACGCTGCGCGACCGCGACACGCTCGAGCAGGAGCGCATCGCGGTGCCCGAGCTAGCGGCCGAGATCGAGCGCCGGCTCGCGGCGGCCTGAGCCACGCTCGAACCCCGCGTGCGGCAGCAGGCGGTCGAGTCGCCGGGGCAGCCACCAGTTCCAGCGGCCCATGATCTCCATGGTGGCCGGCACCAGGATCAGCCGGACCAGCGTCGCGTCGAGCGCGATCGCCACCGACATGCCGACTCCGATCTCCTTGATCGACGGCGTGCCGGTGCCGGCGAAGACTGCGAAGACGGCGACCATGATCAGCGCGGCGCTCGAGATCGTCCCCGCGCTGGCCCGCAGACCCTGGGCCACCGCGCTGCCGGTGTCGCCCGTCGCCTCGTAGCGCTCGCGGATCCGCGACAGGAGGAAGACCTCGTAGTCCATCGACAGCCCGAAGACGATCGCGAGCAGGAACGGCGGCGTCATCGCGTTCACGTAGCCGAGCGAGTCGAAGCCCAGCAGTCTGTCGAACCACCCGTACTGGAACACCATCACGAGCACGCCGTAGGCGGCGGCCACCGAGAGCAGGTTCATCAGGACCGCCTTCAGCGGCAGCAGCACCGAACGCAACAGCACGAAGAGCACCAGGTAGCTGAACACCAGCACGAACAGGAGGATCTTCCACATCGACCCCGAGACGAGGTCGATGAAGTCCTTGTTGAACGCGGTCGCGCCGCCCGCCTGGACCTCGGCCACCCCGTCGAGCGGGCCTGCGTCCGCGCGCAGGCGCTCCACGAGCGCCTCGGCCTGCGGGCTCTCCGGATCGTGTCGCGGCGCCACCGTGATCAGGGCGGCGCGGCCGTCGCGCGAAGGCTGCGGCCGGCTCACCTGCTCCACCTCCGGGTCCCGCCGCAGCTCGGATGCGTAGGAGCTGAGCGCCTCGCGGTTCGCGGGATCGCTCGTGCGGCCGTCGCGCATCTCGGCGACCACCTGGGTGGGTCCGGTGGCGCCGGGGCCGGCGGTCTGCGCCGCCAGCTCGGCGCCCACGCGCGTCTCGTGCTTCTCGGGGAACTGGCGCAGCGCGCCGTTTCCGAAGTCGAGCGACAGAGCGGGGATCGCCAGCGCGAGCAGCACCCCGGCCGTGGCGAGGGCCGAGACCCAGGGGCGCCGCGTGACGGCGCTGGTCCAGCGCTCCCAGAAGCCGGCCTTGCGCCGCTCATCGGATGTCGAGCCGGGCCGCCGGCGCCGCGTGCGAACCATGCGAAGCAGCAGCGAGCCAATCACCGCGATCCGGCCGCGCGCGTACGCGCGGCGACCGAGCAGGTTCATGAGCACCGGCAGCAGCGTTACCGCCGCCAGGATCGAGACCGCCACGACGATGATCGCGCCCATCGCCATCGAGCGGATCGTGGTCGAGTCGACGAGGTAGAGGCCGGCCAGCGACAGCATCACCGTGATGCCGGAGAAGGCCACCGCGAGACCCGACGTGCGCAGCGCCACGCGGCGCGCCGCCACGCGCTCGGCGCCGCCGCGGATCTCCTCGCGGTAGCGGGCGAGCACGAACAGCGAGTAGTCCACCGCCACGCCGATCCCGATCATCGAGGCGATGTTGGTCACGAACACCGACATCGGGGTGGCCTGCGAGAGGAAGTAGATGGCGGCGCCGGTGATCGCCACGCTGGCGAACCCGAGCATGAGTGGGAGCGCCGCCGCGGCGAGCGAGCCGAAGACCGCGAGCAGGATCAGCAGCACGACCGGGAACCCGATCGTCTCCGCGCTCTCGAGGTCCTCCTTCGTGAGATCCTGCATGCCGGCCCACAGCGCCTGCTGGCCGACCAGGTGCGGCTCCACGCCGCCGCGCGCCTGGGTGCCCAACTCGTCACGGAAGTCGACCGCCAGGTCCGCGGTCTGATCCCTGTCGCCCTCAATGGCGAGCGGCACGACCGTGATCGACGCCGTGGCGGCGTCGCGCTTCGCCGCGGCCTCGGCCTGGGAGGTGACCTCGGCGTGCGGCAGGCGATCCGCGATCCGCGCGACCCGGTCGACCTCGGTGCGCACAGCGGCAGCGCTCGCGCCCTCGCGGCGCGCCAGCACGACGGCGAGGTTGTCGCGCTGCGCGCCCTCGAAGCGCGTCACGTTCTCGTCCACCACCTGCGACTGCGAGCCGGGCACCTCGAAGCCGCCGCTAGTGAGGTGCTCGGTCTGCTGGGCGGCGAAGGGCAGCGCCGCCCCCAGCACGAGCAGCCAGGCGGCGAGCACCATCCAGCGACGCCGCTCAAGGAAGGCGGCAAGTCTGTCCATCCCTGCCTGCATCGCGAGTAATCCTTCCCGGATCAGCCGCGTTGGGTGTGACTCAGGTCACACTTCGCCGAGCAGGCGGCGGGCGGTGAAGACGCCGAGGTCGAACGCGGCCTTCTGGTCCCAGTCCGGATCGGCCAGCACCTGGATGCCGAAGCCGTCGCCGAGTGAGAACAGGATCGAGGCCACGGCCTCCGGCTCCGCCTGGAGGCGGATCACGCCCTCACGCTCCTTGGTGCGCAGCCACCCGGCGAGCCGTTCGCGCCACTGCCTGTAGAGCTCGGCGAGCTCGGCGCGGATCTCCTCCGAGTGGCGCGAGGCGCTCAGCATCTCGTAGATAACGGCCTGGCCGCCGGCGTCGTCCTCCAGGAACTCCTCGAGGCCGACCACGAGCGCGTCGAGGATCTCGTCCACGCTCTGCGCCTTGGCGAGGCGCTCGTCCATGTTTCGGTTGCGCACCTCGCAGTCGTGGCGCACCACCTCCACGAGCAGCCGCTCCTTCGAGCCGAAGTAGTAGTGAAGGAGCCCGCGCGAGACGCCCGCCTCGCGCGCCACGTGGTCGAAGGTCGAGGCCGACGCGCCGCGCTTGCCGACGCTCGCGCGCATGGCGGCGATGATGCGCTGGGCCTTGTCGCCCTCGAGCGTGCGCGGGCCGTCCGTGCTGGTCGCAGCCTCCATCCCGCCGGGATCTTAGTTGGCCAGCCAGTCAGGCGGCGTCTGCGCCGACCGCTCGCCCCAAACGGCAACGAAAAGGGCGCCCGCAGGCGCCCTTTCCAAAGCTCGGGTTGGGACCGCTCTAGGAGGTTCCCACCGGTTCGCTCGTGCTGCTTGGCTCCGGGGTGGTGCTCCCGGTGTACTCGAACTCCTCCTCGGCACCGAAGAGCGCGTCGAGCACCTTCTTGCGAAGGCCCTCGCTCGTGGCGAGCGCAATGCCCCCGCCGATGAGTGCAATCAGAAGCAGGCGGCCCTTGCGGCGCTTCTTCTTCTTGCCGTTGCGCAGCGAGTCAGCGGCGTCCTTGAGAGACGTCGCGGCGTCGCGGAGCTCGCGCTGCACCTTCTTGTCCTCCGTGACGGCCTTGACCGGGCCCTTGCCGTTCGACATGCGCGAGTAAGCCTTGCGCGCGGATTCGAACGCGTTGCGGAGGTTGTCGCGCAGTTCCTCGTCCTCGACGAGCCGCTGCACGTACGTGTTCGAGCGGACCGCCTTGCCGGCGGCGTACGCTCCGGCTCCGGCCTTTGCGGCCTTTTTCTTTGCTGCCATTTCTCTCCTCGATCCGCTTGCTAGCAGGGCACTCTACCCGGGTTGAGCAGCCCGCGAACGCCGCGCGCGCTTTTGGAGCGCTGCGTCCAGGACCTCGTCGACGTGATCGACGAGCGTGAACTTCATCCGCTTGCGCAGGTGCTCGGGGATGTCGTCGATGTCGGGCTCGTTGCGCCGCGGCAGTATCACGCGGTTGATCCCGGCCCGCTGCGCGGCGAGCGCCTTCTCCTTGAGCCCGCCGATCGGCAGCACCATGCCGGTGAGCGTGACCTCGCCGGTCATCGCGACGTCCGAGCGCACTGGCCGGCACGTCACGCGCGAGGCGATCGCGGTCGCCATCGTCACGCCCGCGCTCGGCCCGTCCTTCGGGATCGCACCGGCCGGCACGTGCACGTGCAGGTCGTGTTCCTTGAACCACTCGGCGGAGACGCCGCTGCCGAAGTCGCCCGTCTCGGTCTTGCTCTTCACGTAGGACAGGGCGGCGGCCGCGGACTCCTTCATCACGTCGCCGAGCTGGCCCGTGATCTGGAGCTTGCCGTCGCCCGGGTAGGCGATCGCCTCCACGAACAGCACGTCGCCGCCGACGGGCGTCCACGCCAGGCCGGTGGCCACGCCCGGCTCGCTCGTGCGCCGCCTCACCTCGGCCGTGAAGCGCGGCTTGCCGAGCAGGTCGGCAACGGTCTCCGGGCGGATCACGCGCTTCGAGCGCCGCGTGCCCTCGGCGAACTCGCGCGCCACCTTGCGGCAGATCGAGCCGATCTGGCGCTCGAGGTTGCGCACGCCCGCCTCGCGCGTGTAGCCGTCGATGATCACGTCGAGCGCCGGCTTGGTGAGCTCGATCTTCGAGCGGCCGAGCCCGTTCAGCTCCATCTGCCGCGGGACGAGGAAGCGCTTGGCGATCTCGCGCTTCTCCTCGTGCGTGTAGCCGGACAGCTCGATCACCTCCATGCGATCGAGCAGGGCCGGCGGGATCGTGTCGACCTGGTTCGCCGTGCAGATGAAGAACACGTGCGAGAGGTCGAACGGGACGTCCAGGTAGTGGTCGCGGAAGGTCGAGTTCTGCTCCGGGTCGAGCACCTCGAGCATCGCGCTCGCGGGATCGCCGCGGAAGTCGGCGCCCATCTTGTCGATCTCGTCGATCATCAGCACCGGGTTGTTCGAGCCCGCGTCGCGCAGCGCGCGGATGATCGTCCCGGGCATGGCGCCGATGTAGGTGCGGCGGTGGCCGCGGATCTCGGACTCGTCGCGCACGCCGCCCACGGAGATGCGCTCGAACGCGCGCTCCATGGCGGCGGCGATCGAGCGTCCGAGCGAGGTCTTCCCCACGCCCGGCGGGCCGACGAAGCAGACGATCGAGCTGCGGGCGTCCGGCTTCAGCTTGCGGACCGCGAGGAATTCGAGGATGCGGTCCTTCACGCGCTCGATGTCGTAGTGGTCGCGGTCGAGCACGGTGCGGGCGTGCTTCAGGTCGAGGTTGTCCTCGGTCGACTTCGACCACGGCAGCGTGGCGAGCCACTCCAGGTAGGTACGGATCACGCCGTGTTCGGCGGCCTGCGGCGGGAGGCGCTCGAAGCGGCCGAGCTCGCGCTCGGCCACCTTCCAGGCATGCTCGGGCAGGTTCGCTTCCTCCAGCAGCGTGCGCAGCTCCTGCGTCTCGGCCTCCTGCTCGTCGACCTCGCCGAGCTCCTCCTGGATCGCCCTCAGCTGCTGGCGGAGGAAGTACTCGCGCTGGCCCTTGTCCATCTCCGACTGGACCTGAGACTGGATGCGGCTGCCGATCTCCACCAGCTCGAGCTCGCGGGCGAGGATCTCGGAGAGCAGGCGCAGCCGCTTGGTCACGCCCAGTTCCTCGAGCAGCCGCTGCTTGTCCTCGGTCTTGATCCGCAGCGACGCGGCGATCATGTGCGCCAGCTCGGCCGGGTCGTCCACGTTGGCGACCGCCATCTGGAGCTCCTCGGGGAGGTACGGCAGCTCCTCGATGATGCGCGAGAACGTGGCCTGCACGTTGCGCACGAGCGCCTCGAGCTCGGGCGAGGGGATCACCTCGTCGGGGGCCTCGGTGATGCGGGCCACGAGGTAGGGCTGGGTGGCCACGAAGTCGCCGAGCTCGACGCGCTGGCCGCACTGGACCAGGATCCGGACCGTGCCGTCCGGCACCTTCAGCATCCGCGCCACCACGCCGACCACGCCGACGCGGTAGAGGTCGTCCGGCCCCGGCTCCTCGTTGTCCGGGTCCTTCGTCGCGACCATGACGAGCATCCGGTTGCCGGCGAGCACGTCGTTCACGAGCTTGATCGAGCGCTCCTGGCCGACCGCCAGGGGCATCATCGTGTCGGGGAACGCGACGCTGTCGCGCAGCGGGAGCACCGGCAGCGCCTCGGGAAGCGTGACCTGGACGTCCACCTCGGCCGGCTCGCCGTTTACGGATGGCACATGGATGGTCACGAATCCGAGATCTCGACCCGCCGGACCGACTCGTCGGGGGCGGCGAGCGGAATCTCGACCCGGAGCACGCCGTCGGCGTAGGAGGCGCTGGCCTGGTCGGCCACGACGTCAGCGCCCAGCTCGACCACGCGCTTGAAGGGCCCGTTCTCGATCTCGATCTGCTGGTAGAGGCGCCCACCGGTCTCGGCCGGACGGCGCTCGCCCGCGATCAGCAGCTGACGCCCGCGGATCTCGAGCGCGACGTCGGCGGGATCGACGGCGGCGAGGTCGACCTTCACGACCGCGCGCGGCGGGTTGTCCGTGTAATAGACGTCGACCCGCGGGGAGAAGCCGCGCCCGCGCAGGCCGGGCCGGCGCTCGAGGACGTCGCCGAAGAGCTCGTCGATCTCACGGCGCATGCGATCGAAGTTGGCGAACAGATCGCGCTGAGAGGTCACCGCGTCCGAGGATAGACCGCTAGACCTCGTACACCTCGCCCTCGCGCGCCACCTCGACGGGGCCCCCGAAGGCCTCCGCAGCCTCCTCCTTCGCCCATTCCCAGTCGAGCTCGTCGGAGATGTGCACGAGCAGCAGCTGCTTCGCGCCCGCGGCGCGGGCGTGGCCGCCGGCCTCGCCCGGCGTGAGGTGGCCGCGCATCCCCGTGCGCTCCGGGCGCGGCAGCGTGGCCTCCACGAGCATCAGGTCGGCGTCCCTCGCGAACTCCTCCAGCGCCTCGGTGGGACTCGAGTCGGCGCCGTAGACGATGCGGCCGGAGCCGTTCGTCGAGCTGATGCTCATGGCGAACGTCTCCGTGAAGTGGGGCACCGCCTGGAAGCTGATCCGGATCGGGCCGATCTCGATCTCGCTTGTGGGGTCGTACTCGTGCAGCTCGAACGCGTTCTCGATCAGGTCGTCGTTGCCCCAGCAGCCCACCACGCGCCGGAACAGCTCGCGCGCGCCCGGCGGCGCGTGCAGGACCGGGCAGGCGGGGCAGTCCGTGCCCGGCCAGCTGTCCACAGGGACCGGCTGCTGGCGCGGCGCGTACGTGAGCGCGTACGAGTACGGGACCAGGTCGAGGAAGTGGTCGGCGTGCAGGTGGGAGATCACGACCGCGTCCACGTCGACGTAGTCGATCCGCTCGCGCAGCTTGGCGAACACGCCGTTGCCGCAGTCCACCAGAACCGCGGTGTCGCCCTCCTCGATCAGGTAGCCGGAACAGGCCCCGCCGGCGTCCTGCCAGGACGGCGACTTTCCGAGCACCGTGAGCCGCATGGCGGGAGCCTACTGCCGCGCTGTTGCCCGTCGCTAGGCGTTCGGCTGCGGAAAGGCGTATGCGGCCGTGGTGCGCTCGGTCCTGAAGACGAACGCGAGCTGCCGTTCCGGGGCGAGGCCGCGCTCGGCGGGGCGGAAGGTCGTGCACGGCTTGCCGAGGTTCAGCGCGCAGAGCATGTTCTGGTGGAAGTAGCAGTCCTCACAGCGCGCGGGCTTCGTCTTCGGCATCTCTGCCCACTCAACATCAAGAGCGCGCGCCGCGCCAGCCACGGTTTTGCGGACTTTGCAGGGTCGTCTGAGGAAGCCCCGCTAGCTGCGCATTTTTCAGGGGGGCGAATTTTGGGCAAGTAACCTCGCTTGGCCGTGGAGCTCGTCACCGGTGGCACCGGATACGTGGGAAGTCGCCTGCTGCTGCGCCTCGCGGCGGAGGGGCGGCCGGTGCGCGCGCTGGCGCGGCAGCCGGAGCTGCTCCTGGGCGTTGACGCCGTCCGTGGCGACCTGCTCACGGGCGCCGGCCTCGAGGAGGCGCTCGAGGGCTGCTCGACCGCGTACTACCTCGTTCACTCGATGGAGCCCGCCGCGAATGGCGACTTCGCCGGGCGCGACCGACGCATGGCGGAAACCTTCGGCCAGGCGGCGGCGCACGCCGGCGTGGAGCGCATCGTGTACCTGGGCGGGATCGTGCCGGAGGGCCGCCCGCTCTCGCCTCACCTGCATTCGCGGCTCGAGGTCGAGGAGACGCTGCTGGCCGCCGTACCCGGCTCGACCGCGCTGCGGGCCTCGATCGTAATCGGCGCCGGCTCGGCGTCGTTCCGGCTGCTGGTGCGCCTCGTCGAGCGCCTGCGCGTGCTGCCGCTGCCGCGCTGGCGCAAGAACAGCACCCAGCCGATCGACGAGCGCGACGTGATCGAGTTCCTCGCCCGCACGCCGCAGGTGCCGGGGGCGGCGGGCCGCGCGCTCGACGTGGCGGGGCCGGACGTGATGACCTACGGCCGCATGATCGAGGTGATCGCCGACATCATGGGCGTCGGGCGCCTGCCGCTCGGCCTGGGCCGCTCGCTGACGCCGCCGGCCAGCGCCGTGGTGGCGGCGGTCACCGGCCAGCCGATCGAGCTGGTGCGGCCCCTGATGGAGAGCCTCGAGACCGACCTCCTCCCCCGCGACCCCGACGAGGCCCCGCGCCTCTACGGCCTGAGGCCGCACCGGTTCGAGCGTGCGGTCGAGCACGCGCTCGCCGAGTGGGAGTCGCTCGAGCCGCTGGGCGCGCGATGAAGGTGGAGCGCAACATCCGGATCGACGCGCCGCCCCGGCGGGTCTACGACGTGGTCATGGACCCTGGGCGCCTGAAGGACTGGGTCACGATCCACCATCACCTCGAGGACGCGCCCGAGGGCTCGCTCAAGAAGGGCTCCAAGCTCACGCAGTGCCTGAAGCTCGCCGGCCGCAAGTTCAAGGTGCGCTGGAGCGTGGTGGAGAACGACCCCTGCAAGCGCGTGGTCTGGGAGGGACGCGGCCCGGTGGGCTCGCACGCCCGGGTGATCTACGAGTTCGGTGACTCGTCCAACAACGAGTGCACCGACTTCCACTACATGAACGAGTACGACCTCCCCGGCGGCCCGCTGGGGCGCATCGCCGGCCGCGGGGTGGCGAGAGTGACGCAAAAAGAGTTGGACGACACGTTGCAGAAACTGAAAGCCATTACGGAATAACCGTTAAAGTCATTCCTCCAATGGCTGATTTTCTTGACGAGAAGCGCAGAGAGATCGATGCGCGCTTGAAGGAACTGCGCCCCCTGGTGGAGGAATACCACCGCCTCGAAAAGGCGGCTGCGGCGCTTGCGGGCGTGGGCAACGGCGGCACGCGCGCGGCGAGCGCTCCCCGGCGCCGCGGTCGCGGCAGACCGCGCGGGACCGGCAAGCGCGCCCAGCAGGCGCTCGAGCTGGTGCGCGCGCGCCCCGGGATCACGATCTCGGAGCTGGCCGAGGCGATGGGAATACACGCGAATTACCTCTACCGCGTGATGCCCACGCTCGAGTCAGAGGGTCAGGTCAAGAAGCGCGACAAGGGCTGGCACCCGGCCTAGCCGGGCGCCGCTGCACCCCCGCCGCTGCGCCCGCGCTCCCGTCACTGCGCCCCCGCGTCGCGAGCGCTCACAGCAGCGGTGAAGGTGCTGGTCAACAACTCGCCTCT
>Ga0075420_100002724_pt1 | contig 15321 bp, 13 predicted proteins | sample SoiMetdeltSBSDD4_FD_75296 | JGI IMG/M metagenome (GOLD analysis project Ga0075420, IMG submission 75296) | Bulk soil microbial communities from a Populus tree surrounding site in Tennessee, USA - Soil MetaG P. deltoides SBSDD4 | ecosystem: Environmental > Terrestrial > Soil > Tree plantation... | reverse complement strand
CAGCTTTCCGTAGATACTCATCACTCCTTCCGGAAAACCCATCACCAGGCCGACGACGATGACGCCGAACACGATCAGCCAGTATTCGGTGAATCGGACGATCACGTCCTTGATCACCAGAAACAGAACGGCCCCGACGATCGGGCCCGCGAATGCATGAACCCCTCCAAGGAGCGTCGCCAGAACAGGCTCAGCCGAAGTGGTCCAGTGGGCGATGGGGGGTGTGACGGTGTTTTCGAGCGGCGGGAGAAGCGCGCCGGCGAGCCCCGCGTACAGTCCCGCGATCGTGAACGCGACCAGTCGGTACTTGCGCACGGGAATGCCGGCGAATGCCGCCCGGCTTTCGCTGTCCCGAATCGCCTGAAGCGTAAGGCCGAGCGGCGAGTGGACGAGCCGATACATCACAGCGATCGCGACGAGCGACAGCACGAGCACGACGTAGTAGTAACGGTCGAGCGCCGAGACGCTGATGGTGAGCAAACCGGGAATCTCGAGCGGCGCGCGCGGTATCCCGACGAGCCCGTCGTCGCCGCCGGTGAAATCACGCCATTTCCACGCGATCGAAAAAATCATCATCCCGAACGCAAGCGTCAGCATCGAGAAGTAGATGCGCGTATGCCGCACGGAAAGCGCGCCAAGCAGCAGCGCGGCCACACCGGCAAGCACCGTGCCGCCGACGATGCCGAGTAGCAGGTTCGGCACGGCGAGCAGGATCTTCGCGCAAGCGTACGCGCCGACAGCGAAGAACCCGGCCTGGCCGAACGAAAGCAGTCCCGTATAACCGAACAGCAAATTGAAACCCAGCCCGAAGACCGCCAGGATGAGGATGTGCATGACGAGATAGATCGGGTAGCGGGCTTCGAGCCATGGCAACAGCAACAGCGCTGCGACCAATACCGCGATAAGCACCAGGACACGAGAAGAAAGTCGGCTGGTCATCGCAAGCTCACCGGCTGAACAGGCCCTGCGGGCGCACGAGCAGCACGACCGCCATGATCACGAAAATGAAGAAAAGCTCGAACACCGGAAAGAACAGCGTGCCGTAGGCGCTCAGCACCCCGACAATGAGCGAGCTCACGAAAGCGCCTTTGAGATTTCCAAGGCCGCCGATGACGGTGATGATGAAAGCCTGGATGATCATTGCCGACCCGATTCCCGGCGCCGCAACACGCACGGGCGTACCGATCGCGCCCCCGAGCGCCGCGAGCATCGCGCCTGCCACGAACACGGCCGAGAACACGCGCGGCACATTGATGCCGATCGCACTCGCCATTTCACGGTCGGCCGCGGTGGCACGTGCGATTCTCCCCCACCACGTCTTTTCGAACACGGCCCAGAGCAGCACGGCGACCAGGAGCCCGACCGCAATCACGAACACGTTATAGACCGGAAACGCCCTGTCGAATACCGGCCATGCGCCGTCGAGAAAGTCGGGCATCGGCGGAATCTTGAAAACGCCGCCCCATATGATCTTCACGGCGTCGTCGAGTATGAGAATGAAGCCGAACGTGAGAAGCAGCTGATACGCCTCGTCGACGTTGTAAAGGCGCTTCAGGAACCCGCGCTCCATCACGAATCCGAGCACACCGGTACCGAGGAGGCTCAGGATGATCGCGAGCGCGAACGGCAGCCCCATCTGGCCATAGAACGTGTAGGCGAGATAGGCGCCCACCATGAAGAGGCTGCCGTGCGCGAAGTTCACGATGCGCAGCACGCCGAAAATGATCGTGAGGCCGGCAGAGATGAGCCAGAGGTACATCGCGAGCGAAAGGCCCACGAGACCCTGAAACGCAACGTTTTCGATCATCCCTCACCCTCGATCCCTCTCCCGGAAGGAGAGGGAGGGAATTCTTCTATTTCGCCACCGACACCGGCGTGAACGGCGGATGCCGGTAGTAATCCTTCGCGGGGAAGATCTTCAGGTCGCCGAGCACCGGAATCGGAAACTTCGGATCCACCATAGGTCGGCCCGCCGGCACGTTGTAAACGAACTGGTGATCCTCCGTCCTGAAGACACGCACGCCGCCGGGGTTCCTGATCTGCATGCCTTTCATTGCACCGATCACTTTGGCCGTGTCGAGGCTGCCGGCTTTTTCCACGGCCGCTTTCATGATGAAAAACGCTGAATACGTCGTTTCCGCCGAGTAATTCGGGAAACGATTCCAGCGCTTTCTGAAGCGCTCGATGAATGCCTTGTTCTCCGGCGTATCGGGCCAGTTGTGTATGTAGCGCGCGGTCGCCCAGAGCTTCCCTCTGAAGCGATCTTTCTGCACTTCGGGCGCGATTCCTTCGAGCACGTCGACCGAGCCGCCCATCGCCTGCCACCACGCTTGCGTCCGATCGAATACGCCCTGGATGAGGGCCTGCCGCAGGAGCTGCACGGCCTCTCCCGCCCATGGCGTCGCGAAGATCGCATCGGGCTTCTGCGCCATCACCGCCGAGATGTGAGGCGCAAAGTCGAGCGTGAGAAACGGCGCCCACGCTTCCGCCACGAACTCGACGTCAGGCCGGAACTTCTTCAATGTTTCCTTGAAGAGATTCCACGATACGTAGCCGTACTCGTAGTCGGCTCCGATCGTCGCCCAGCGTTTGATGTCTTTGCGGTCCTTGAAAATGAGCGCCGCGATGATCGCGTCCTGGTAAACCGGAACGCTCACCCGGACGATTTCCTGGATACCCTTCGACGCAACCAGCTCTTCGGTGAGGCGATGCGTCGCCGCGTGCGTGAAGAACTGGATGCGCTTCAGTTCCGCGAGCACGGGACCGATCGCCATCGCGACGCCGCTCGAATCGGTACCGGCCAGGAAGTGTGCGCCCCAGTCGGTCACGAGCAGCCGCGCATTTCGCACGCCCGTCGCCGCTTTGTTCTCGTCATCCATGAAGCGGATCTCGACTTTGCAGCCGAGCACGCCGCCCGCGGCATTGATCTCCTCCATTGCTATCGTGGAGCCCATTTCGATCTGGCGGCCGTAGTCGGAGTGCGGACCTGAAGCGGCGCCCTGTACGCCCACCTTTATGGCAGGCACGCCGAGCTTGCATTGTGCGTGAGCCCAACCGGCTGAAAGGAGAACGAGCGCAATAAAGGAGAAGACGTGCGACACCGAAGCTTTTTTATTCATGGTGCCCCCCTCTGTCGGGTGAATCACGACTGTAGAAAGAATGAGTGGCGGGTGTCAACATTGCGCCGCACGCCAGGTCGAGAAGCACGCGTCGCGACAAAAGGCGATAATCGTGCTCTTTGAAATAGCATCCAGGAGGAGCAACCATGGCCCAAACGGACATTCGAAGTTACAGCGTGCGCGCACGCTCGACGGATACGTTCGGGCGAGTGTTGTGCAATGCGCGCGATCAGCACTTTGTGGTTGACGGGCCGATTCAGAATGGCTGCCCGGGGGAAGCCGTCGGTCCGGCCGAGCTCTTTCTCGCGGGCGTCGGCGCGTGCGGCGTCGAGCTCGTGCACGTAATCGCAAAAGAGCAGCAGGTCCCGTTGCGTGCGGTCGACGTGCAGATCGAAGGATCGATGGATCGCAGCAAACCGGTCCGGTCGGACGTGACCGTTTTCAACTCCGTGCGTCTGCACTTCCGGTTGAGTGGCGTCTCGCAGGCTCAAGGAGCCGAGCTCATCGATCACTTCAAACGCAGATGACCACTGTACGGCAGCGTCGCAGTTGCGACGCCGGACGTGCAAGTGGATGTCAGCATCGCGCCGTAAGAGCGGGCTAAATAACGACGAGGAGGCAAAGATTCTTTTCCATGCATCGCTGCGCCGGGCGTCTTGGCCTGCGCCACAACGGTTGTGCGTCCCTGTTTTCATTGCTGCCCTGGGACTTTACTGCAGCATCGCCTTCGCCCAAACGTATCCGACGAAACCGCTCAGACTGCTCGTGTCCTCTTCGCCTGGCGGCGGCACCGATACGATCGCGCGAATAACCGCAGACCAGCTGACGGAAAGCCTTCGCCAGCAGGTGATCGTCGAGAACCGGCCCGGTGCGAACGGTCAGATCGCGGTCGCGCTCACCGCAAAATCACCGCCGGACGGCTACACACTGCTCATGTCCGGCGCCGCATCGCTCGTCATCCATCCGCATACGTACGCGAAGCTGCCGTACGACGTGGCGCGCGATCTGGCACCGGTAACGCTGCTCGCCTCGTCCGACTACATACTTGCGGTGCATCCGTCGTTGCCGGTGAAGACGGTCAGGGATCTGGTCGCGCTCGCGAAAGCGAAACCCGGTCAGATCGCGTTCTCGTCGTCGGGACAATCGAGCATTCCACATCTCGCGGGCGAGCTATTCAAGCTGCAAACCGGCGTCGACATGCTGCACGTGCCGTATAAGGGCGGAGGACCGGCTGCGCTCGCGATTCTCAGTGGTGAGGTGTCGCTCATGTTCGGAACAGGCCCGACAGTAGTGCCCTACGCAAAGACCGGCAGGCTGCGGCTGATCGCGACGTGCGGAGAGAGGCGTTCGAAATCGCTTCCACAACTTCCCACGGTGATAGAAACGCTTCCGGGCGTGGTGGTTTACGCGTGGTATGGCATGCAAGTGCCTGCCGGCACACCGAAAGAGATCGTTTCGCGGTTGAACGCGGATCTCGTGAAAGCAGTGGCCACCGAGAAAGTTGCGCGAGCGATCGTCGCATCAGGGCTGGAGCCCGTCACCAACACGCCAGAACAGTTTGCCGCATTCATTCGCGAGGAAACGGTGAGATGGGGCAAAGTCGTGAAGGCCGCGAAAATACCGGTCGAATAACCATGGAAGTCACGCGAACTCTCGCCCGTTTCATCGTCAGCTCACGCTACGAGCACATTCCGCAGCCGATACGCCACGAAGCAGCCCGTGCGCTGCTCAACTGGCTCGGATGTGCGATCGGTGCCTCGCACCACGAAACCATCGACAACATGCTGGCGGCGCTGAAGCCTTTCAGTGGTCCGCCGCAAGCGACGATCGTCGGCCGGAGCGAGCGCATGGATATCCTGCATGCCGCGCTCGTAAACGGGGTCAGCTCTCACGTGCTCGACTTCGACGACACGCATGCCAGGACGATCCATCCCAGCGCACCGGTGCTGCCGGCCCTGCTCGCTTATGCCGAGCACAAGCCCGTCGCTGGCGCCGAGCTCGTGCACGCGTTCGTGCTCGGCGTCGAAGCAGAGGAGCGGATCGGCATTTCCGTGTTCCCCGAGCATTACGAGGTCGGCTGGCATATTACGGGCACCGCGGGCGTGTTCGGCGCCGCTGCGGCCATCGGGAAGCTGCTGAAGCTGAACGAGCAGCAAATGTGCTGGGCGCTCGGAATCGCAGCCACGCAGTCCGCGGGATTGCGCGAAATGTTCGGCAGCATGTGCAAGAGCTTCCATCCCGGTCGCGCGGCACAGAACGGGCTCACGGCTGCGCTCCTGGCATCGAAAGGTTTCACGAGCTCCGAACAGCCGATCGAGGCGAAGCGCGGCTGGGCGAACGTGCTGTCGACGAAATTCGATCCGACGGTCGTTACCGAGGGGCTCGGTGAGCGTTACGAGCTTGCCTACAACATGTACAAGCCGTACGCCTGCGGACTCGTCGTTCACGCCGCGATCGACGGCTGCATACAGCTCTCCACAGAGCACGACCTCAAAGGCGACGAGATCGAAGGCGTCGAGCTCACCGTCAATCCGATCGTGCTCGAGCTCACGGCGAAGCGCGAACCGGGCACGGGCCTCGAAGGCAAGTTCAGCGTTTTCCACGCCGCGGCCGTGGCGATCGTGAAGCGCATGGCGGGCGAGGCGCAATTCAGCGACGAGATGGTGCGTTCGCCGGAGCTCGTCGCGTTGCGCAGGCGCGTGGAGGCGGTCGGCGATGCTTCGATACACAAGCTCGAGGCGCGCATCCGGTTTCGCCTTCGTAACGGCAGCGTCCTGGAAAAGCACGTGAAGCGTGCGCTGGGCTCTTTCGAACGGCCACTCTCGGATCAGGATCTCGAAGCCAAGTTCAGGGGCCTCGTCGACGGCGTGCTTCCCGATTCCCAGGCAGCCAGGCTCATCGAGCTCTGCTGGAAAATCGCCGACCTGGACGACGCGGCCGAAATCCCGCGCAACGCCGCGAAGACGGCAGATCGGCGCTAGCGCTTTTTTATACGCCCGAGCCTGCGTGCATTCGCAGTGGCACGCTTATGGATGGGCGTGAGACCCGCCTCCAGCACTTTAGCAATCGCACGCTGGCGCTGTCGGCGAGTCGGACCCGCGAGGCCTGGCGCTCGCACCAGTGAAGCCATTGCTCCAGTAACGGGCCCGGACGCGGCGAGCCACCAGGGCGTGGCCCACAGTCGCCACCATTGCAGCGCTGCGGTGCGGGCGTACTCCTGCTGGGCCCTGAGCACTTGAGCGTTCATCGCAAACATCGATTCCCAGAACGCCTGCACTTTCTCCGTGCGCATCTGGGAGAACTCGGCGCGATCGGCTGCACCTGGGTTTGCGCCAGCCGCGAGCATGCGTGCCGTGCGAATGGCCGCCACTTGCGGTGCGGCTATGGCAAGCTCGGCCACCTTGGCGATAGCCCCCACTCTCCTGCGTTTCGTCCGACGCATCGACGTTGCTCCTACCGGGTGTTCTGGTGTTGCAGAAAGAAACGCAGCATCTCGCGGCTCGCGTCGGGTCCGCTCGGATCGCTGTACGACCCTTCCACGCTGCCGCCCGACCACGCATGAGCGGCACCGTGCACGAGCCACTGCTCCATGATCGTCTTGCCCGTCGCATCGCGATGTGTGGTGCGCGTATACGCGCGTCCGCCCGCTTCTCCGCGCTCCACGTCGCGCTCGCGCTGCGCGAAAGTATTTCCGTGAGCCTTGGCGGCTGCTTCCGGCGAAGCTTGCTCGACCACGTCGTCGAGATTGCTCGGGTGGACCGTCGTATCGCTGTCGCCGTGAAAAACGATCGTCGGTACACCATTCGCTGAGGCAGCATCACGGGGCCTGCGCCTCACGCGCTTCGATTTCTCTCCACGCATCGCGGCAAACGCAGAAGGCAGGTCACGTGCAGCTGCATACGCAAGACCGGAATGGACGCCCACGGCCGCATACAGCTCGGGATAGGTAGCGCCCATGACAGCTGACATGGCACCTCCGGCCGAAAGTCCCGCGATATAAACGCGTTTCGCATCGAGACCGTAGGCCGCGACGACCTCGCGCGTGATGTCCGCGATGAGCGAAGGCTCGCCCACGTCGCGCTGCTGATGTTGCCCCTGGAACCAGTTCCAGCACTTCGACACGTTGGCTTTGCCCGACTGGGCGGGGTATACCACGATGAAGCCGTGCTCCTCCGCGAGCGAGTTCATCCGCGTCGCAGCGGCGAAATCGTCGGGCCCCTGCTTGCAGCCGTGCAACATGACAAGGAGCGGCGCGGCGACGTTGGCGCGATGGGTAGCCGGTATATACGTCTTGTACTGCCGGGCGCCGGCGCCGTTCGAGTAACTGCACGTAACAAAGCGACCCGGGTCGTGCCTGCGGGGTCTTTCATCTACGACGCGGCAGAAGCCTTCGATCGGATCGCCGACAGCATATCTTCGCTCGGCTGCGGGCTCCGCCCCGCCCCCGCGCAACGCGGATTGAATCGCCGCGGTCGCTTCTCTGATCTTGCCGCCGCGGACAAGCCGGGTCGCCTCAAGCAGGCCTACTGGGATTTTCAGGTTCATCAGGTTTTCAGTTAAAAGAGGTTGGTCCGTGCTTTATGGTGCGATGCAATATATAAGCCTACCAGAATGCGTGGCCGAATGCTGGAATTTGCGACATTTATGTGAAACGTCTGCGAAACCCGACATTTCTCGTATGAACGACGCGAAGCCATCAGTGACTGGGGCACGTTTGTCGGCTACTGCACCGCAACAACATCAGCGAAGCTGTTCCTAACCAGCCATTCGCGTCGCGAATGCAAGCAAACCGGCCGTCAAAGCGAGAAGGGCGAGCGCGCTCAGCGCGAGCGACCAGTGGACGCCGATGAGGCTTCCGACCACGCCCACGGTCACGCCCGAGAAAGTTCTGAGGCCCAGGCTAGACATGCTGTAGAGGCCGATCACCCGGCCGCGAATATCCGGCGGAGCATGCAGCTGGACGAGCGTCTGCGCCATCGCGGCGAAAGCGAGCTGAAGAAAACCCGCGACGAAAAGGAGCGCGACCGCGAGCGGATACACGCGCGCGGTGGCAAAACCCGCGATCGCACAGCACCACAGCATTGCGAGCACGAAGGCCGTTCGCGGGTGCGGCCGCAGCAAACTTCGACTTTCGAGCGCGATGCCAGCGACCAGCGCACCCGCCGCGTCAGCGGCCAGCAGCGTCCCGTAAGCGGCGCCGGCGTCCCCGTGGCCGAGGTGCTGGGCGAATTCCGGCATCTGCGCCTGGTATGCGTTGCCGACGAAGAGCGACGCGCCGCCCGCAAGCAGTGTCATGGACACGATCGTGCGGTTGCCCGCGATCGCGCGCATCGTCGCCCAGATCTCGGCAAATCCGCGCACTGCGCGCGTAGCCCGCCGGCTCTCGCCCCTTACGCTCGGACCGTACGGCGCTTTCCAGAGCCAGACAAGAAGCGGCAGATAGAACACGATATTCACGAAAATGCCGGCCGTCGGTCCAACCGCGAGCATGAGCCCGCTGCCGATCGCCGGCCCGAAGAGCAGCCCGAGCCAGCGGGCGGTCGCGTTCAGACGCACCGCACTCGGCAGGATGTGCGGCTCGACAACGTACTGCACGAACAGCTGACTCGCCGGGCTCCACAGCACGCCCGCGAAACCGTGGATCACGAGCAGGACCATCGCGTGCCACATCTCGAGCGTACCCGTCGCAAAGAAGTAGCCCCATCCGGCCGACGCGATGATGAAGCACACCATCCCGAGCTGGATGATGCGGCGCGGGTCGAAGCGATCGGCGAGCGCACCGGCGTAAACCGAGAAGAAAAGGAAAGGCAGCCAGTGCGATACGACGGCGAAGCCGGCAAGCGACTGGGACTGGAACTTCTGAAACATCACCCAGTAGCTGATGACGTGCTCGATGCTGTCCGCCATCATCGCGAGCGCGGAGGCAAAAAAGTAGGCACGGAATCCCGGGTGGCGCAGGGCCGGGAAAGAAACGTTCGGGCGGGAGACGCTGTTACCGGAGGATTGCGAGTCGTTCACCCGCAGGAACGTATCACGTTTACGCGCATGTCAACTCCATCGCACGCACCGCGGATCCGTTCTGCGCGTATCAGGTCACGTAGCCCAGCGTGCGCGGCAACCACAGGGCGATCTCCGGCACGAATGTGACGAGGAGCAGCGTGCCGGTCATGGCGACCACCATCCAGATCACCCACGGGATCGTCGATTCCATCGTTACACCCGAGAGGCGGCATGTCACCATGAGATTGACGCCGAGCGGCGGATGGAACTGGCCGATCGCGAGATTCATCGTGATGATGATGCCGAACCACACGAGATCCCAGCCGAAGTGAATGGCTATGGGCACGAGCAGCGGAAGGAAGATGAAGTAAATCGAGATCGCGTCGAGGAACATGCCCGCGATGAGAAGAAGGAGCGTGATCCCCAGCAGCACAACGATCTCGGATGTGCCGGTGCCGACGAGCGCTTTTGCAAGGTGATCGAACGTGCCGAGAGTGTTGCTCCCATACGCAAACACGCTGGCGAGCCCGACAACGAGCAGGATCACCGCCGAGATCTCGGCCGCTTCCGCGAGTGACTCGACGATGCTCCGCCAGTTCAGCGAACGATAGATCACGACACCGACGAAGAGCCCGTAGAAGGCCGCGACGACCGCGGCTTCTGTCGGCGTGAACCAGCCGCTGCGCATTCCGCCGAGGATGATCACCGGTGCAGCGAGGCCCCAGAACGCTTCCTTGAGGCTGCGCCAGAACGGCGGGCGGGCCTCGTGGTACTCCGCTTCGAACCCGTGACGCACGGACAGCCACGAGGCGACCGCAATCAGCGTGAACCCGGCAAGGACCCCGGGAATCAGGCCCGCTGCAAAGAGCGCCGGCACGGACGCCTGCGGCACGAGGAGGCTATAGATGATGAGCGCGATGGAAGGCGGGATCAGAATGTCGGTCGAGCCCGCCGCTGCGATCAATGCCGCGCTGAACGGCTTTGGATATCCGGCCCGCAACATCGAAGGCAGCATCACTGCGCCGACCGCGGCGGAGTCGGCCGGTCCCGATCCCGAGATGCCGCCCAGGATCATCGCGACGAGCACAGCAACGGTCGCGAGTCCGCCGCGTCTCTGGCCGACGATGCTCGACGCGAAACGTACGATGGACGCCGCGACGCCGGCACGCTCCAGGATGAAACCGGCGAGCACGAACACAGGAATGGCGAGCAAGGGATACTTCGCGATGCCTGTATAGACGTTCGTCGGGACGGACATGATGCCGAGCCCCGCGAGCAGGATAACCGCCGTGCCTGCAAGCCCGAGCGCGACGGCGAGTGGCACTCCGGCGAGCATGAGAGCAGTGAAGACGCCGAACAGCACCCAGTCCACCGCTCAGCCCCTCGGCTTTTTGCGTATGAGCGTCGCCAGCCGAACGACGATGACCAGGGACAGAATCGGCAGCCATACCGTATAAAACCACTGCGGCACACCGAGCGCCGGCGAGGTGACGTCGAACCGGAAGTCGTCCCATGCCATGCGCGCGCCATACCACCCAAGCAATCCGAACATGACCACGCACGCGGTGAGGCTGAAGAGCTCCAAGCGCTTTCGCGCCTCCGGCCTCGCGCGCTCGACCAGAAAAACGATCGCGATGTGCTTGCTCCGGTAAAACGCGGTCGATGCGCCGACGAGCGTCATGACCACGAGCAGCGATACTGAAATTTCCTCGGTGAAAGCGAACGAGACATTCGTGAAGTAGCGCACCACGACGTTCGCCATCGTGATTACGCATAGAACGGCCATCACGCACGCAAGCAGCGTGCGCTCGGCGGAAACAGAACGGGGGAGCGGCTCCCGCTCCCCCGTTTCAACGTCGAAAGGCTCTTGCATCAACGCTTTGCAATCGAGCTTTCCGCCGCTTTCACGAGATCGCGCCCGATCTGCTGCGCCCACTTGTCGTATACCGTCCGCGTCGCAGCCTGGAACGCTTTGCGCTGATCTTCCGTGAGGCGCGTCACCGTGACCCCCTGCCCTTCGATCTGCTTGAGCACTTCGGTGTCCGGCGCCGCAATGCCTTTGCGCGCGGCGGCGACGTTTTCATAGCCCGCCTGGATCGCGGCCTGGCGCACCGCTTCGCGATCGGCGGGTGTCCACGATTCCCACACTTCCCTGTTCACGACAAAGATGAGCGGATCGGCCGTGTAGCCCCAGAGCGTGAGGAACTTCTGGTTGAGCGTCCACATCTTCGCACCGATGAACACCGACAGCGGATTTTCCTGACCGTCCACCGCGCCGGTCGAAAGCGCCGGCTGCGCATCGGCAAAGCTCATTTGCGTGGGATTCGCGCCGAGCGCACTGAACGTCTCGATGAAAATCGGCGAGCCGACGACGCGGAACTTCTTGCCTTTCATGTCGGCCGGCGTCGCGATGACGCCTTTGGAATTCGAAAGCTCGCGGAAACCGTTCTCGCCCCACGCGAGCGGAACCACGCCTGCTTTCTCGAGTATCCCGAACACCTGCCTGCCGACTTCGCCTTTTGTCAGCGAATCGATTGCCCGGTAGTCCGGCATGAGGAACGGCAGCGAGAACAGGTTGAGCTGCCTCACTTGCGGCGACCAGTTGATCGTCGAGCCGATCGCCAGGTCGATGATGCCCTGACGTATCGCAGAAAACTCGCGCGTCTGATCGCCCCCTACGAGGCTCGTTCCCGGATACATCTTGATGTTGATGCGTCCCTGCGTCTTCTCTTTCACGAGCTCGGCCCAGCGCTCGCCGGCCTTGCCCCACGGATAGCTCGCAGGCAAAACGGTAGAGAGCTTGTATTCGGCGCGGTAAGTCTGCGCATAAGCGGCCGGCATGGCACCGGCGAGCAGCACGCAGCACAGAACGAAACGACGCATGGCATCCCTCCTCTGGAACGGGCGAACGTGGGGATCGTATCATTCGCGAAGATCCCGCACGGAAAGGGTGCTGAGCGACGCCGCGGCGCCCCGCTCGCGTGCACGTCTTGACGCCCTGCCGCAGCCGCAGCCAGTATAGTTGCGCTTTTTCTATAACCAGTCAGGGGGGTGCCATGACAGCAGGGAAGCGCATGTTGGTCGTCGTAGCGATCGTTGCCGCGTTTGGCGGCGGAGCGGTCATCGCCCAGCAATCCACACCGCCCAGGGGAAACCATGACTGGGCACCCAAAGCACAAACCGGCAAACACCACACGCTGCCGGCCACGCTGGAGACGGTGCAGTGGGGCTGGCTCGATCCGAAAGAGTCGCCGAAGCTCACCGTCAATTCGGGCGACACGGTGTCGATCGAGACGATGATGCACTCGCACGACAAGGTTCGCCCCGGCATGAGCATGGATGACGTGGTGGCGTTGCGGAAAGCGAATCCCGGCGGCGGCCCGCACTCCATGACGGGGCCGATCTTCGTGAATGGCGCCGAGCCCGGCGATGTCCTCGAAGTTCGCATCCTGCGCATCGAGCCGAAGCCGTTCGCCGTGAACTTCAATCTGCCGGGGAAGGACTTCCCGACGATTGGCGCCCTCGCGTCCGAAATGCCCGAAGGGTTCATTCGCTTTTTCAATCTCGACCTGCAAAGACGCACTGCGGAATTCAAGCCCGGCATCACGCTCGATCTGCAACCTTTTCCGGGCACTTTCGCGGTCGGCATCGACCCGAACGATCCGTCTCCTCGTAAAGGCGGCGCAAAGGACCCGATGGCGCCGGTGTCCACGCTGCGGCCATGGAAGAACGGCTCGAATCTCGACATCAACGAGTTGCAGGAAGGCTCGACCATCTTCATTCCGGTCTTTTTGAAAGGCGGGCTCATCTGGACCGGCGACTCGCACTGCCGCCAGGGCAACGGCGAAGTGAACCTCACCGCGCTCGAATGCTCGTACAAAGAGATCCGCATTCAGCCGATCGTGCGCAAGGACATCAAGCTCGAATGGCCTTTCATCGAAACGCGCACGCACTGGATCACCATCGGTCTGAACGAGGACCTCAACGTCGCGATGACGAATGCCGTCCGTGAAGCGGTGAACTGGCTTTCGGCGCAGAAGATGGTTCCGATGGATCGCTACGAAGCGTACAGCCTCGTCTCGATGGCTGCCGATTGCCGTGTGTCGCAGGTGGTGGACATCCGGAAAGGCGTGCATTGTATGATTCCGAAGTCGATATTCACCAAGCGGTCGTAATCGCCCCTCACCCATCCCTCTCCCCGACAAAGGGGGGAGGGCGTTTCGCGTGTTGAGCCCCCGCTGTCTTCTTTTCGGTTTGGCGCTGACAATATTGCCGGCCCTGACCTTCGCGCAGGAGCCGCTTCGAATCGTCACGACTTCCGCCGATTTGAAGTCTCTCGCCGAAGCGGTCGGTGGTGCGCGCGTCGAAGTCGAGAGTCTCGCCGCTCCCGAGCAGGATCCGCACGCAGTCGAAGTGAAGCCTGCGCAGCTCGCGCGGGTGCGCGATGCCGGGCTCATCATCCGCGTGGGTCTCGATCACGAGCCGTGGCTTGCGAAGCTCAGGCTACCCGCGAGCGTGCCGGTGCTCGACGCATCGAAAAACGTGCGGCTCACGCAAACGGAAACACCTCGGCTGCGTACACAGCGCCGCGCACACGTTCACGCTTACGGCAACACGCATTACTGGCTCGATCCCGAGAACGCTCTCGCCATTACTGGCGCGATACGAGACGCGCTCGCCAAGCTGAGACCAAAGGACGCGCGCGGCTTCGAAGCGAACACGATTGTTTTCGCCGAAGCGCTCAAAACCAAAATGGCCCATTGGAAATCCGCCCTGGCACCCTTTCACGGCAGCAAACTGGTGGTCGTGCACGACAGCTGGTCGTACTTTGCGGAAGCGTACGGGCTGCAAATCGTCGCGGCCGCGGAACCGCACCCCGGCGTTCCGCCCTCTCCGGGCGAGCTCGCTACCCTCTTTCAGCACATGCGCGAAGCCAGGGTGAAGGTCGTGATCGCCGACCCGCATTCGAACCCGTCACTCGTGCGCCAGATCGCGGAACGCACCGGTGCACGCGCCGTAACGCTCCTGCCTTCCGGCTATGACTATCTACGGCTTTTCGACGAGAACGTCTCGAGGCTCCGCGACGCGCTGACCCGGGCGAGGCCGTGATCGACCTCCTGCTCTGGCCCTTGGTGGCCGGGGTCGTGCTCACCGTCATACACGCATGGTTTGGCCTGCACGTTCTCGCCCGTGGCGTCGTGTTCGTGGACCTCTCGCTGGCACAAGTCGCAGCGCTGGGGCTGACGATTGCGATCCTCGCCGGCCATGGCGTGCAGAGCGAAGCAGGGTACTGGTATGCGCTTGCGTTCGCGTTCGGCGGCGCCGTGCTTTTCGCAGTCGTGCGGCGCCACGAGCGCAGCATCCAGCAGGAAGCCGTGATCGGCATCGTCTATGCGGTTTCTGCATCGCTCGGCGTGATCGCGCTCGACCGTGCGCCGCAGGGCACCGAGCACATCAAGCAGCTTCTCATCGGCTCGATCCTTACAGTGACGCCGCAGGAAGTCGCAACCCTCGCCGCTTTATATGCGCTGATCGGTTTTGTGCATCTCGCTTTTCGGCACGCGCTTGTCGAGACTTCTTTCGAGCCGCAGCAGGCTGCGGCCCGGGGCCGGCGCGTGTTCCTGTGGGACGTGGTGTTCTACGGGTCCTTTGCGCTCGTCGTCACTTCGTCCGTCCGCATGGCCGGGGTGCTCCTCGTCTTCACGTATCTCATCGTGCCGGCAACGCTCGCCGGGCTTTTCGCTTCCGACTTGCGTGCGCGGCTCGTGCTGGGCTGGGCACTCGGCATCGCACTCACCACCGCTGGCTTATATGCGTCGTGGCAGTGGGATCTGCCGACGGGGCCCGCAATCGTCACCGCATTCGGCGCAGCCACGGCTGCCGTGGGCCTCGTTGTCGCCGCGACGAAGATCTCACCGCGCGGGTTCGGCAAAGTCGCGTGCACACTCGCAGCGCTCGCCGGGCTGTTTCTGGTCGCATTCCCCAAGCTCGATCATGTGTGGCTCAACGCGCTGGAACACATCGCCCCGATGGTCCAGACGGCGTTCCTGACGGAACATGAGCGCACGACCCGAGCCGAGACGCTGGAATCGATCGATCGCGCAAGAGCGGAGCTCGCCCGCCTGCGCGAGCTCGAGCAGGACGTGCGGTGGGGGAGAAAGACGCTGGACGCCGAAAAGGTCGAGCGATTGCGGCAATATCT
>Ga0075420_100002723_pt1 | contig 15325 bp, 26 predicted proteins | sample SoiMetdeltSBSDD4_FD_75296 | JGI IMG/M metagenome (GOLD analysis project Ga0075420, IMG submission 75296) | Bulk soil microbial communities from a Populus tree surrounding site in Tennessee, USA - Soil MetaG P. deltoides SBSDD4 | ecosystem: Environmental > Terrestrial > Soil > Tree plantation... | reverse complement strand
GGCTTTTTCCGCCTCGCAAGGATGCGCGCCGAGCTCTGCGACATGCACCTGGTGCTGCTCAACTTGTAGTTCGAGGCGATACAAGGCTCGCTCAGCTTCCAGCAGGCGTCTCTCGCTGTCGGACATGTGGGTGCTCCAATGCGTACGTCCATGGAAAAAGCGCGGAAAATGTTGAGGTTACCAATCAAACACCGATGATGGTCGTTTGTTCCCTGACGATGCCCTAGCCGGTCAGTCCTGCTACAGGACGCACAGCACACCTCTCCCCCAAAAGGGGGATCCCGTTCGTCGCCCATTTCAGTAGGGTCCCGGGCCGTCCTCTGACGGGGAGGGACGTTTCAGGCTATGCCAGCCAAGACCATCACGTGTCCCGAGTGTGGGCTGGTCGTAAGCGTACAGCGGGACGCGACGGGCACGAAACTAATTTATGACATCAATGATTGGCACAACCGCTGCAGACGTCTCGATCTGGACGATCCTGCGTGGTGCCTTATCCTTCGTGGCGACGCCAGCTCGAGAACTCACTGACCTGCAACTCTTTCCCTTTGCCGACCGTAGTCCAACGTCGCCAACAAGAAGGCCCGCGCAAGTCGCGAGCCGATTTGTAATGTGAAGGGCGTCCCACATGCGATTTCGTCGCACGCCGACTCAACTCGGACTGCCCCCGCCCCAGCGCTCACCTGTTGCCCGCCGGACTTGCGTCTCCCTGGGATTGGGATTGCCGAGAAGATTCTCGCCGCTGGCTGTTCGCAACAGCACTGCGCAAAAGGTTGCGGTGGCGCCTCGCTTCACTCACTTGAAGCTCTTGCAGAGTTTTGATGCGCTGCAATAGTCGATCTACGTGACCAGTGTCATGACGAAAGCGGCGGCTTGCTGGCGCGGCGTGATCCTTGAGGAGTGCCTGGTGTTCCTGGGCTTCTGCCTGAAGCGCCTTGATGAGATCGTTAAGATACTTCGACATGGGGTTCTCCGCGCCCCGATCGGACAACGCATCTAACAGCCTACGGTTCCATCCGAGATCGGATGAAAAGCTTTGCACTCACTAAGGATACCGACCCCGCCGCAACCTTCTGAAAGAGAGCTACACTTTCAAGAGCCCTCCGTCCCGCACTGCGGTGCTCGGCTGTTCGAGCATCGCCAGCAAGACGGAGATGTTCGATGACGAAGCAGTCGCGCGCAACGCGCATCGCGGAACTCAACGACAAATTCCGCAAGGGTCTGGCGAGCGGCCGAGTCCATATGACGGCTGGCCTGAACGCCAAAGGCTCGGAGTTCGTTGGAAAGGCGCTCGTCAAAGTGATGGCCTTCGACGACTTCAACGCGGACAACGATCCGCACGGCGAGCACGACTTCGGCTCGTTCGAGCTCGAGGGCGAGAAGATCTTCTGGAAGATCGATTACTACGATCTCGCGGGAGAATTCGGGTCCGAGGACCCGACCGACCCCAAGAAGACGCTGCGTGTCCTCACTGTCATGCTCGCTGAGGAGTATTGACCTCCTCTTCCCTGCCCCGCGCTTACCCCGCGGGGCTTTTTCGTTCAGTGGCTACCGCCTCTGCAACCTTCATTTTTCGAATCAAGTACATCTAGCCGACGCGAAAGGACAGCGGATGTCTTCCAGTGGCCGGCTTACCTGCAATCCACGTCAATACCACGCTGCTCATCCTGATCGGTGCTTTGTATGCCGAAGCCCGTTTTCAGGCGGCATCTGGCACACGCACGAAGATACAGGAGCGAAGACGTGCAGCTCGACGTGCCTCACACGCTATGAGAGATGGTGGTTGCGATCGCCCAAGCCAGAGCAGGTTCCATCGGCGAAGGATGCAAAAACCCCGTAGGTTATTTCTTTAACGCCGCCACCGAGGGTGCCACAAAGCGAGCATCCGGACTGCGACTTGGTCGACATAGGTCATCCTACCGTAACGCATTTCTCAATACGCAGCGCCATACTTGGCCATTCTTCTGTATCAGCAGCGTGGCCGGTCTCTCCAGATCAATAACAGTCACCGCGCGTCACTCGTCCGTGAGGGGTCTTTTCGCACATGCGCTATGCCCTATTTAGTGCGCAAGGACTTACGGACTTCGGTGACCCGACGCCGTGGCATTCACGCCGTGAATGTCAGCGCACAACCTTTGGCTTCAGCAAGATAAGGAGGAATGAATGCGCGCGTGCTTGGCAGCCGGATTGGCGGCGGCGTGTCTGACTGCCGCCTTGGTGGCTGCGATTGTGCCGCCCACTTCGTCTATCGAACCCCTGGTCGAAGCAGCGAGTGACCGACCGGGCACGCCGGCAGCTACCATCGGTACCGGCAGTGGTCCTGACATCGCCTCCCCAGAGTAGGCGCCAGTCACCTTGTGCTCGTTGGCCGCTTGGATTGACCTCACTCTCTGCAGGTCGCGCACAAGCTGCTGCGGGCCTCACCTGAACCTTCCGGCCTTGCGCTCACCCTGCGGAGTTCTCCCGCCATCCACCGCGGCAGCTCCCCTCAATCCCGTCAAACTTCTCTCCAAACTCCGTGTCCGCTAGGCCACACAGATACGGATTGTGAGTGATATAGCTTGCCAATGTCCTTGAGTTTCCCAGGCGTCTGCGCGGCCGCACTGACCGGCCTTCTTCTCCTCTCGGGATGCACCTCCTCGGGCGAGTTCTCCTTGTTCACGGCGAACGACGACAACGAGACCGCATCACTCGCCGGGCCCACCGAAAGCACTTGCCAAACTCCGCAACAATGTGCGGTGCAGTTGAGGGTCTTGGTCGACGACCCGAAGCGTGATTGGATTGGGCAACCACAATCCGCGGATGGCTACGCAGACGGCACGCGGCTCTTTGCCTATCGCGTGCTGCGAAAGAAATTGACCTGCGGTGAGCTCAAGCGTGCTGTCGACGATACGACGGCGGCGACAGCTTTATTGCAGCCAGCTCACTACGAAAAAGTACGCTCGCTGGCGACCGCCGTATCCCGCGAGCTAAGAGCGGAACATGGCAAGCGGTGCGGAACCCGCCAGCAAGTATAGCCGCGCACCGCACCTGACCGTACGCGGTCGCCGCACGCTCTCGTTGAAGTTCACGAACTAGCAATCGCCTTCAGAGCTTCGACGAAGGTCTTGCGGCGCTCGCTACCCAAGCTTGCTAGAACCGCTGTACCGGCCCGTTGCGCTTGAGGCTCGGAGCTTTTGAGAGCGCGTTCGCCCGCCTCTGTTAGCCGCAGCACGTAGGCGCGCGCGTCGAGGCGACTGCGCCGACGCTGCAGCAGGCCCTTTTTGACCATCCGCCGGATCATCTCCGCGACAGTCGATCGATCGATGCCGGTGCTCTCAACGACATCGGTCTGCGAGGGGTCGTCGTCGCGCGCTACTGCCAATAATACGGCAAATTGCCGAGGGGTCAGGCCGGTCACCTCGACTTCCTTGGCGAACATATCGTCCGCGCGCTGCGACACGCGATGCAAGAGGTGGACGACAACATCGTCGAGAGACGTTCCATTCTTAGCCATGGTTCTCCTCACTTTGGGCGAGAAGACTATTCATACGGGCAACGACAATTGGCAAGCGGCATAACGTCGCCGCCACTCCTCCCAATCCAATGTTGTGAGCCGCGCCGTTGCAATCTCGAAGTTTCTACCCCATCAGCGTAAGCGAAATCGCCTCGCGTCCCTTCTGTGTCTTGACCACCTGCATTGCCACTCGCTGACGCTCAGCAAGCACGCGTATCCCTGCCTTCTCGACGACAGAGATGTGGATGAAAACATCCTTGTCACCGTCCTCGGCGACGGCAAAGCCGAAGCCCTTATCGGCGCTGAACCACTTCACCGTGCCTTCGACTGCGGACGCAGTGCTCGGGTCTACACGCTCGCGCTTCGATGCCACCTGTGAACGCTGCGATTGTTGCCCCGCGCCAACTCCGCTTGCATCGACCTCGAGAACCGCGGTCACCTGGCGACCCTTCTGGCCCTGACCGACCTGGACGCGGAGCTTGGTCTCCGGAGCTACGACATCGTGCCCGGCGTTTTGCAGGACGCCAATGTGCAGGAACGCATCACCCGAACCATCCCCCAGCTCAACGAAACCGAAGCCCTTCTCTTCATTGAACCATTTGACCGTGGCGTCGACCGGGGGGCCGCTCGGGGCCGCATCTTGGCGGGGTGTTCTTCGGAATGCTTGCCGCGGCGGCTCGTAGCGCCCTTCACGCCCGCGGAACGAATCGTCATCGTCAAACTCGCGCCGCCTTGAGCCCCGATCTCGTCCCTTCTTTCCCATTGTCTTCCGCCACGTCAGTTCGTTCGGTCTCGCATCACTCGAAAATAGTGCTCGGCGTGCTGGTAGAAGTTCTCGGCCTCGATCCTATCGCCATTCGACATCGCCTCGCGGGCGAGCGCCAAGTACCGTTCGTAATTTTGGTGCGCGTTGCCTGCCCCGTTCTGGCGCTGACGATGCATGGCAGTGGTGCGGCCAGCCGCCGGCGGTCTTCGCTGCGGCCTCGGGTCCCTGCCCCGGCTCCCGTTCATCCAGTGATCTCCCGTTGTGATTTTGCGCGCGATGCCGCTGCGCATGCTAGAACCCGCCGCTTCCAGGATGAAAGTTGGGCGCCAGCTCCGTTGGAGAGCGGGACAGCTGCCCCGCATGACGCGCGGCAACTAGTAGCCATTCCTCCCCGATTTGCAAGGTTCATCACGTCCTATCCCATCCTTCCCAATCCTTGCCCAACCCCAAGGGACATGCGCGACACCGTCCCGGAATTGGACAGGTCTTTCCCAGAAACTGACTTCAACCGGAAAGTCGATCTTCATCGTGTTTGCCTACGTTCGCCACTCCAACACGCAACGAGTAACAAGCACCATGACCATTCAACGCCATAGCCGGGCGCGATACGTTATCGGCCCGGATGGACGTGTCCTCACGGTAGCCGACCTTCCGCCCCGCGATACCAAGCTCTGGGTAACTCGGCGCAAAGCCGAGCTCGTGGCCGCGGTTCGCGGTGGCCTTTTGACCCTGGACGAGGCATGCGAACGCTACGCTCTAACGATCGACGAGTTTCTTTCCTGGCAGACTACACTCGACCGCTATGGCCTTCCGGGACTGAGAGCAACCCGCGTGCAAGACTATCGTGAGTGACAACACATTCCTTGCCTGACACCGCTCAATGCACGCTCTCAACACCACACCTCTCTACCGCTTTAGTTTGTTGCAACGCCGCTCTCGTGATCGAACTCAGGTCTCCTCCAAAATGGGGATGCCGTACAAGTAAGGGACTAACCACCTGTCCGTAACGACAATCAAAGAGTTCGGCGCATGGCGGAGGCGAAGAAACCAACCAAGACCCGCGCGCCGCGCGCTTCTGGTGTCAAATCAGCCGCGCCTGCCACCCCAGCCTATGTCAGCAAGTACACGGTCGGTGACCAGATCTCGCATCCGATGTTCGGCGACGGCACCGTGACGGCAATCCATACCAACAAACTGACCATCGAATTTCCCCACAGCGTCATCAAGCAGATCGTCGACGACTTCGTGTCGCACCGGCAGCTGTAGGCCACGAGCTGCGTGTCTTCACATTTTCAGACGCGACCATCTTTCTCTCGCTGGGGTCGGGCGCGGCCACTCCTCGAAAGGTGCAGCGCCGAATGGTGCAACGTCCCGACAATCAGTCCGAACAGGCGGCGAAGAGAGCAGCCGTCATCAGCGCCGAGCTATTTCTCGCGAGCGCAATCTTGATCGCGGCCGTCGCTTTTCTTGTCAGGCTTTGACCGGCGCAGCGCGCCAGCTACTCAACCAGTCCGAACCAAAAGGTGGACCATGCACAAGGCTCGCCGTGTGAAGGCCAACACAAATAAACCGCCTGCCCCGAACACGGCCGCAACATCCGAGAAAGACGACGTGTGGTCGTGGCTTGTCATCGCGGTGATTTTTGCAATCTCGGCGACTGCAATATGGGCGCCGGTCATTCTAGGCAGCGCCTAACGCCGTGAAATGTACCGCCTTTGTTCCCACATACCTCTGATGACTGACAACAAGCCACGGCGGACGCCCAGGGCGCCGATTGGACGGCACGCTTCCCTCATTGTTGGTGGTCAATCGCAGATTTGCGGATGAAAGCGCATTGAACGTAAGAGCCTCGATCCCTGACGCAAGCGCCCACGGTTCGTTTTTGAGGGACAGTAATGTTCAAAGATTTCACGCTGGGCCGTAATATGTCTCGTGGCATTCTCTTGGCAGCCTCTGCAAAACATTTTTCTCGTACAATGCGCCCGAGTCAATTACACCCCACGATTTTTTAATATCTATCAATTCATCCTTCGTATAGTATTTTCGATGTCGACGGGTGTATCTGTCAAATGCCTCAACATATGCGAGCCATGAAGCCAGAGAGGTAACGTATGATTCATAGGTTCCGTCTTTTACCGCATTAGTCGCCACACGTCGTATGCCTTTGTAGTCAAGTAAGGGGCCACCAACATGAAGTGACAGGGCTCTAGCAATTCCATTCAGGTGAAGGCCAAGATGCAACTCTCGATCCGTTTCGTCTTCTCGCTTCGGGAGCAATTTCTTCGACTTCAAAATGCGATCAAGTAGATTGAGTATCTGCGTCCAGTCGTCTTTTTGTCGCAGACTTTCTGCCATGCGGAAAATATATCACGACCATGACACCGCCACGACAGTCATGCCGTCCGCCTCGTCCGCAGCGCGAACGACGACGAGCCAGCCGCCCGCTCGTCCACGGCTTAGGCGTGCGCATGATCCGAGCCAGACATGCATGCACCTCCTGCCGCATCACGCCGAGCGCATACACACAATCCGGAACCTGTAACTCGCTCGCAAGGATGAACCCCATCGCCTTCTTCCATGCCATGAACGCGGAGACGCGTCGAAGCATCATCATGCGCTCCCGCGGGTCGCGTGAGAGCGTCACCGCGATCGCGTAATCCCCCTCTGGCGTGGCGATCCGAAATTGTGGATCGACCTCATCTTGCACTTTGATGATCAGGCGTGCAGCACGACGCAGGTCGGCTTCGACCAACTCCTTGAACGTCCGCGGCTCCGGCACCATGCGATCCATGACGCAGCGCGATCCTGCTCGGTCTCACTTCTTGGGCGAGACAACGTGCCCGCGCTTTATGAGCTCACGCAATGCCGTGTCGTGCCAATGCCACAGCTGCTCGGTCAACTGTTTCAACTCTACGTCATTCAACTCGTGCAAATGCTCGGTAGTCAGATCCTTCTCGAGCTGTCGCAGGACCTCACGCCCTAAGCCGATAGACACGTGCACCTCCCTTGCCAACACGCTCTGACGTACTTCTCAACCATAGTCGCCGCACTGGCGGCCCATGCGCCACTCTAATCGACCCTCACACGGGTCTAGCCAACCCCACCGCGCAAGCAATCGGCGAATTGCAAGCACAAGCTTTGCAACGAAAGAGTTCCAGCAGCGTTGACGCTACGTCGAAGCTCGAGAGAGGCCACCATGGACGGCAAATCAATGCTCATCGGCGCGCTCATCATCGGCGTGGCCGTGCTTGGGTACTTGTATTGGGACAGTCAGCACAACACCGTCCTCCAGGTGCCGGGCGTGACCATCAAGAAGAACTGAAGGAGCAGATGGATGCTCGAAGAGGCCCACAAAGGCTTGGAAGTGATGAGCACTGCGGCCAACGCCGTGAAGGACGAACAGTGGGGTGAGGCGGAGCGCGCCCTGATGGAAGTCCAGGAAATCATTGGCCGCCTGCTGCGCGAAGTCGCTGACAAGGCGCGCGAGAAGATGCTGGCGCCAGTCCCGGACCGTCGGGGACCGCGGCTAGCGGGACACCCCGATCGACCTGCAACAAGATTCCGGGAGTGTACGTCGGGACTACCGCAACTCGCCAACGGGGCGTCGCTCTTTGGCTCCACATTCCATCCAAGCTGCCTCACCCACCGCCGCGGCAAAGCGGACAGTTCGTCGTACTGACGAACGAGAAAGCGCGCCCAACTCGACAGATCCACGACGTGACGCAGACCGGCGAAGACGGTGAGTGATCCTCCTACGATACCGACGCCGCTGAGTGGCGCCCCCGCGATAGTTGAAATGGTGCTCGCAGGTTCCCGGCTTCTCACTCAACGACCTCGTCGGCCCGATCATCGCTCGGGGCGCCGGCGTATTCGGCCTTGTCCAGTCGCCTTCTCATAAAGTGCGGGCGCGCGACGATCTTGTACCCAAGCTTTTCGTAGAATGCACCAGCGTTCCGCGTGTGTAGCACTACCGATCCAATGCCTCTCGACGCGGCCCATCGCTCAACGGCAAAGATGAGTGACCGCCCGACACCTGAGCGATGTGAGTCTTTGCGTACCGCTATCGACTGAACAACAACCTCATAAGGCTTTTCCAGCGCCGACCTTTCAAAGGCGTGCACCACTCCGAAAATCTGTCCTGATGCCTCGGCTACGGCCGCATAGTGGGACTTGTCCGCCAGGATTCGACTGATCCGAGTCTGCATCTCCGGCAGCGTACTGTCGTCTCCGAGTTGTTTGAGCAGAAGCTGCGCGTCAACCGCGTCGGAAGTTTCCAGGGGGCGAATCAGCATGGCCATTCCGCTACAAACCTACACGCGCCACGTTAGGGATGCGGCCCCCAGGGCGCCGCCGTTAGCAGTTTGACCTCCTGAGACAGGATGAGCGGTCGCATCTTGGACGCGAAGCCTTCGATAAAATCCTTGTTTGCGTAGACGCCTGCCCAGTGCTTTCGACGGTCGGCGTCGTCATCGAATTTCCAGAGATGGACCAGTTGGTTGATCATACCGGTGTCGGCCTGGAAATATCCGACCAGCTTGCTGTCGTGCCCGCCTTTCTTGAGCGCCGGGAAGCCAAGCTCCTGATAGAGCTTGATCCCCTCGGCCATCTTGCCGACGTGGAGCGTGTAGGTCCGCAACTCGTAAAGCGCCATCTCATGTACTCCGTGCTATCAGGAGCCGAACAGTCGCAACGAACTACCCTACCCCATGTCGAGTCCGACATACCACTCTTCCGACACGAATCGTCTATGCGTGGTCTGCGTTGGCGTTCCAACTCAACTCTTCGAAGGGACCCGTGCAATGCCGAAGAAAACCGCAGCTACGAAGCCGGCCACGAAGGCCAAGCCCGCCGCACCGCGCAAGGGCAAGAAATGAACGTGCCATCCATCTCTAAGTAGGTGTTGCAAACGGCCCTTCGGGGCCGTTTGCATTTTCGACCGGTCGCGTGGTGGCCTCAATAACGCCGGCTCACCGCCTTACGGTAGGAACAGAACTCGCGAATGCGGAGCTATCGATGAGCGATCTGTCGGACGCGATCAAGGCGCTCGAAAACGACGCCCAGTACTTGCGAGACAACCTCACGAACCTTGATGACCCTCCAACTAACTGCTCAGCAACTCCAACTCGTTGAAGGGTTCATCAGCGTCATCCAAGAACGGCTCGATCGTCTTCGGGAAATCACGGCCGTTGCGAAGAAACAAGTAACGCCCTAGCCTACCCCATCTATCCGTTAGCCGTCCCCAACCGGCGCGGCGACCGGTCGAGGGCTAGCATTGCTCGGCCGCAAAGCGGCGCACCCTAAGCTCTTTCTTGGTGCCATGGTCGGGTCGCGAGTTCCCCACGGAACTTCGCCGTCCGCATCCTGGCAGTACAGGGATACTGGTCAATCTTGGTGGTTCAAGTCACCTGCTCCGCGCGGCTGCCTGATAGCCCATGACCAAGTACCGGGAGGAACTGACCTCACACCCCGCATGGTACGCTAGAGATATATCCATATTATTTATTTGCTATGTCCCAAGATAATCTCGGTGGGCCGCGAACACCAACACACTTTGAGCGACTCGCCAGTCAAGCATTCAGACTTGAACAGCAAGAGAATAAACTGAAACTCATGCGGGCGAAGATTAAAATACAAATGGCCGAGGAGCTATTACAGAATCCTGACCACGAAACTGAACCCGCAGCGGTAGGTTGGAATGAGGCGATCAAACATCTTGAGGAAGGTTACGCTCTCGCAATTGCCGTTCACACGGGAACCGCGAACGACGCCGGGCCGCTGGACAGCGAAGTGCAAGAAGTGAGGGCTCAGATGCGAAGAATTTGCACCGAACATCAATTGCAGGTTACAGAAACGGGGACCGGTTTTGGAAAGTTCGGCGACAATAAAGTCGAAATAGGACCGAAAAGGTAGTTCTAATTTGGCTCCAGTTGCTGTTCCTTTGATACAATTCCCGCATGACAGACGAGGGACATGCGCCTGCTCCGACGCCTGAACCAGAACCAGCTGCACCGCCGCAGCCTGAACCCGCTCCGCCGCCCCCCGAGGATCCAGCGCCGCCTACTCTTTGCAGTCCGCGCTAGCCACCCTGACGCATTGCGCAAGCTGATCACGATCAGTCCGAAACTGCTAGCGGCCGCAAAAGGAACAACCGACAGCGACAACCCCACTCGCCTTGCAGCCGCAGGTCGCAGTCTCAAAGCATCCAACGTCGAGCAGATCTTACAGCAACTCGTCGACGACAAGCGCATCGATCCCCGTCTCATCCGCGCCCTCTCGCGCATCTAAACCACCCAACGACACTCCCCCACCAGCAGAACTCCCCGCCAGGCCGCGAAACAACCTATTTGGCAGGTGCCACTCAATCTCCGTCCCGTCTCACAGTACCCAACGATGTCATCCGATCAAATTCATACATGCTGACGCCCGAGCTCGGTGCCGCGGCCGCGGCGAGCATCGCTCGCGCAATGGTCGTCGCTTCGATGGGCCGATACTTCGCCGCAAAGCCGACCATGGCGAATGATAGCGCGACGGCAACCGACTTCGCCATGCGCTCTTTCAATCTGGACTCATCACGCTGCCCCAGGATGAGCGACGGCCGGAAGATCGAGAGTGACTCGATACCGAGTTTAGCTACCGCTTCCTCTGCTTCGCCTTTCACGCGACTGTAGAACACCTTTGAGCCCACAGCGGCCCCGACTGCTGTCACCATCAGGAAGTGTCGCGCGCCCCGATGCTTGGCGAACGTCGCAGCGTTCACGACATAGTCCAGGTCGACACGCCGAAATGCTTCCTGAGAACCTGCCTTCGCGATCGTCGTCCCGAGACAGCAAAAGGCATCGTCGACCGGACCGAGGGTCGGCTCTTCGAGCGCATCAACAGCGTCGAGAGCCACCTGATGCACAACTAGTTTGGCATCGGCGCGCGCGGGCGCTCTTCGGCCGATCGCGATGACGCGCCCGTATCGCTCATCAGCAAGCAGCAGGTCGAGGCACGCGCTTCCAACGAGGCCGGTAGCACCGAAGATCGCCGCTGTTCGTGGGATATCCCCCATCTACTAGCCCTCCTCAATTCCAATCGCCTTAGCACGAGGTTTTCTCATGCGTCCGTTGAGAGAACATCCTTTGTCACGGCTCGTAGTAAGGACCATTATCCCTCCACGGTCAGAAGATAGTTGAGAACAACTCAACCAAAGAAACTAGGAGATGATCATGAGTTACGCGGCACATCGCAAGGATTTCGGCGCTCTCGCCGACCAAGCTTCTCCGAAGATTGCCGTCGCAGAGAAGCCCGGCATTCTGCGGCGCATCTTCGACAGCATCATCGAGTCGCGACAGAGGGAGGCCGATCGACAGATCGCTCGCTTCCTCGCCGGCCGCTCGGGCGGAACTCTGACGGACAGTCTCGAGCGCGAAATCTCACAACGCCTGTTGACCTCGAACTGGAGTGTCAACGCGGATTTCAATGACAGGAGATTCCCATGACCACCCAGTCCGCAGAAACGACAGCGTGGTCGCCACTTGCTACCGCACTGCGCAACCTTGCTGACGCTTTGCAGGAAGGCTTCGCCGCACAACGCCAGTACGAGAATCTGAGGTCGAGGGGCATCTCTCACGACACTGCACTCAGGCACGCGTTCGCCGGCTCATAGCACCAGAGACAGGGCTGACCGAGAACCTATCAGCGTGAGCGCTGCCACCGCTCACGCTGCCGCATTTTTGACGATCCACTGATGGCAAATCCCGGAGATCAAGAAGCCGGAGTCCGCCAACTGCCACTACTGTTACCGGCTTCTAGCCCGCCCGCACATCACGCTTGATCACAAGACGCCCAAGATAGCCGGCCATCAACGGGCACCGGAGCTCTCGCGCCACATCGCGGGAGCACCTTCGTCCGGCGGACGTGTAGCCGATTGCGCTACTTCAGCTGAAGTACAACCGATCCCTCAACGACCGACGGAGGGCTCACGCCAAGATCGCCAGCATTCTTCCCTACCCATTCGCGCGCCAACCGGCTGCTTTCGTCCGTGCCGGCCTTGTCTTGGCACACCGTCACCGTCGTCGCGCCATCCGGCGTTCTGATCATCGTGTAGCTCACGAAGCCCTTCACCGAACGGATGATGCTTTCGACCTCGCTCTTTCGTCCTTCCAGAAGGTCGACGAGCTTCATCGCACCAGCACCTGAGAACGTCCTGATGACCGCGTGCATGGCATCCTCCCAAGATTTTTTTCAGAGCTCGGAGCGTACTCCCCTTCGAGTTCTCCGACAAATCACAAGGTTCCCGCGCCTGCGCGCGTGAGGTTCTATTTCAAAAGTGCAAACACCGTTGAGCGGCGCCCCTTCCTACATGACTGGGATCAGCGCCCGTACATGACTTTGACCCTCGCAATGTCCTCAGGCGAGACAAGCCAGTTCTCTATGTAGCCGCATGAGCCGCAGACATGGAACGTGGGTTTGACTACCGAGAAGACGTTCCAGCGGCTGACGTTGATGACGTTTCCTCCCGTATCGCGCCTTCCGGGGATGAGCACAATGTCGCTCGACCGGCACTTCGGGCACTTCTTCGTGTTTTTCATGCGCCCTTCTCCATCGCCGCGAACTCGCGGAGCAACTTCTCCGCTTCCGCCAGATCACCGGGATGCTCGTTGGCAAATCCACCCGCGACCCTCACCTTCTCGAACATCACGTGCTTCTCTGCGGCCGACCCCTGCACATCACGCATCAGAGTCATCGCGATGCTCTTGCGCTTCGGCTGCTTCCGCTTCCCCAACATCGCAACCTCCCTCCACCCGAACCGCAACTTCCCTCACCACTTACGCCCTCAAGCCGCTGGTGCGGGGATCGGCGTGGACTGCCACACCACCATCTGCCACCCTTTGGAGCCGTTGATCCAGACATTGGTGTAGCGGCTATTCAGCAGCTTGCGATTGCGGCAGCGCTCGGGCTGGCTCTCGTTCAGAACGGCCGGCGCGTGCTGTTCATCCGCACCACAGACCTCGTCCAGCGGCTACAGGTGGCGCGCCGGGAGCTGGAGCTCGAGGCCGCCATCAACAAGCTCGACAAGTACCAGCTGCTGATCCTCGACGATATCGCCTACGTCACCAAGGATCAGGCCGAGACCAGTGTGCTGTTCGAGCTTATCGCCGCCCGCTATGAACGCCGATCCTTGCTGATCACGACCAACCAGCCGTTTGGCGAATGGGGCAAGATCTTCACCGACAAGACCATGACGCTGGCGGCAATCGACCGGCTCGTGCACCACGCCACGATCCTGGAGATGAACGTTGAGAGCTATCGCCGCAAGGTCGCGCTCAAACGCAAGCATGGCAAAGGAGATTGACCGTCATGGCCGCTCCACCCCAATAACCAGAAGTTGCTGGCGCTGATCGCGACTACCGCCCTTGACCCACAACGGAGATCATAGGCGATGTGCCGCTGTCATCATTACGTTGACTGCTTCTGGGAGGAAGAGCGATCGACAGCCCTATCCGGGTCGACGGCCGACGATCGCATTGGCGCGCGCCTCGATCGAGACACTCCCACGCGCCTCGATAGGTACCTGCTCACGAACCCGCGACTTGAGTTGCGTCACGTCGGCTGTCGCCATCGTTGTGAGCATCGAAGCGAGATTGGGCGCCGCGATCGTAGTGGACCAATAGTCCTCGAAATCGTCGAACGTTCGTCGCCTGCGAAGAACGCGCGCTTCGATATCGGCGAAACCCGCGCGTGTCCATAGCGCATGTAGTCCTTCGGGCGTCGAGGCTTCCGCGTTCGGGGCCCGCGGTGGCGCGAACCCCATGCCTTTCATATGGATTATGATGGCCTCCGACGGGCCGCCGCCGCTGACGACGTCCCAGACATAGGCGGCTGCGAGACCGCCCGGCCGCACGACGCGAGCCATTTCAGCAACGCCCCTGGCAGGGTCCGGAATGAAAAACACAACGAGCGCCATCACGGCCGCATCGAAGGTGCCATCGGCAAACGGCAATGCCATTGCATCGCCCTGTCGAAACTTCGCGACAGGTGTCGTCAGCCGCTCTCGTGCAAAGGCCAGCTGACCTTCCGAGGGATCCACGCCTTCGACGGTCATGGGGGCGCAGTGCTCGACCAGCAACTGTGTAAACGCGCCATTGCCACAACCGATGTCGACCCATCGCAAATTGGGCGGCGGCGAGAGCCAATCGATAAAAGCGCCTCCGATCAGTCCGCTCCACTTGCCCATCATCCGTTCATAGACGGCGCCGTCATCGAACTTGATCGTCGGCGCGGACATTGGGTCATCTCGCTGCGTATTCGCGCGTATCACGAACGTCGGCTCCGGCGGCGCACCATCGTGGCGCGTTTCGCTCCGAATACTTCGCGCACGTGTTCCGCCAACAACTGGCAAAAAACCAACGCGTAACGCGGCAAAGGGCGTGCCTTTCCCGATAAATCTCAAGGTTGAAGTCGATCGTGCCCTGGGCTGGAGGACCCGCCGTCTTGGGGTTCAGCGGGTCGCAAAGACAACGGGACGCGCACCCATTCTCTTGGCCACCGAGCACGCGCCTCATAGGTCCCGCGCCAGGATGTCCCGACTCAACCCGCGACGCTTCAGCTCGGCATCCGAAAGGCGCGATAGCTCTTCGTACGCAGTTGCAGCGGCGTAGTGGTCGGCGCAGCTCTTCACCCATGCGGCGACTCTCGGCAACAAGCCGCGCGATAAGGGCCTCGTGGGCGCACTGGGACTGGACGTCACTATTGTTTCGTAAGGGGCGAAGCTCTCGTGCATGTTCACGGGTGTCACTCCGCTGCGACATGGCAGGCCCGACTGGGCGGGACGCGTTCGCTGAGCCACGCGGCGATGCTGAGACGCATAGGTCCTCCTGGGAGAGCGCGCCGAGAGCATGCTTGCGCACTTGCGTGACGCGTGAGACTGGCCTTGTCAGCAAGGTTTGAGCCAATTCCCACCGATCAATTCATTGACCGTTAGTAGCCTTGAGGACCTGCATCCAACGGGCAATTTCACGCACAACCAACTTCTGCAGTGCGTCAGGTGAGCGGCCAGCCCGGTCCGGGATGACGCTGCCAAG
>Ga0075420_100002721_pt1 | contig 15330 bp, 18 predicted proteins | sample SoiMetdeltSBSDD4_FD_75296 | JGI IMG/M metagenome (GOLD analysis project Ga0075420, IMG submission 75296) | Bulk soil microbial communities from a Populus tree surrounding site in Tennessee, USA - Soil MetaG P. deltoides SBSDD4 | ecosystem: Environmental > Terrestrial > Soil > Tree plantation... | reverse complement strand
CGTCGAGCCCGGTGGGATGATCGAGAAGCTGGCGCGCGGCATGCGCAACGTGAAGCGCGCGGCCCGCGGGGACCTTCACAGGTTCAAGGCGTTCATCGAGATGCAGGAGCTGGAGACCGGAGCCTGGCGCGGCGTGATCGAGGAAGGCGAGGTCGTCGAGGAGCACCCCGAGGATTACGACAGCGGGCGCGAGTACAGCGACATCGAGGACATCCAGGCCGAGGCGGATGCCCAGGCCGGGGAGGACGAGGAGCAGGAGGAGCAGGAGGAAGAGGAGCGCGAGGCCGTCGGCGCTCGTAGCTGACGACGACCTGCCGAGAGGGAAGGACGGGAGTCATGAAGTCACGATCGCGAGATAAGGCCGAGGGCACCGCCGACACGGTTGTCGGGAAGCTCATGGAGGCCTTCTCGAAGCTGACCGGCAACCGCTCCGCGGGCGCCAAGGGCAAGGCGGCGCGCGGCCGCGGCGCCATGCGCAAGAACAAGGGACGGGCGAAGCGGGCGAAGTGAGGCGGGACTTGTAGGGACGGGTCGATGAGCGACCACGCCGCCCTCAAGTCAGCCGCCGCCTCGCGGCAGGTGCTCTCCGACCGCGTGCGTGCCGGGGAGCCGACGTTGGGCACGTTCTGTGATTTGGGTTCGGCCGCAATCGCGGAGATCGCCGCCGGCACGGGCTTCGACTGGGTCGTCGTCGACCTCGAACACGGCGCGGCCGACCGCGCCGCGGTTCTCGACTCGCTTCGGGGGATCGCCGCCTCAGAATCGGCGGGTCTGGTGCGCGTGCCGTCCTGCGACAGCGAGCTGATCGGCTGGACGCTCGATGCCGGGGCCGCCGGCATCGTCGTCCCTAGAGCGCATGGCGTCGCCGACGCACGGCGCGCGCTCGATCGGTCGCTGTACTCCGCGGGCCGCGGGGTGTCGCCGGCCTCCCGCGCATCGCGGTACGGCCGGGAAGCCGAGTACGCGCTCACCGCTGACGCGCGACGCCTCTTGATGATCCAGATCGAGACGCCCGGCGCGCTGGCCGACGCCGAAGCCATCGCGCGGTTGGATGGAGTGGACGTCCTGTTCCTGGGGCCAGGTGACCTGGGCAAGGAGCTCGACATCAGCGGCGCCGACCATCCGAGGATGCTCGAGGCGGCCGAGCAGATCGTTCGCGCCGCCCAGGCCGGAGGCAAGAGCGCCGCCGTGTACGTGCACGATCCGGGACTGGCCGCCGTCTACCGCGAGCTGGGATTCACGCTCATCGCATCCGGCTTCGACTCCTCGCTCGTCGCCACTGCGTATGACCGGCTGCTCAGGCAGATCGTGGACGGCTGAGCGCGCTCACGGCCCGCCGGGCGCGAGGAAATCCAGCACGGTGTCGGCGAACAGCTCGGGCGCCCGGTGCAGGCAGCCATGGCGCTGCCCGGCGAGCAGCATCAGGCTGGCTTCGGGGAGCCCGGCCGCCACCGCCTCCGCGTCCGCCCTGATCGACGGGACGCTCTCGGCGCCGGCAAGGACGAGCGTCGGCGCTGTCACGCCGGCGTAGCGCTCCGGCGCGAATCGGTAGCCGTTCTCGAGCTCGAGCTCGCGGTGGAGCACCGCTATGCCTGCCACCGAGGCCGACCAGCTCGGGGCGCGGTGGTCGCGGGCCAGCTGGGCCGGCCCGTGGTGCTCGACCTCCTCCAGGACGGCGTCGAGCGCCGCTTCCGCCCGGTCCTGGCGGAGCAGGGCCTCGACGCGCCCGGGCAGGCCGTCCGGGCAGATCGTCCGACCGTCGCGCGGCACTCCCTCGTAGAGCACCATCCGGCGGATCTCGGCGCCCGCGCGCGCCGCCTCGAGCGCGCACAGCGCGCCGAAGGAATGGCCGATCAGGTCGACCGGTCCCGGCAGCTCTTCCAGCACCGCGACCACGTCGGCGCTCTCGGAGCGTGCGTCGTAGGTGTCGGCGTCCTCGCTGTCGCCGTGACCCCGCCGGTCGAGCGCGTAGACGCTGACCCGTCGCTCGAGCAGCGGGCGCACGGCGCCGAACGCGTGCTGCCGGTCCGACAGCGCCCCGTGCACGAGCAGCACGGACGGGCCCTCGCCGCTCGCCTCGTAGGCGATCAGGGTCCCGTCAGCGGAGGTGGCGCGGCGTACCGGAACGCGGGCAGGCTATACCCGAGACGAAGGTCCGGCGGCTCAGGCCGTGCCCGCGGCGAGGTCACGAGCCGTCAACTCGAACGAGTCACGGTCGATGCCCCAGGCCATCCTCCGTGGCGCGATCCGGATCCAGGCGGGCTGGAACGGGAAGCTCGCGTTGAGGCGCTCGCCTTCCTCGCGCCGTCTTCGGTGTGGGTCTCGGCACGCCCTCGAATCTCGATCCCGCGCGACCGCCACGGGTCCACCGAGGCCAGGTCGTCGACCACGACCGCGACGTCGGGGCTGCGCCGAGCGTCGCGGAACCTCTTGCTCCCGTCGGGGTCATAGAAAACCCCGACCGGCATCGCGTTGGGGGTCGTCCGTCAGCGCCGACTGTCGCGATGCGTCCGAGCGGCGGGCTCGGAGCCTAAAGGCAGGGAACCTATGCTGCCCGCGTGAGCGACCCTGCGACACGCGAGCTCGGCACCGGCGATCCGCAGGAGTTTCGCCGGGCCGGTCACGAGCTCGTCGACGCGGTTGCCGATTACCTCGCGGGATTGCCCGAGCGGTCGGTCTGGCAGCCGATGCCGGATGACCTGCGCGCGGAGCTGCTCTCGCTGCCGCTCCCGGACGGGCCGACCGAGCTTGGCCCGCTCGCCGGCACGATGGCGAGCGAAGTGCTGCCGCACGCGATGGGCAACGGGCACCCGGCCTTCTTCGGCTGGGTGAACTCGCCGCCGTCGCCCGCGGGAGTGTTGGCGTCACTGGCCGCGGCGGCGATGAACCCGAGCGTCGTGTCGGGCGACCACGCCGACGTGCACCTGGAGCGCACCGTTGTTCGCTGGCTGGCGGAGCTGGTCGGCTATCCGCACGCGCCGGGCGGCGGGCTGCTCACGAGCGGTGCGTCCGCCGCGACGATCGTGTGCCTCGCCGGGGCCCGGGGCCGCGCCGGGGCCGCGGACGGACGCGACCTGCGACGGGAGGGACTCACGGGTGGCGCGCGGCTCCTCTCCTACGTGCCGGACGAGGCCCATAGCTGTGTGCCGCGCGCCATCGAGCTGCTCGGCCTGGGCAGCGGGTCGATCCGGCCCGTGCCGCTGGCTGGGGGGCGGCTCGATGCGGACGCGCTGCGGGCCGCGATCGCGGCCGACCGGGCGGCCGGTGCGAGACCGGCGCTGATGGTCGGCTCGGCGGGCACCGTCAACGCGGGCGCGATCGACCCGCTCGAGGACCTCGCGGACGTGGCCGCGGCCGAAGGGCTGTGGTTCCACGTCGACGGCGCGTACGGCGCCTTCGGCGTGCTCGATCCGGCGATCGCCGGCCGCTACCGGGGCATGGAGCGCGCCGACTCGCTCACGCTCGACCCGCACAAGTGGCTCGGCGTTCCCGTCGACGCAGGCTGCGCGCTCGTGCGTCGCCCGGACGACCTGCGCGAGGCGTTCAGCATCGTGCCTCCCTACCTGCGCCAGGACACCGGCGCCGAGGTGGGCACCTTCGCCGAATACGGCCTGGAGCAGACACGGCCGTTCCGCGCGCTGAAGACGTGGGCGACGATCGCCGCCCGCGGTCGCGCCGGCATCGTCGCGCAGGTCGTGCGCGCGAACGCGCTGGCCCGCGAGCTGGCCCGGCTCATCGAGCAGGAGCCGTCGCTCGAGCTCGTCGCCGCCCCGGAGACCTCGATCGTGGCCTTCAGGGCCCGGCCCTCGGGCTGTTCCCCCGACCGGATCGAGGCCGTGAACCGCGCCCTGCCGGAGGCCGTGCAGGCGCGCGGCCGGACGTTCGTGACCGGCACGATCCACGAAGGCCTCGAGACCATACGCGCCTGCATTCTCCACCCGGGCACCACCGACGCCGACCTCGCGACGCTCGTGGCGGAGGTAGCCGCCGTGGCCGGCGAGCTGGCCGCACGCTCCTCCTAGCGGCTGGCGGCCGGGTCACAGGGCGGCTGCGATCGCCAGGGCGCCTCGACGCCGTCGCTGCGAGGACGAGAGCCGCACGGGCGCGGCGCCGAGCACGGTCTCCGCGCACCAGGACACCTTGGCCGGATCCATGCCGAGCTCGAGGGCGGCGCGCCGGATCGCCTGCTGGCGGTTGAGGCCGTCGGCCTCCCCCCGCCGCACTCGCCGCGCGACCGAGGCCACTGCCTCGTTGGGTGTCAGAGCTTGTCCGTGCATGGGGGTCACCTGTCCTTTCCTGGCTTGGCGTGACTGCAGGGCCCAACGATCGCCTCTGCGCGTTCCCGCCACCAGGAGGGTCAGCCGACGTCTGGGTGTCGGTAATCCGCCATTCGGCGCTGCCACGCCCGACGTCCAGGGCGCCGGGCCGCTCAAGTCTCGTGCGTGACGTCCGAGTCATACGGCAATGGCTCGTCGACGTGGCCTAGCGGCCGCAGGAGGCTCCGCATGACCTCGTTTCGCTCGTTCGTCGCACTGCTCGCGCTGATGGCGAGCGCGGCAGTGGCCCCCGCGGCCGCTTCGGCCGAACCTTCGACGCAGAGGACGCTGACCTACGCGTTCACGGACTGCAGCGGGCCCGCGGGGACGCCGGCGTCGTTCGTCGCCGTGAAGCAGCCGGGCGGGGGAGCGGCGCTCCATCTGACCGCGGGTCGCGGCGTGTTCATCCCGGTGCAGGCGCTCGACGCCGAGAGCGGCGAGGTTCTCTTCGCCACTCCCGGCTTCGAGCGGAACGGCCGGGCCACGGTCACCTGCTCGCTCGTGAACCCGCGCAGCGGTCAGGCTCAGCTCGTCGCGGGGTTCCTGACGCCCGTGGGCTAGGCGTACCTGCGCTCAGCAGGCCTCGAACGGCAGGGCCAGCACCTGGCCTGGGAAGATGCGGTTCGCGTCGGGCACGATGTCGCGGTTGAGATCGAAGATCTCGGGCCAGCGCGCGGCGTCGCCGAGCCGCTCCTCCGCGATCCCCGACATGGTGTGGCCTCGCTGCACCAGGTGGACGCAGAGCGAGCCCCAGGTGTTCGGGCCCACGATCCCGTCCTGGACGAGCCCGGTGTCGTGCTGGAACTGCAGGACGGCGTCCTTCGTGGCCGGCCCGAAGACCCCGTCCATCCCCACGAGATTCCCGCGCACGTTCAGCGCGTTCTGAAGCCCCTTCACCGCCTCGCCCTTCGATCCCTGCTTGAGCGTGGGCGGCGTCTGCGTCTTCACGGTCGGTGCCATACGAGTCCTTCCTTTGCGTGTCGGCTGCCGGCCCGGGCCGGGGCCGGCCGATCGATCTAGCCATAGCGCCTCGCTGTCACCGGGGCGTCACCCGCGCATCACGCGCTACGCCCAGATCCGGTCGAACTCCTCGGCGTCGAGGGGAAGGAGCCAGCAGGCGGCGATCCGCCCGTCGCGGACCCGGTAGAGACCGACCGTCGACCAGCGTCGCTCGACGCCCCCGAGCGTCGCCCGACCGTCGGTCAGGGCCGCCACGTGGTTGCCCTCGCCCGCGAGGATCTCGCGTGTCTGCATCTGGAAGCTGCGCGAGGCGAGCTCGCGGCGACGCTCGAAGTAGGCCATCACCTGCTCGATGCCCTCGTAGCGCCCGGCGATCGCGTTCCGGCCCGGGATCGTCCAGACGATGTCGTCCGTGAGGAGCTCGCGCAGGCGCTCGCCCGAGCCGCCGGCGTAGAAGTCGCGCTGGGCGAGGTGGAGGCTCTCGATGTGGTCGCGGGCGGCCATCGTTCTAGAGCGGGGACTCTATATCGAGTTGCGGCTCGGCATCGAACGGAGGTAGGTTCTTGCTGCGAGTGCTCGAACGAAGCTGCGTATTGGCCGTCGCTGTGAGCCTGGCGGCTTGCGCCGGCCTCGCGCCCGAGGCGCGGGCCGATTACTACCGCTACGACTGGACCCAGGAGATCACCGAGCGCTCCAAGCGCTACACGATCTGGGGCACGGGCGAGGAACGTCATGGGTACGAGGTGGCATACAAGGGACCGCGAGTCATCGTCCGCGGCTCGACCACCAACTCGGACACCTATGAGTGCCCCGGAGTGGACAGCGTCTCGAGCTGGATGGCGGTGGCGGACGATCCAGACAGCGCCTCGCGCAGCTTCACATCGGCCAGCACCGCCGCGGTGGCGTCTCAACTCGGAGGCAGCTACCTGGTCACCACGACCAACTGGAGCGCCGACGACATCAACATCCGCGTCGTCTCTTCGTGCACCAACGACTGGATCGCCTATCCGTACTTCAAGGAGTCGCTCGTGGAGTACCTCGAGGACTGGGTTGCCGGTCTTCTCCAAGGCACTCCGGACTGGGTGGCTCTGGTGGTCAAGTCATTCGCCTGGTTCTCGAGCGCCTCGCGCGCGTCGAGTGGCGAGGCACCGGTGCAGGCTGAGAGAGCGGGCAACGTCTTCCGGCTGCGCGACGGAACCAACAGGCTCGCGCTCAGCTTCAGGCAGTCGAGGCACAGCCGTCGCCCACCCGCGATCTACCTCGCCACGAATCCGTCAGCCGCGGACTGCCGAGCGCGGCGGCTGCACGTTCCGGTGATTGACGGCTCGGGCGCCGCGCTGATCGAGCTCCGCTGCCATGGGCTGAAGCGGGGCGCGACGGCGCGTGTCACGATCCGCAAGGGGATCCGGCGAACCTTCCCTCTGCACGAGGGCAAGGGCACCATGCACATCCGCCTCGACAAACCGCCCGGGACGGTCGAGCCCCTCGTGCACCTGAGCACCCGTCCGTCGAACGCGCCATGCCGGACGGTCCGTCACCGCCTGCGCCTCACGCGCACCACGATGGACCTGCGGCTCGCCGGGCGCTGTGGCCGGGCGGCGCGCGACGCGGTCGGAGCACTCTACGTCGGTGGCCTACTCGCGGCGGGGAGCGACGCCTCCGGCTGATCCCACGTAATAGAGCTATCGCTCTATAATGCCTGGCGATGCAGACGAACGCAGACATCGTTCTGGCCACGTTTCGCGCCGTGGAGCAGCGCGACCCCGACCGGCTCTTCGCGCTCTGCCACGACGACGTCGAGTTCCACGACGCGCCGTCGCTCCCCTACGGCGGGGCCGTGCGCGGCAAGGCCAAGCTGCGGGAGTGGCTGGACAGCGCGCCGGAGAGGACGTGGCTCGGCACCTGGGACGGGCTCCAGCCGACCGAGGCCGAGCGGCGTATGGATCCCCGCGTGGTGGCGAGCGCGGGCCAGGAGGTGACGGTCGTCTTCACGCAACGCGCCATGGGCGCGGATGGCGAGCGCTTCGAGTCGCCGGTCCTCGGCCTCTACGAGGTTCGCGACGGTGCTCTCGCCCGGGCGCAGATGTTCCACTACGACACCGCGGCGATCCTGGCCTTCCTCGAGCGCGCCCGGGCCGCCTAAGTCACCTAGAGGGGCTCGTCGATCACCGCGGCCACCGCGCGGCCCAGCTCCGCGCGCAGCCCCTGGGGCAGGCGGCTGCCGGTGATGAGGTGACGCCGGGCCGCGCCGTAGGGGAGGTCGAAGACCGCGAGCAGCGTGCGATCGAGCGCGGCGCGGCTGCGCCGGCCGTAGAGCCGGCGGGCCAGTGTCATGACCGCCCGCTCGACGGGCCGGTTGAGCACCGCGAGCTCGTCGGCGAGGGGCCCGTCGGGGACGGCCCTGATGAGATCCTCGCGCCGAAAGCCCACGAGCAGCTGGGCGTCCGCGGGATGGTCCTCGCAGAAATCGACGATCGAGAGCGCCGCCGCCAGCGCAGCCTCCCTCGGACTGTCGCGCTCGACGGCCGCCAGGAACGAGGCCTGCGAGCGCTGGACCGCCCGGATCCAGAGCCCGGCGATCAGCTCGTCCCGCGAGCCGAAGCGGTGGTAGAGCGATCCGGTGGGCGCGCCGCTGGCGCTGGCGATCGCATCCATCGTGGCGCTCCGGGAGCCCTCCTCGAGGAGCAGGTCGCGGGCCGCGTCGAGCATGGTGTCGGTGGGATGTACCTGCGGTCGCGGCATGGATATTCGAGGGATAGCTCTACTACACCCCGCGGCCGGAGCCGCGATCTACCCGTACGGATTCTTGGGCGAGCGGTCCTCGGACAGCGATGCCTGCGTGCGTGCCACGAGCAGCTCGATGGCGTCCGCCAGGTGAATCGGGGCGATGTTGTAGTCGCCGCGCTCGACCCGCAGCCTGTGCGCCTCGAGAAGCACTTCGGCATGCGTGCAGCCTTCGGGCGGCTCGAACCGGTACGAGGCGAGCTCGATCAGGAGGCCGAGCGGGTCCTCGAAGTAGATCGAGTCCATGAAGCCGCGGTCCTTGACGCCGCTGTGCCGGATGCCGCGCTCGTCGAGGCGCTCGACCGCCTGCCTGAAGCTGGCCTGCGAGACCGACAGCGCGAGGTGATGAACGCAGCCCGGGTCCGTCGGCGTGCGCTCGGCGTCCGACTCGCGGTCCTCGTCCGTGAACACCGTGATCAGGCGACCGTCCCCCGGGTCGAAGTAGAGGTGGCTCTCCGAATCGTTGTCGAGGTTCGGCTGCTCGAACACGAACGGCATGCCGAGCAGGCCCTCCCAGAAGTCGATCGAGGCTTGCCGGCCGGCCCCGACGATCGTGATGTGATGGACGCCCTGACTCTGGAGCTTGCGCACGCAGGCGGGCAGTCTACGCTGCGCGGATGGCGTCGCTGCTGGAGATCGACGACTCCCTGCTGGTCGCGGTCGACGTCCAGCCCGGCTTCCTCGCTCGCGTGGAGCCGGAGCGCGCGGCCGAGTCGCTCGGGCGGGCGGCGTGGCTCGTGGGCGTGGCGGCGGCGCTCGAGGTGCCGGTGCTCGCGACCACCGAGAACGCGGACCGGTGGGGCGGGGTGCACGAGGCGATTGCGGCGCGGCTCCCGGCCGGCGCCGAGGTCCACGACAAGCGGGTGTTCGGGCTGGCCGGCGACCCGCCGGTGCTCGCGGCGCTCGAGGGCACCGGCCGCCGCAGCGTCGTGCTGCTCGGGCTGGAGACGGACGTCTGCGTGGCGCAGTCGGCGATCGGCCTGCGGGAGCGCGGCCTGGATGCCCGGGTGGTGATGGACGCGACGGCCTCGCCCGGGGACGCGCACGAGCACGGGCTCGAGCGGCTCCGCGGCGCGGGCGTTCCGCTCGTGTCGGCGAAGGGCGTGTTCATGGAGTGGGTCAGAACGCCGGCCGCCTGCCGCGCCTTCGAGGCGGCCCATCCGGAGCTGTTCACGGACGCGCCGGTGCTCGTCTGAGGTCGGCGCGCTGACCGACGAGTTCGTGACCCAGACAATCGAGCTCCCCCGCGGCGAGATCCGGGTGCTCCAGCCGCGCGAGGTGGCCGAGCTGCCCGACTCGGGCGGGGTCGAGTGGGCGCCGCTCGCTCCCTACTGGGCGGTGCTGTGGCGCAGCGGCGTCGCTCTCGCCCGCGAGATCGACCCCATGGAGCTCGAGCACCTACGCGTTGTGGAGCTCGGCTGCGGGCTCGCGCTGCCGAGCATCGCGGCCGCCCGGGCGGGGGCGCGCGTGCTCGCCACGGACGTCTGCGAGGAAGCGCTCGCGCTTGCGAACCGGAACGCGCGCGCGAACGGCGTGGAGATCGAGACGGAGCGGGTCGACTGGGCCGAACCTGCCGAGCTCGTCCGGCGGGCGCCGTTCGACCTCGTGCTCGCGGCCGACGTGCTCTACGAGCCGGCGAACGTCGCCCCGCTGCTCTCGCTCCTGCCGCGCCTGGCCTCGCGGGCCTGGCTGGCGGACCCCGGCAGGACCACGGCCGCCACGTTCCACGAGGGCGCGAGCGGCTCCTGGGAGGTGGAGACTGAGAAGCGCGGAGTGGTCGGGCTTCACCGCCTGCGGCTGCGTGCCTCCCTCCCGGGCCCTTGACTTCAACCACGCTTGAGCATGCATCATCGGTTGCCACATGCCTGTCGCGATCGTCACCGGCGCCTCTCGCGGCCTGGGCCTTGCCCTCACCCGGGCGCTCTCCCAGCGCGGCTGGACGCTCGCGGTCGACGCGCGCGACGGGGCGGCGCTCAGCGCGGCGAGCACGGGCCTCGATGGCGTGCGCGCGCTCGCGGGCGACGTGGCGGACGAGGATCATCGGCGCGCGCTCGTCGAGGCGGCCGGCGGCCCGATCGACCTCCTGGTGAACAACGCGAGCGTGCTGGGGCCGAGCCCGCAGCCCGCTCTCGCCGACTACCCGCTCGCCGAGCTGCGGCACGTCTACGAGGTAAACGCGATCGCCCCGCTCGCGCTGATCCAGCTGGCGCTGCCCAGCCTCACCGCCGGCGCGGCGATCCTCGACGTGACCTCCGACGCCGCCGTCGAGGCCTACGAGGGCTGGGGCGGATACGGCTCCTCCAAGGCCGCGCTCGAGCAGCTGACCGCGATCCTCGCCGCCGAGCGACCCGACCTGCGCGTGTACAGCGTCGACCCGGGAGATATGCGCACGCGGATGCACCAGGAGGCCTTTCCTGGTGAGGACATCTCGGACCGCCCGCCGCCCGAGGACAGCGTGCCCGGGCTGCTCGCGCTGATCGAGGGGGAGTTGCCGAGCGGGCGCTACCGGGCGGCCGACCTGGCCGAGGCGGGCCTGCGCTCGTGATCGCGGCCCAGCGCCGGCTCCAGATCGGCGAGCACGCCGAGGCGAGCGAGCCGCCCGAGGAGCGCGGCCTGGCACGCGACGAGGTGCGCATGCTCGTGGCGCGGCGCCGCGGCGAGCCCCGTCTGCAGCACGCCCGTTTCCTCGATCTGCCCTCCCAGCTCGCGCCGGGCGACCTGCTGGTGGTGAACACCTCGGCCACGCTCCCCGCGGCGCTCCCCGCGAGACGAGCGGGCGAGTCGCTCGACCTCCACCTCTCGACACCCCTGCCGGACGCGGACCCCGACGCCACCCCGCTGCGATACGTCGTCGAGCTGCGTCGCGACGGCGGTCCGCTGCGGGACGCCGCGGCGGGCGAGCGTCTCGCGCTGCCTCGCGGCGCGAGCGCCGAGCTCGTGTCGCCTTACCTGGGCGCTCGGCGGCTGTGGGTGGCCGAGCTGCGCCTCCCGGGCGACCTCACCGCCTACCTGGGTGAGCACGGGCGGCCGATCTCGTACGCCTACCTGCGCTCGGAACGGCCGCTGGCCGACTACCAGACCGTCTTCGCCGCCGAGCCCGGGAGCGCGGAGATGCCGAGCGCCGGGCGTCCGTTCACGCCGAGGGTGCTCGCCGCCCTGATCGCGCGCGGCGTGGCGATCGCGCCGGTCACGCTTCACACCGGCGTCTCGTCGCTCGAGCGCGGCGAGCGTCCGTACCCGGAGTGGTTCCGCGTTCCCGCCGCCACCGCGCGGCTGGCGAACGTCACGCGCGGCTTCGGCGGCCGCGTAATCGCCGTGGGAACGACGGTGGTGCGAGCGCTCGAGAGCGCGGCTCGCGAAGACGGCGCTCTCGACTCGCGCGAGGGCTGGACGAGCCTCACCGTGACCCCCGAGAGCCCCGTTCGAGCGCTCGACGGGCTCGTAACCGGCTGGCACGACCCCGACGCGTCCCACCTGGACATGCTGGAGGCGATCGCGGGCCGGCGCCTGATCGTGGACCTGTACGGGAGCGCCGCCCGGCATGGGTACCTTTGGCATGAGTTCGGCGACGTCAGCCTGATCATCCGATGAGCTCGAGCACGCAAACCCCCCTTGCGATCGAGGCGTCCGGCCTCGAGAAGTCGTTCGGCGAGACCCGCGCCGTCTGCGGCGTCGATCTCGCCGTGCGCACCGGCTCGGTCTACGGCGTCCTGGGGCCCAACGGGGCCGGCAAGACGACCACGATCAGGATGCTCGCCACGCTCCTGCGCCCCGACGGCGGCTCGGCGCGCGTGCTCGGCCACGACGTGGTGCGCGAGGCCGACGCCGTGCGCGGAGTCGTGAGCCTCACCGGCCAGCTCGCCTCGGTGGACGAGGACCTGAGCGGCTGGGAGAACCTGGTGCTGCTCGGCCGGCTGCTCGGCCTGAAGCGCCCGGCGGCCAAGGCGCGCGCGGTCGAGCTGCTCGACGCCTTCGGTCTCGAGGACGCCTCGGACCGGCTCGTCAAGAACTACTCGGGCGGCATGCGCCGCCGGCTCGACATCGCGGCCAGCATCGTGGTGAGCCCCGAGGTGATGTTCCTCGACGAGCCCACCACCGGGCTCGACCCTCGCTCCCGCAACCAGGTCTGGGACATCATCCGCACGCTCTCGGGCGAGGGCACCACGATCCTGCTCTGCACCCAGTACCTCGACGAGGCCGATCAGCTGGCCGAGGGGATCGCCGTGATCGACCGCGGCCGGGTGATCGCGGAGGGCACGCCGAGCCAGCTCAAGGCGTCGGTTGGCTCGGGCGCGGTCAAGGTGCGGCTGCTCGATCCCGAGCAGCGGCCCGAGGCCGAGCGGGTGCTCGAACGGCAGCTGGGCTCCGTGCACCGCGAGGCGGACCCCGCGGCGCTGTCCGCCCCCTGCGCCGATCCCGACCGCGCGGCCGAGGCCGTGGCCGCGCTCTCCCAGTCGGGGGTGAAGATCGCAACCTTCTCGCTCGGGCAGCCGAGCCTCGACGAGGTCTTCCTGGCGCTCACCGGACACACCGCCGAGGACCAGGAGCAGAACGGCGCGGGCGCGGTCCAGGAGGAGCAAACCGCATGAGCACCGAGCAGGCCACCACCGGCGCTCCCGCGCCGCACGCCGAGGCGGCGCTCCGAAAGGCGCTCGCCTCGACCATGCGGCCTCCGCGCGCGAGCGCGGCGTCGGCGGTTCTCACGTTCGGCTGGCGCGGCATGCTGAAGGTCAAGCACGTGCCCGAACAGCTGCTCGACGTGACGATCACCCCGGTGATGTTCGTCCTGCTGTTCACCTACCTCTTCGGAGGCGCGATCGAGGGCTCCACGGGCGACTACCTGGACTACATCCTCCCCGGCGTGCTCGTGATGTCGGTGCTCTTCACAACGGTCTACTCCGGCGTTGCTCTCAACACGGACCTGACCAAGGGCGTGGTGGACCGCTTTCGGTCGCTGCCCATCTGGCGGCCGGCGCCGCTCGTGGGCGCGCTGCTGGGTGACAGCGTCCGCTACGTGGTGGCGGGCACCGTGATCATCGTCCTGGGCCTGGTGCTCGGCTTCCGGCCGAGCGCGGGTGTGGGCGGGGTCGTGGCTGCGCTGGCGCTGGTGGTCGTGTTCGCGTTCGGGCTCTCCTGGGTCTTCACCACCCTGGGGCTCTTGCTGCGCTCGCCCAACGCCGTGCTTAACGGCGGCTTCCTGGCGCTGTTCCCGCTGACCTTCCTGTCGAACGTCTTCGTGGAGCCCGCGACGCTGCCGGCGGCACTCGAGGCGTTCGTCGACGTGAACCCGATCTCGATACTCGCGACCGCCTCGCGCGGGTTGATGGACGGCTCGGCGGAGGCAGCGGACATCCTGATCTCGCTCGGCGTGGCGGCCGCACTGACCGCGGTGTTCGCGCCGCTCACCTCGCGGCTCTACCGCACGCGGAGCGCCTAAGCGCAGCCCCCGCACATCGAACGTCCCGGAGTGCCCTGTATGGCACATACTCCGGGACGTTCATGGTGGTATTGCGGCCGCGCGCGGGCTTGCAAGAGGCCCCTCGGGGCGTGAACGTGGGGGTGGATGGCGGACCGTGTGATCGTTCTCGGCGGCGGGGTGGGGGGCCTGAGCGCCGCCCACGAGCTGAGCGAACGCGGCTTTCGGGTGACCGTGCTCGAGACGCGCGACGCGGCGGGCGGCAAGGCGCGCAGCTTCCCCTTCCCGGGCTCGGGACAGGGCGGGCGCCCGCCGCTCCCCGGCGAGCACGGCTTCCGCTTCTTCCCGGGCTTCTACCGGCACCTGCCGGACACGATGCGACGGATCCCGGCCGGGCCGGCGGGCCGCTCGGTGTTCGAGAACCTCGTTGCCGCCACCGAGATGCAGCTCGCCCGCAGGGGCGGCAAGGAGCCGATCCTGCCGGTCCACCTGCCGCGCACCTTTCGCGACCTTGAGACGGCGTTCCGGTTCGTGTTCGAGTACGCGGCCAAGCTCGGCGTGCCGGCCGCCGACGCCGCCTACTTCGTGAACCGGCTTCTGGTGCTCCTCACGAGCTGCCGGGAACGCCGCTTCGAGGAGCTCGAGAACCAGAGCTGGTGGGAGTTCTCGGGCGCCGAGCGGCGCTCGGAGGTCTACGCCAAGTACCTCGCCGACGGCCTGACCCGCACCCTCGTGGCCGCCCGCGCGCGTGAGATGAGCGCACGCACGGGCGGCTACATCCTGCTGCAGATCATGTTCGACCTGGCGAATCCGGCTGGCCAGGCCGACCGCGTGCTGAACGGCCCGACAAGCGACGTGTGGATCGACCCGTGGGTCGAGCTCTTGCGCGAGCGCGGCGTGGAGCTGCACCTCGGCCAGCAGGTGCAGGCCATCCACTGCCGCCGCAGGCGCGTGACCGGCGTGAGCACCGTGGCCGGCGGCGTTCCCTCGCGGCACGAGGCCGACTGGTACGTGGCGGCGCTGCCGGTGGAGGTGATGGCGCCGCTGCTCGGCGACGGGCTCGCGCTCGCCGACCCGCGGCTGATGGGCCTGCACCGGCTGCGGACGCGCTGGATGAACGGGATCGTCTACTACCTCGACCGCGACGTGCGGGCCGTGCACGGCCACACGATCTACATCGACTCGCCGTGGGCGCTCACGTCGATCTCGCAGCCGCAGTTCTGGCAGGACCGCTTCCAGCCCGAGCGGCTCGGCGACGGCCGCGCGCGCGGGATCCTGTCGGTCGACGTGTCCGACTGGGAGGCGATCGGCAGCGGGGTCAAGAAGCAGGCGATGTTCAGCTCGCGCGAGGAGATCGTGGGCGAGGTGTGGCACCAGCTGCGCGAAAGCCTCGACGAGGACGCGGAGCGCGAGCTCGAAGGCGTGGAGGTGCTCGAGGCCTTCCTCGACCCGAGCATCGTGCACCCCAACCCGACCGAGGCGATGAACCTGGAGCCGCTCCTCATCAACACCGCGGGCTCGTGGAGCGACCGGCCGGATGCCGCGAGCGAGCGGATCGACAACCTGATGCTCGCCTCCGACTTCGTGCGCACCAACACCGACCTCGCGACGATGGAGGGCGCCAACGAGGCAGCGCGGCGGGCGGTCAACGCGATCCTCGAGCGCTCATCCTCGCCCGAGCGGCCGTGCGAGGTCTGGCCCCTCTCCGAGCCGGCCCTGTTCGCGCCCTTCCGCGCGCTCGACAAGGTGCTGTTCAAGCTCGGGCGGCCGCCCCGGCCGCCGCGGCTCGAGGACGGCGAGGTCAAGGCGCCCGCCCCGCTCAGGCTGGGCGGCTGGCTCGCGCAGCGCGTGCGC
>Ga0075420_100002720_pt1 | contig 15342 bp, 12 predicted proteins | sample SoiMetdeltSBSDD4_FD_75296 | JGI IMG/M metagenome (GOLD analysis project Ga0075420, IMG submission 75296) | Bulk soil microbial communities from a Populus tree surrounding site in Tennessee, USA - Soil MetaG P. deltoides SBSDD4 | ecosystem: Environmental > Terrestrial > Soil > Tree plantation... | reverse complement strand
CGGGGGCAATAACCCGCAGCCGTGCCACCTTGCGGTGTGGTCGGGAGGGCTGGAGAGTTGGGGGATGGGGCTGCCGCAGCTGGCGGCAACTCTATTCAATTCGTCCCAAACCACCGGTCTTGATCGGCCAGTCATCGACCAGACCGGGCTCACGGGCATGTTCGGGTTCACGCTCATGTTCTCGTCGTTCGACACCGTGCCGCACGTGTCCGACAATCCCTCGATCTTTACCGCCCTTCGGGAACAACTCGGGCTCAAGCTCGAACGTGCGCGCGGCCCCGTCGAACTGCTCGTGATCGACTCGGTTGAGCAGCCGACACCGAACTGAAAGAACGACACCCCCGCCGGCTACGAGCCGAGTGCCATTGCGGCTTTTGAAGGAAGTGTTTCATGAGAATGCATTGGAAAATCGCGGCAGGCGCTGTTGCGCTCGGTCTCGTGGGAGCAGCGACAAGCAGCTTTGCTCAGGAAGTCACCTTGCGCTACCGCTGGACGAAGGGCGAGGAAACGCGCACTCGCATGACGCAGCAGGCCAGCACGACTATCTCCGCGAGTGCGATACCCGCGGGCCCAGGCAACGGATCGGTCGAGTCCTTCATGAGCCAAGGTTTCCACACAGTCGTCGAGGACGTAGTAGCGGACGGCACGGCGACACTTCGCCAGGTGATCGAGTCGGTCCGCATCGAGTTCAATTCTCCTCTTGGAAAGACCGTGTTCGATAGCGCATCGAAAGAGAGCGATCCAACTTCCGCCAACCCGCTGGGCAAGACAATGTCGGCCGCGTATTCAGCGATGATCGGACAATCTCTCACGATGGTCGTGTCGCCGGGGGGAACGGTTCAGAAGATTGAGGGAATGGCCCGCCTGATGGAACGCGTACTGAATGCGCAACCGCAGGATCGAATTGCGCCCGATGTACTGGACGGTTTCCGAAATACGTTCAGCGACGACATCACACGCGACATGTTGGGCTGGGGGACCGCACCGCTTCCTGATCGCCCGCTCCATCCTGGCGACACATGGGAGGATCACTTGAGCGCAACCGTGCCGCTGCTAGGGGCAACGACGACCTCCCGAACGTGGACCTTTGAAGGAGTCGAGACCAGAGGTGGTATCTCACTGGCCCGGCTGACGGCGAAACTGGCGATCCGCGCCGACCCGTCGGCTCCGCAACCAGCGCTCGGGGTCCCCGTCGCAATACAAACCAGCGACAGTACAGGTGAGAGCGAGTTGTTCTTCGACATCGCAAGAGGTCGCGTCCAGCGTGTGACCACGGCACTCACTCAGCCGATGACGATGTCCATTCCTGCCTCGAACGGCGGCAGTATGAGTTTGCAAATGCTCATCAAAAGCACCCTGACCTTAGAGTTGGTCGAAGCGGCCGGTCAGTAAGCTCAGAGCCTGTGCCTGCCAGAAATCCGTCGAAACCGACGCATGCGCTCATTGGAACACTGAGGGGTCCAATTCGGGCTGCAGGAAATGCATCGCGAAGACCGCGAGAACGTAGTGACGACACTCGCGATCGCGCAGCCTATTCGATACCGACCGAATTGGCGCCTTGAGGTCTTGGAGAGCTGCGGTGATGGAAACCCTGTGCGCAACGATGCCACATCGACCATCGGTCGCAAGCGCGACACTTCCTCCCGACTTCCTCGAACTTGTTCGCCTCGCGCTCCGGTACATTACCCGGTGACACGTACGTCGATCGTGCTCTCGTCGCTCACTGGGTCGTAGACGCGCTCGACGTCGGCTGCGCGGCGCATGACGACGGCGCGCTGGTTCGTGTAGCCCTTGTCCGTGATCTCGCCAGCGTCGATGCTCGGAGGGTCGCAGAGCAGAAGGAGGCGCTGGATCCGGGTCGAGCTGCCGGAATTCTTCGCGTTCCACGCCATCAGCCCCTCGCGCACGCGCGCGCGTACGGCGTCGTCGTTCACGAGCTCCTCGATCGGATCGTCGCGCCCGACGAGCGCCTGGCACGCGCCGACGCTCGGCCAGGCCAAGAGCGCGAGGTACTCGCGATCGTGCCCGCACACGACGACGTCGGCGAGGAGTCCCGCAGCCGCCGCGACGACGCCCGTGCGCACGCCCGTGACGCTTACCCAGGTTCCGCTCGCGAGCTTGAAATCCTCCGCGACGCGGCCGTCGAAAACGAGACCGCTGGCCGGATCGCCCTCCTCGGCGAAGCGGACGGCGTCGCCGATGCGGTAATAGCCCTCGTCGTCGAATGCGTGCTTCGTCAGCTCGGGCTCGTTCAAGTACCCCTGCATCACGTTCGGCCCCTTCACGCGGACCTCGAGCTTGCTCTCGTTCGGCACGAGCTTCAGGCTCACGCCCGGCGCTGGCAGGCCGATGTTGCCCGATCGCTCAACCCGGAAGTGCGCGGAGGTGGCGAGCGGCGACGTCTCGGTCGATCCCCACGCCGTCGTCATGAAGATATCGTGCTCGGTCGACCGCTTCGCCAGCGCGACGAGGCGCGTCCACAGGTCGGGAGGAAGCGCCGCGGCCGCGTAGAACATCACCTGCAGGCGCGAGAAGAACGCGCGGCGTAGATCGTCGTCCTGTTCGAGACGCGGGACGAGCGCGGCGTAACCAGCGGGCACGTTGAAGTAGAGCGTCGGGGGTACTTCGCGGAGGTTCCGCAGGCTTGCGCTGACGAGCGCGTCAGTGGGCTTGCCCTCGTCGACGAAGAGCGTACCGGCATGAAAGAGCACCATGTTGAAGTTGTGATTGCCGCCGAACGTGTGGCTCCAAGGCAGCCAGTCGACCATCACCAGAGGCTCGTCCTCCTCGAGGAAGGGCCAGCATTGCGCGATCATCTGCTGGTTCGAACAGAGCATCCGGTGCGTATTCGGGACGCCCTTCGGGAAACCCGTCGAGCCCGACGTGAAGAGGACCTTGGCGATGTGATCCGGCGTGATCGCGGCTTCGCGCGCGCGGAGCTCGCCGTTTGGCTTCCGAGCGAAGAGTTCGCCCACGGACAGCGCCGCGTCCGATAGAGGCGCCTCACGCCTCCCGACGAGCAGCGGCACATCGTCCACGAGCGCCCGAAGTTCGGCGAGCGGGCGGCCGAACGGTGCCTCCGTCTCGAGGTAGATCACCGACGGGCGCACGAGCGTCACGACGGCGCGGAGCTTCGCGAAGTCCTGACTCATAAGCGAGTACGCAGGCGAGACCGGGACGAAGGGGACGCCAGCGAGGAAACAGCCGAGCATCACGAGCGCATGATCAACCGAGTTGCCCGAGAGCGCGACGACGGGTCCCTCGCCCCGGCGATCGCGCACGAGCCAGTCGCCCACGCCTTCTGCCGCGCGCAGCGCTTCGCGGTACGTGACGCGGCGTAGACCGTCCTCGCAGCGCTCGATGAGGAAATCGCGATCGGGCGCGCGGGAAGCTGCACGGCGGAGGAGATCGCCGAGACGCGCAGGCGGCGCTTCGAGCTTCAGCGCCGATTCGAGATACCAAACCTCCCCCTCGCGTCGCGCGACCACCTCGCGGGGGGCAAGTTTCCGCTCCGCCATGGGCGAAGGATGACACAGCCACCTTCGGTGTCTCTACCGCCATCCACCGGGGTTCACTCAGGTCGACCTGGTTCATGGAGGCATTGTGGAGGCGGCGGGCATCCCTGCGAGGGGCCAGCAGGTGAGTCACGACAGGCCTTAGGCGCCGGTATCAACGCTATGGCAATCGCGGCCAAGAAACGGGCAATGTCAATCGCCAGCAGCAGTCAGTTTTGGCGAGCACAAGCGCGGAACTTAGTATGTGACGTGTCGCAGGAGGGACCAGCATGAAAACACACATCGAAATGCTGAAGGAAATGGGAGTATCTGACGGTGACGCCGAGCAATACCTCCCCCATCTCGAGGAGGCGTTGCCCAAACACGGCATCGCCGATTCGCGCCTACGGCTCGCGCACTTCTTTGCTCAGGTGCTCCACGAGTCCGGCAGTATGCGCTTCGACATGGAGAACCTGAACTACTCATCTGACGCCTTGCGGAAGGTGTTCGGCAAGTACTTCACCACCAAGGAAGAAGCAGACGCGTATGCACGCAACCCGGAGAAGATCGCGAACCGGGTCTATGCCAACCGCATGGGCAACGGCAACGAGACGAGCGGGGACGGCTGGAAATACCGGGGCCGCGGACTGATCCAACTGACAGGCCGGTCCAACTACAAGGCATTCGCTGAATGGGTTGGCGATGTGCGCGTGATGGATGAACCTGACCTCGTATCTACCGAGTACGCCGTACATTCAGCCGTGTACTTTTGGGTCAGGAACGATCTGAACAGGCTTGCGGACAACGACGACGTTGTCGGAGTGACGACGAGAATCAATGGCGGGGTGAACGGCTTGGCACATCGTCGGGAACTGCTGAACAAGGCGAATGGTCTGCTCGGTATGCTCAGTCTTGGTGCTGGGACGCTCGCCTGATCGCCGGGCGACGTCATTAGCCGTGGCTCTCGCCAGCAGGCGTGCTCCTGCGTGTTGTCGAGTTCCCGCACCTGCGCGAGGCGCGACCATTCACGGTTCGTGCGGCACGGCTGGTACCCCAGTCTCGTTTTGACTTTTCGATAGGCACAAGCCGCCGGCGCTGATCAGCGGTCACTTGGTTGCGACCGCCGCGCAACAGCGCCTTCGGGGCCCCCGTTCTCTTCGCGTAGGAAGTCGATGACATTACGCTGCTCTCGCTCGAGCCATCTAAGGAGCGCCGAGACGAGCCCTGACGTGCCTTGACACCCTCATCAGCGGGTGATAGAAGCATCGCCGATCGTGTCACACCGAGAGAGGCCAGATCATGAGAAGGCCCCTGTTCTGCACCGGTGTCGCCCTGCTCGTTCTGGCGATCGTCTCCGATCCGGCGAACGCGCAGGAAACGCGCGACGCACGTCCGGACTGGAGCTCGAGACCGAAGTGATGGACGATCCCTGCCAGGACGAACGGTGAGAACGTTCTCCGTTCTCCTGCTGCTTGGTGTATGAACCATCCGTATCTGATCCCCGGGCTCTGGAACGGACCCTGAACCTCTCGCCTGCAGGAGATTTGTCATGCGCAAGACGACGCTTCTCGCGGCAACCCTGGTGGGAATGGTGGCATTCGGCAGCGCCGTTGTCGGTTCCGTATTGGCAGAGCCGTCTTCTCAATCAGCGCTGACGGGCAAAGTGACGTCGCAGGCGGAAGGTGCGATGGAGGGCGTACTCGTTGGCGCGAAGAAGGCGGGCTCGACGATCACGACGTGGGTGGTCAGCAACGCCGAGGGTCAATACAGTTTCCCGCTGGATAGGATGGAACCGGGCAACTATGCCGTGAGCATCCGCGCGTCCGGATACGAGCTGCCGGTGACGTCGGTCAACGTGACGGCCGAAACCACTGAACTGAATCTGCGACTCACGAAAGTCACGAGCACGTCAAAACTCGCCATGCAGGCCTCGAACGGGGAGTTGCTCATGAGCATGCCCGGCACGCCAGCGCAGAAACTCGCGCTCGGGGCCTGCGTGAATTGCCACACGCTGCAGCGCGTGCTCTTCTCCCGTTTCGACGCCGACGAGATGACGAGTGTGATTCAGCGCATGTCGAGGCACACGAACAACTCGTCGCCTTTACATCCATGGATGCGTCCGACAGAAGGTCCGACGGCGCCACCGCTATCGGGACCAAGCACGCTCGCGAAGTACCTCAGCTCGATCAACCTGAGTGCGAGGGACACGTTTGATTTTCAGGTGAAGACGTTGCCGCGGCCGGCCGGCAAGGCGACGCACGTGATCTACACCGTCTACGACCTGCCGCGGCCGGATGCGTCGCCGCATGACGAGGTGTTCGACGCGCAGGGAAACGTGTGGTATTCGGATTTCAATTCCCAGTTCATCGGCAAGCTCGATCCGAAGACCGGCAAGGTGCGGGAGTATCCGATCCCGCAGAACCGTTTCGGCCAGATCGCGCAGGGCGGTCTTCAAATCGACATCGACAAAGAGGGGCGGATTTACTACGGCAACATGTCGCAGATGCAGATCGTTCGCCTCGATCCGGAAACCGGAAAGATCGAGACCTTCAGGCCCCCGATCGCTGAGTCAGCGTTTGGCGATGGGCATCTGACGATGATCGACCCTGCATTCCAGCATGTCGACGGGAAACTATGGGCGAACGTTGCCTTCGCCACCGGAGAGGCGGGCGGCACGTGGCATATCGACCTGGCGACCAACACGTGGACCCGCGTGAAGTACCCGGCAGGCAGCCCGTCCGCGCAAGCCTACGATGTGGTCGCAGATTCGAAGAACAACATGTACGGCATGCAGATGGGCAACGACAAGCTGTGGGCGACCAACGGAAGGACGCTCGAAACCGTCTGGTACGACTTCCCGACGAAAGGCGCCGGCTGCCGGCGAGGGCACGTCGACTCGCAGGACCGCCTGTGGTGCGGTGTGTTTCAGGGCAACCGCCTGGCGATGTTCGATCCGAAGACGAAGAAGATCACGGAATGGACGGTCCCAACCGAGTGGACGCGCCCGTACGACGCACAGTTCGACGACAGGACGTACGCCTGGACGGCCGGCATGGACAACGATCTGGCGGTCCGGCTGAACAGCCAGACCGGTGAGTTCACCGAGTATCTCCTTCCGCATGAAACCAACGTTCGCCATGTCGAAGTTCAGAAATCAGGAGCCCTCTCCAGCCTGTGGCTGGGCGACCAGCACGGCGCCACCATCATCCATATCGAGCCGCTGGCGCCGTAAGGCGTAACTGGGAAGTGCGGAGGAAAACCGTGGTCGCTCAAAAATCGAAGGCCTTGGAAAACTGACGACACTCGGACCGTCTTCTGGCACTATTGCACTCGCCATCGAGCAGGCAGGAGGCCCCATGCGCCGGATTGCACCCACAACGGCAGCGTTTATCCTGGCTGTGGCAGGAACGTCGTTCGCCCAGGGGTTTATCCAGTACACCAGCCGAGCGGATTTCTTCGCGGTCAGTTTCCCTGGTGAACCGAACGTCCGGGAAACACCGTGGATGTCCGAGCAGGGGATTACCCTCCCCGCACACGTCTACAGCGTCGAGAATGAGCGAGGCCGTTACTCGATGACGGTCGTCGATTACAAGGACACCGAAAAGCTGCATACCGAACGAGCCGCGCAGTGCGTGAAGGCCAAGGGAGAGGGTGACGCTTGCAATAACGGGTGGCGCGGTGATGTGGCGGGCGCGATCGCATGGGGGACCTGGCAGTTCCTCCGCCGAGATGCCAAGGTGACGTTTTACGGCTGGTACGTCGCGGACCTCGTGCCCGGACAATGGCTGCAACTCCTCAACCCTGACGGATCACGCACGTTCGGCGCCGTCAACATGCACGGCACGCGGCTCTATCTTCTCGAAGCGACCGTGCCACGAGGTGCGCCCGCTCCAGGACTGTTTCAGCAGTCGCTGATGTTCCTCGACGACGAGGGCCGCGTCATCCGCTATCGGAGTTATTACTCGCCGAACCACTCCGACGAATGGAAGTTCCCCGCCCCGCCACCACCGCGCGCGAGGTAATCGTTGAGAGGAGAGGACCATGCTGACTAGATCGCTGTGGCTTGCGCTGGCGTGCGTTGCAAGCGCGGTGCTGCCCGTTTGGGCGCATCATTCGCACTCCAACTACGACACTTCGACGTGGACGACGATGGAGGGGACTGTCAGAGAGGTGCATCGACTGGTGCCGCACTCGTGGATCTATATGGACGTCACGAACGAGAAAGGCCAGAAGACAAGCTGGGCGCTCGAGGCGACGGGGCCAGGAGGGCTCGAGAAGGTCGGCGTCAAGATCAATGACGTGTTGACGGGCGACCGTATCAAGGTCCGTTGTCACCTGCTCAAGGACGGCGCACCAGGGTGCCTGCTCGGATTCGTGACGCCGATGCACGGCGACTCAGCACGCGGGCACGGCATCGAGCGGGACTGGGACGGCGGCGGCGGTGCGGGATTCCCGGCGACGGGTCCCTTCGCCGAGCGTCCAGCGCCGACTTCTACACCGCCTCGGTGATAGCGTCTACGGTGTAGGTCCATTTCCGCGCAATCATCTCGCGATGCCAGAGAAGAATCGTGTCTGCGGTGACAAGCACCAGCCAACATCGCCAGGCTGCTCGGGGCCTCCTGACTGCAACGGCCAGGCGCCGCTGCCGTTTCATCAATCGTGAGCCCGGAAAAGTACTTCAGCTCGATTGGACAAGATCAACGAGCGTCAACGAGGCGCGATGTCGGGAAGGATGCGCGCGGTCTCAACCCAGTCTCCCTGGCGGCGCTCGAAGACGTACGCGGCGCCCGTATGCTTCACCTGGCCGTTCAAGAGCATCCCGACCACAATCCTGTCGCCGCTGATGGCGACCGTGTTTCCGAACCACATTCCGGGCGCCGCATCGTTCGGCACCAGCTTCGCGGCCTGGCGCCACTCGTCGCCGCGACGTTCGAACACGTACGCGGCGCCTGCGCGCTCGCCGTTGCCGCTGTGATTTGGTGCGCCGGCGACGAGCGCATCGCGACTGGCGGCGACCGCAAAGCCGAACATCTGGCCGGGGGCCCCGTCATCGGCCGTGAGTCGCGTTATCTGCGCCCATCTCCCGTCTTGCCGCTCGAACACATAGGCGGCGCCTGAATCAGCACCCCGCGCCCTGGAACCAGCGGCCCCGAACACCGCCGTCTCATTGGCGAGGGCCACCGACACACCGAACTCGTCTCCTCCGTTGCCATCGCTCGGCAGGATAGTGGCGACTTCGACCCACGTACCGTTTCGATTCTCGATCGCATACGCCTTGCCGGCATTGGGTCCGCGGTCGTCGTTCAGGTCGGCGGTCACGAGCATCGTGTTTCGATCGACACTCACTCGTCCGAAGAGATCGCCTGCTCTCGCATCACTGGCCATCAGCTTCTCGACCTGCTGCCAGGTACCTCCGCGGCGCGCGAAAACGTACGTGGCGCCGGCAGCGGGGCCGCGGCTATCCTCCAATCGCGCGCCCACGGCGATCGTTCCGCCGCTCACCGAGACCGTGAGGCCGAACTGGTCGCCGGCGCCGGCGTCGCTCGCCGACAACACGGCGGCCGGATGCCACTGCTCGCCGCTTCTTTCGAAAACGTACGCGAGGCCCGAGTCGTCGCCTTTGCGATCGGCGAACTGGGCGCCGACGACCAGCGTGTCGCCGTCTGTTGCCATCGAGGCACCGAACAGCTCCTCGACCCTGACCTCGGGAACGGCGAGCATGCCGGTTCTGACCCAACTCGACTGCCGGCGCTGGAAGACGTCGACTCTTGCGGCCTCACGGGTCCCGTTCCTCATCGGGACGGCCGCAACGAAGATGGTGTCCGCCGCGGCCGCGACGGATATTCCGAACTCCGCCCAGGGAGGCAAGGTGTTCTGCTGCGCTTGAGTGACCGTCCACGCCTGGCTCACCGACAGGACAGCGATGATTACGGCGAGGACGAGGCACTTGTCCGTTCGCGGATCACGCACCATGCCAGCTCCTCTTCACAATTGAATAATCAACATCCACGGCCTCGGCTATCCGATCTCGCCAGCCTACACCAGCACGGCGACGACCGCTTCCACAAGCGAGTGTTGCGAGGGCGTCGGAATTGTGCGCTCGACGCGGAATCCGGCCGCAGCCAGTAGCGCTTCGTACTCCAGTGCCGTGCGCTCAGGGCCCGCCCGTGATCGCCAACATGATGATGTCGAGCGTCTTGCTGAAATGAGAACCCGGTGCGCTCTGACGATAAGAACGATCAAACGGGGTTTCGGCTCGCGAGGTTGACGGAGTGCCCGTTATGCGGCCCTGCCCTTCCGCCAGCACAGCGTCAGGTGCAGTGACGGAAGCGAGGAACGGACACCTCAACGCGACCGTTGACTTGCGGGAGCTACGGCTGCCCAGACTTCGCTCGCGCTCCACGCGAGCTTCGTTTGGGCAAGCCGTAGCCTCTCATTTCAGCAACGACCTTTCTTGGCCTGTCCCGGCGGGCAGTGTCCTCCCCGGGCGTGGCCCGGTGGCACGCGGTAGTAGGTGACGGGTACCGCGAGAACGGCACGCGGCACCTTGCCGATCGCCACTGAGATCCACGGTGTGTTCACGCGAGTCGCGTAGAACCATTGGTCGTTATGGACGGTGTAATAACCCCCGTCGTAGAAGAACACGTCCGCGCCATGCTTCGGTGCGTAATACACCGGCGAGGCCTGCACCGGCACGAGCACCGGCTGCGCAACCAGAACCGGCGGCGGCTGGCCGATATTCACCTGCACGCTCACTTGACTGTGCGCAGGGGCGGGCGCCGCGAGACTTGCGGCGATGACCATTGCGACGATGGACACTCTCACCACGTTATTCCTCCACATCGCGTCAAGGGGTGCGCTCTGTGGAAGAGCAAGCGAGGTGCCGACGCATCATTTCGCAGTTTGTGCGCGGATTGCACAGCCGCGTGACACTGCCCAATGACAGAACGCGCGGAATGAGGACAGCGAAGCGCGAAGGTAAGTTTTCAGTCGGCCGCTCGATGTAATCGACACGTGGCGGTCGCGGTGCCTACCGAGAACTTCGTACATCTTGCGTCGATTGAGGTTCCGGGTACTCTCCGATAGCCTGCAGTTGTGTCGTCCGGTCGTCGTTTCGCTTCTCCACTCGTCCGGCCACCGACTCTCTCAAAGGCATCGTCGGATGGTACGACGTTGTCGACTTACGGCCGGATCGCAGCGTGACGCCGAGACAAGTCATCACCGCGCGATCAAGTATCCATGCAGTCGAACGTCGGCGCCTACGTTAGCGCTTGAGACGCCGTTTGAGAACACCACCGCAGCGCTGAGGCATACAGAGGCGCCAGAATCTGCGACAACACCCGATTGTAAGTGGAGTTCCATGGTCGCGATGCCGGCGCTCACCGCATCGGCATCGATCTGAGTCCGTGCGCGCACCGTCTGATTTGCGACCGCGCCCGTAAGCCTCGCCGTGAGATGCCCTATCGCGCCGATAGGCCATGCGGCGTTAAATTTCTTTGTGATTTCCCCTTCGAGGTCCGTGAGCACCAGCGCTTGGCCGGCGGGTACCACGAACAACTCCTCCGTGCCGTCCGGGAACACGCGGTTGGTAGGAACTCCCAAATCGGCCGTACACGGTCCTCTGCCGGAGGCAAAGCTTCGTACCAAGGTCACGACATCATCGACAGCAACGGCGTCGCCGGGTTGAGCGGCAGCAGCAAACGCCTGGCTCGTGTGGCCAGCGCTCAGCGCGAACACCATAACCAGCAGACCTATCGAGACGAGCACCGACGAAATCATTTCTTTCATGGAGCCTCCGTTAGGGTGTAGCTGAGCTGACGAGCGGTGTTCGGCCACTCAGTCCTCTCCTGATCACTAAAACGTGAGCCTGAAGCTCCCCGAACGGCAGTCCTTGCAGTGCCATCGCGGCGCCGTTGCGCCTTCTCCCGCCGCAGACGGGTACATGGCCATAGCGCAGGCAAGGCAGCGACTCGTGTCGTCAACTCCCTGCCTCCCCGGTCTTGACTCGCAGCCGACCACAATCACCAGAGGATTCTGGCAGTCCCTGTATTGCTGTGTCCGTTCGCCGGTTTATTGTGCTGCACGAACCGACGTCGATTTTCACCGCCGGCGCGAACCGAGATCCGTAGAATGCGCTCGGAGGTCCACATATGCGCGACATCAGTCAGATCCGCCGGCGTCTTTTCGGAGCCGTGGTCCTGTCACTGTTCGCGGGATCACTGGCATTTGCGCAGGGCACCGCTTCCGTCGCGGGCACCGTTCGCGATGCGAGCGGCGGTGTCCTGCCTGGTGTGACTGTCACGGCCACGCAGACCGACACGGGGTTCACGCGCACCGGTGTGACAGATGAGGAAGGCCGTTTCAACATCCCGAGTCTTCCTGTGGGCCCCTACCGGCTGGAGTTTTCACTACAGGGCTTCACTACGTTCGCGCAGACAGGAATCGTGCTGGAGGTGAACGCAGCGCCCACCATCAATGCGGCTCTCTCGCTCGGCAACCTCCAAGAAACGGTCCTCGTTGCAGGATCATCGCCGCTGATCGAGACGCGAAGTATCGGCATAGGGATGGTGGTCGACAACCAGCGTGTCCTCGAGCTGCCGCTCAACGGGCGCCAGACGCTGGACCTCGTGTTCATGACGGGCATGGCGGCCCCGGGCGGAACACTAGGTGGCGCGCGCGGAGGGGCCACGTCCACGTCGCCCGGAACCATTGCCGTGGCCGGCGGTCTGCCGAACGCCACGGCGTACTCGCTGGACGGCGCCACGCACACCGACCCGTTCAACGGCTCGTCATTGCCGTTACCGTTTCCGGAGGCACTCCAGGAATTCAAGGTCGAGACGAGCGCTCTGCCGGCCCAGTATGGACATCACTCGGCCGCTGTGGTCAACGCGGTGACCAAGTCCGGTACGAATACCCTGTCGGGCGGCGTGTTCGAGTTCGTCCGCGACGACGCGCTGAACGCCACCGACCCATTCGCGCCACTTGGCCCCGACGGCGAGCGGCGCAGCGACGGCCTGAACCGCAACCAGTTCGGCGGCTCGGTCGGCGGCCCAATCGTCCGGGACCGGCTGTTCTACTTCCTGGCCTATCAACGCACCAGGATCCGGCGTGTTCCCGCGTCCTCCTTCCAGTACGTGCCGACGCAGGCGATGCTGAACGGCGATTTCACCGCCATTGCGTCGGCGGCGTGCAACACGAGCGGGGCGATCTCACTCAGGACACCGTTTGCGGGCAACCGGATCAACCCGGCGCTCTTTTCTCCGGCGTCACTGGCGCTGGCGAGCCAGCTGCCGAGAACGGACGATCCCTGCGGCCTGGTCTTCTTCGACCGTATCGACGACAGTGACGAAAACGTCTTCACGACCAAAGTCGACTATACGATCACCAACAGACAGTCAGTCTTCGGTCGGCTGCTCATTTCAGACTACTTCGCGCCGAGCGACTACGACGGGCAGACGCTCCTTTCGCCCACCCGGTCCGCCTCCACGGACGGAGCGTACTCAGGCGTCTTGGGTCACCAGTTCCTGATCAGCAACACCACAGTCAACGCGTTCCGCGTGACGGTCAATCGAGGCCCTCACACCAAAGAGTACGTTCCGCTGCTGGACTACAACGACATCGGCGTCAAGGCCACGCCGGTGTTGCCAGAATACTTGCGCCTGAGTGTTTCGGGCGGCTTCTCCATGTCGCCGGGTCTGCCGACCGCCACGCCGACCCTGGTGTACCAGGTCTCGGACGAACTGAGCATCCTTCGCGGCGATCACCAGCTCGGGTTCGGTGGGAACTACATCTACTCGAAGTACGACCCGGAGTCGTACACCTCCGCCGCTGGCAACACGTCGTTCAACGGTGGCGTGACTGGGCTGGGGCTCGCTGACTTCATGATCGGCAGAGCGAACCAATTCACGGCTGGCACCCCGACGGGAGCGAAGATGCGCTCCAACTACATCGGCCTATACGTCCAGGACAGCTGGACCATGTCTCCGAACGTGACGCTGAACTTCGGCCTTCGATGGGATCCCTACTTTCCAGCGTACAGCGGGCCGGGCCAGATCACGCATTTCGATCGCGCGCGCTTCGATGCGGGACTCAAGAGTTCGGTCTTCCGCAACGCTCCGGCCGGACTCATCTTCACGGGTGACGAAGGGATGCCGGGCAAGTCGGTCGCCCGCCGTGATCCCTGGAACTTCGGGCCTCGCATCGGCGTCGTCTGGGATCCGCGGGGCGATGGGCTCCAGACACTGCGACTGGCCTACGGACGGCTCTACGATCTGCCCCACTTGCAGACCTATACGGGCCTCGCGCAGATGTCGCCCTGGGGAAACTCAATCGTCGTGAACAACCTGCCGAGGGGCTGGGACGACCCGTGGTCGGCAACGCCTGGCGGCGATCCGATTCCGGCCCTCCTCAACGGGCCGAGCCCGGACTCGGTGTTCCCGCTCGGAGGCAACTACACGACGTACCCACTCGACTTGCAGGCAACGGCCGTGGATCAGTGGAATGTGAGCTATCAGAAGCAGCTCGCCACCGACTGGATGGTCTCGGCAAACTACATCGGCAGCATCACGAATCACATCTGGGGGACCGACCAGATCAACCCAGCGGTCTACATTCCGGGGGCGTCGACCGTCAACAACACGCAATCGCGCCGCGTGTTGAACATGCAGAACCCGGCAGAAGGACAGTACTTCGCCAGTATCCAGGAGCTCGATGACGACGCCTCGTCGAGTTACAACGGGGTGTTACTGTCGGTGCAGAAGCGCCAGAGGAACGGCTTCTCGCTGCAGGGCAACTACGCCATCTCGCGGTGTATCACCGATCGGTGGAACAGCGAGCCAGGCGTCGCGGGCGTGCCATACATGATTCCTGGAGACCGCGAGGCCGACCGAGGCCGATGCCCGAATTCACCGGACCACAATGTCAACGTGTCCGTCGTCTACCAGATACCCGGAGCTGGGGGGAGCTCCGTCGTCAACGCACTGAGCTCCGACTGGCAGGTCTCGGGGATCCTGGCCGTCCGGTCCGGCGCGTACTTCACGGTTACCACCGGTGCCGATACTGCGCTGACCGGTCAACAGAATAACCAGCGAGCGATCCAGATCCTCGACGATCCGTACGTGGCGGATCGGACCCTCACCGAGTGGCTGAATCCCAACGCGTTCGTGAGGCCCGACAGCGGCACCTACGGGACGATGCCGCTTGACGCGATTCTCGGTCCGGGGCGTTGGAACGTCGATATGTCGCTGTCGCGCTCCTTCCGGTTTGGCCTCAGGCTGTTCCAGTTCAGGTGGGAAGTTTTCAACGTCTTTAACACGATGACGCCGAACACCCCGGTTGCGACGATGAACAGCTCGGACTTCGGGAAGGTGACGTCGCTCGCTGCAGGGGCGGCGCCGCGCGTCATGCAACTGGGGTTCAAGTTTAACTTCTGACGATCAGGGCCTCGGGTAGTCGTGCTAACGGGTACTAATCGCCCGGCAGAGCCGGGGGCTCTCCGTCAGTGGCATACGCGAGGGAGAACTCAGATAAAGCGGCGTTGTCGGAACAGCGAAGGATGTAGACGAACCACACGAAGACGCATTCGAGCTGCCTGGCTTGCCATGAGCGAACCTGGCGGTTCGCCGAAGGCCGAACGCCAGGTCCGTGTTCTTGCAATCACAACGTAGATCAAATATCTGGAATGCGTCGGCTTGCGACTAGCGCTGCGCCGACCGATTCTGCTCAAACGACAAGTACTGCGCGAAGTACGGCAGGATCTTGTTTTCCCACTGACTCACCACGTGACTTCCGTGATTGCCCGCGCGCATGCTGAACTCATGTGGAATGCCTAGTTGCTTCATCCGAGCAT
>Ga0075420_100002718_pt1 | contig 15344 bp, 8 predicted proteins | sample SoiMetdeltSBSDD4_FD_75296 | JGI IMG/M metagenome (GOLD analysis project Ga0075420, IMG submission 75296) | Bulk soil microbial communities from a Populus tree surrounding site in Tennessee, USA - Soil MetaG P. deltoides SBSDD4 | ecosystem: Environmental > Terrestrial > Soil > Tree plantation... | reverse complement strand
GTCGCCCATTTCTCGAACGCCTTCAACGAGATGCACGGCGTCCGACCCTCCGCCTGGCGGGCACGCGCGGGTGCGAAGCTGCCTGCGTCCCAGGTCGCGGAGCGGGTGCCTGGGTAGGAGGACACTGACCAACTGACTACTGACTGATTACTGAGAACTGCAAAACCGATGACTGATGAGTGATGTGTGTCGACGTTGTGATCGCCAAAGCGCCGCCAACATCAGGGACGGCCAGTTATCACTCATCAGTTCGAGTCGTTTTCAGTAATCAGTCATGTCAGTAACCAGTCGTCAGGACGCGTCCTTGTGACGGCGTTCTGACGCGTTGCCTCGGCGTCGCACGACGTAGGTACAACGACCCGCGTCATATCCGCTAACGGTTTAGGCCGTCTCCTCCGAACGTTGGGACGCACGCTCGACGCCGGGCGCCGCGATCCAGTCCCAACACGCGAGCCCCCGCGGCCAGGTGGATTTGCCTTCCCGGACCGTTCTGCTGGTCGATGACGATGCGGACATGCGACTCTACCTCCGGAGCTGCCTGCGCCGCGACACGTCTCCGTTCGACCGCGTCATCGAAGCGGCCGACGGGCTGGAAGCACTGCGACTCGTGCGGTGCGAGTCGGTGGACGTGGTCATCAGCGACGTCGGCCTCCCAGGGCTCGACGGTCGGCGGCTGAGCCGCGCCATCCGGGACGACGCTGCTCTCCGCCACATCACCGTGCTCCTCATTAGCGGCGATGGCGTGATGGGAGACAGTGCCGCGGATGGGTTCCTCTTCAAGCCGTTCAACAGCCACCAACTCCTCGCCGCCCTGGACGGTCTCGGGCCGCGGCGACCGGCCTCGACAGAGCTGTAGCACGCCGAACACCCGCAGGACCCCATTCCTCCCTGCAGTCCTCATCACGGAGAGAGTCATGCATTCCCATCGATTCGCTCGCCGAGCCACGTTTGCCGCCAGCCTCCTGCTCGCCGTCGCTCCGAGTGCGGCGCAAGCGCAGGGCACCGCTCTGCCCGCCGAGCTGCAGAGCGTTCGCGCGCTGCTCGACAAGTACAACGACCCGATCGTGGCCGTCCACGATGGCTTCCTCTCGACGCTGGCCTGTGTCGAGTATCCGAAAGGGGGAAGCGAGGGCGCCATGCAATACGCGCCCGGTGGCATGGGCGTGCACTTCATCAACATGGGGAACGTCAGCCCGACGCTCGACCCGGCGAAGCCGCAGGTCCTGATCTACGAGCCGGTCGGCGACAAGCTCCGCCTCGTCGCCGCCGAGTGGTTCGTGCCGGCGCAGCTCGCTGGCGACAAGCGCCCGTCGATCTTCGGCAAGGAGCTCCAGGGTCCGATGGAAGGCCACAAGCCGCTCATGCCGGCCGAGGTGCACCACTACGACCTGCACGTGTGGCTGTGGAAAACGAATCCGGAGGGCGTCTACTCGCCGACGAACCCCGCGGTGAAATGTCCGAAGGCGTCCTACTCGTTCGCGGAAGAGGCGCCGAAGATGGTTCCGCACAAGCATCCGTAGGCCTCGGCCAACCCATCGTCACATGACGAGTCCCGAGCGACGGTCGATCCCGGGCACGACGCCCGGGCTCGACACGATGCTTACCGATCGCTATCGCATCGCGCGCCGGATCGGTGCGGGCGGCATGGCGACCGTCTATCTCGCGCGCGACGTCAGGCACGATCGGGACGTCGCCATCAAGATCCTCGACGCCGAGTTGGCCGAGTCGTTAGGCAGGCAGCGGTTCGTGCGTGAGATCCGGATGGCGGCGAAGCTGAACCACCCGCACATTCTCCCGCTCTACGACTCCGGCGAATGCGACGGGCTGCTCTACTTCGTCATGCCGGTGATGCAGGGGCAGACCCTGCGGAGCCGACTCGACGCCGAGCGGACGCTGCCCATCGACGACGCCGTGCGCATCGCCACCGAGGTCGCCGACGCGCTCGACTATGCGCACCGGCAAGACATCGTTCACCGCGACATCAAGCCCGAGAACATCCTGCTGCACGAGGGACACGCCGTCGTCGCGGACTTCGGCATCGGGAAGGCGATCGTCGCCGCCGCGAGTGAGTCGTCGACGTTCACGCAGATCGGTGTGACCGTGGGGACGCCCGCGTACATGAGCCCCGAGCAGGCGACCGGTGACGAGCTCGACGGGCGCAGCGATCTCTTCGCGTTAGGCTGCGTGCTCTACGAGATGCTGACCGGCGAAGTCGCGTTCACCGGCGCGTCGGCGCAGGCCACGATCGCCCGACGATTTCTGTACACGCCACCGCCGGTCACCACGAAGCGCCAGGACGCTTCGCCCGAGGTCGCGGAGCTCGTGGCGCGCCTGCTGGAGAAGGCGCCGGCCGATCGCTACGCGACAGGTGCGCAGGTGGTGTCCACGCTGCGAACGGCGACGACGTCCGGGCCCCGCGCCGTCACAGCACGACCCGGGACGTCTCCGGGCGAAACGTCGGTGGCGGTGTTGCCGTTCACGAACATGAGCGCCGACGCCGACAACGAGTTCTTCTCCGACGGCCTCACCGAGGAGCTCATCACCGACCTGTCCGGCGTGAAGGCGCTGCGCGTCACGTCGCGCAACTCGTCCATGCAGTTCAAGGCGACCACGAAGACACCGCGGGAGATCGGCCGCGCACTCGGCGTCCGCTACCTGCTCACCGGCAGCGTACGCAAGGCCGGGAGCGCGCTCCGCATCACCGCCCAGCTGGTGGACGCCGAGAAGGACACGCCGCTCTGGGCCGAGAAGTACAGCGGCACCATGCACGACGTGTTCGACGTGCAGGAGCGCGTCTCGCGCGCGATCGTTGGAGCGCTGCAGATCAAGCTTTCATCGTCGGAGGAGGGGCGACTCGCGGCGCGGCCAATTCAGAACGCCGGCGCGTTCGAGCTTTTCCTTCAGGCCCGCGCCGAGATGCGGCGGTACGGGGTGTCGCTCGATCACGCGCGGGTGCTGCTCGAACGCGCCATCGAGATCGAAGGCGAGTCGCCGCCGCTCCGCGCGCTCCGTGCGTTCATGGAGTTCTCGAAGGTCCGCGCCGGAACGGCGATTGACCTGCGTCCGCTGGACGTCGCGGAGACCGAGGCGCGCGCGCTGATCGCGCTCGTCCCCGATGCGTCGTACGGCCACGCGCTGCTCGGGTTCGTCGGCTACGAGCGAGGCCAGCTGAAGGAAGCCGCGCGACACCTGACACGGGCCATGGAGCTCGATCCTGCGGACGCCGACGTGCTCTTCTTCCTTACGATCACGCTCCAGGCCGCTGGGCAGATCGAGCCGGGGCAGCAGATCGCGAAGCGCTTCCACGAGGTCGACCCGCTGTCTCCGCTGTCCGGCGCGATGCTCTGCTGCTCCGAGTGGTTCGCCGGGAACTTCGGCAAGCACGTGGAGATGTTGGAGCGCTCGCTCGCACTGGATCCCGAGAATCCGATCCTCCGCTGGGCCCTGGGTTACACGTACGCGCTGATGGGGCGGTTCGGCGACGCCGCGGTTCAGGGCAAGTGGATGTTGACACATACGCCCGAGCTTCCGTACACGGCGCAACTCTCGGCGCTGGTGGACGCGGCCGAAGGACGTCACGAGGCAGCGCTCGCGTCGCTCGCTCGGGTGGACCGTGCTGCACTGGACGCGCACCACACGTTCCATCTCTCCGAGTCGGTCGCGATGGCGGGAGACACGACGCGCGCGCTCGAGCTCCTGGAGTGGGCGGTGGATCATGGCATGTATCCCTACCGGTTCTATGCCGAGTTCTGCCCGTTCATGACGCCGCTGCGCGGGATGCCGGAGTTCGATCGCATCATCGCGAAGGCGGCCCGCCGCGCGGCGGAGTTCGGCGCGTGACTGTCGTGGAGCTGGTGTCGGCAACGCTCGCCGATCGCTACCGGGTCGAACGCGAGCTCGGGCGGGGCGGCATGGCGACGGTGTACCTCGCCGAAGACCTCCGGCACCGCCGCAAGGTCGCCATCAAGGTCCTTCACCCCGAGCTCGCCCAGTCGTTAGGCGCCGAGCGGTTTCTGCGGGAGATCGAGACGACAGCGGGGCTGCGACACCCCCACATCCTCCCGCTGTACGACTCGGGGGCCAATGGAGGGTTTCTCTTCTACGTCATGCCGGTCGTGGAGGGCGAATCGCTCCGCGACCGCCTGACGCGCGAGAAGCAGCTGCCCATCGACGAGGCGCTCGCCATCACCCGTGAGGTGGCCGACGCACTCGGCTACGCCCACAGTCGCGGCGTGGTACACCGCGACATCAAGCCCGAGAACATCCTGCTCGAGAACGGGCACGCGGTCGTCGCGGACTTCGGGATCGCCCGGGCGGTCAGCGCCGCTGGCGGCGACCACCTCACGCAGACCGGGACGGCCATCGGCACGCCGCGATACATGAGCCCCGAACAGGCCGCCGGCGAGCGCGACGTCGACGGCCGGAGCGACCTGTATTCGTTAGGGTGCGTGCTGTACGAGATGCTCGGCGGCCAGCCGCCATTCACCGGGCCGACCGCGGAGGTCATTGCGCGCCAGCACCTCGTGACGGAGGCGGCGCCGATCACCAATCTCCGGCCCACCGTGCCACCCGAGGTCGCCGGCGCGCTCTCGCGCACGCTGGCGAAGAATCCGGCCGACCGGTTCAATCCGGCCGCGCAGTTCGTTCACGCGCTCGCCGCCCCATCGATGGCGACCGGGGTGCGTCCGGCGGCCGCCTGGCCGATCGCCGCGTCCCGCACGCGGCTCGCGCTGCTCGCGACATTGGCGTTAGGTGCCGTCGCGCTGGCGTGGTTCGGCGGGGGCGCGTGGCACAGCCGCACGGCGGTCGCCCCCGCCGGTTCGATCGAGCGCATCGCCGTGCTCCCCATGGACAACCAGACCGGGGATACCGCACAGCGCTTCTTCGCCGACGGCATGACGCGCGAGGTGATCGGCGTTCTCTCCGAGGTCGGCGTGCGTGTGCTCGGCCACCGAGCGGTCGCGTCGTATCGCGAGACGACACTGACCGCGACGCAGATCGCCAGGGAGCTTGGCGTGGATGCCATCGTCGCGGGCGCGATCACCCGCGCGGGCGATGTGGTGCAGGTCGCCGCGGAATTGACCGACCCCCGCACCGGTGAGGCCCTCTGGTCGCGCACGTTCTCCCGGCCCGCGGCTGACATCGTGTCGCTGCAGCGCGAGATGGCGGGCGAGATCGCGCGCGGCATCAGTGCCCGGCTCTCCCCCGAACAGTCGCAGCGCCTCGGTGCCGCCCCCGCGGTCAACCCGCGCGCCTACGCGCAATACCTCCTCGGCGTCGAGCAGACGAATCTCCGAACCGTCGACGGATTCAAGCGGAGCGTCGAGCATCTCGAGCGGTCGATCGCCATCGACTCGACGTTCGCCCCGGCGTGGGGGACGATGGCGATGACGCACGCGATCGCGCTCTTCTTCTCGACCATCACCGCCGATTCCGCGCGGCCGATCATCGAGCGCGCCACGGCGCGGGCGACCGCGCTCGACGACCGGTTCGGCGACGCGTACGTCGCCCGCGGCCTGCTGCGCGCCGGCGGTGACTGGGATTTCGCGGCTGCGGACCGCGACCTCGCGTCAGGCATGGCCCGAAACCCGTCCACGCAGGCCCGGGCGCTGTACAGCTGGGTGCTGTGGGAGACGGGGCGTCACGAAGAGGCCGTCGCGGCGATTCGGAAGGCGATCGAGATCGAGCCGACAACCGCGCAATGGCACAGCGATCTCGGCTGGCTGCTCTGGTCGATCCCCGACTCGGCGGGCTCGCGTGCCGCCGCGATGCGTGCCATCGCGCTCGATTCCACGTTCTACGAGCCCTATCACCTGCTGGCGTGGCTGGAACTGCGCGTGGGCAACGTCGCGGCCATGCGCGCTGCGCTGCAGCAGGCGCGAAGCAAGGCCGGCGGCGACTTCTGGTTCCGAGAGACACTCGAGGGTCACATGTACGTGGCCGCCGGTGACACCGCCGCCGCGCGCGCGGTCCTCGCGCGGTTGAAGAACGACCCGCGTTATGCGCAGCGCGGGTGGCTGCTCCGGGCCGTCGGCGACATCGACGGTAGCTACGCAATGTGGAACAAGGCCATCGACGCGCGGGACCCGGACGCGCTCTACACGCTGTGGTCGAACCCGTCGCTGTACGCGATCCACGCGGAGCCGCGGTACCAGCAGCTGCTGGCGCGCACGGGCGTCCGAAGGACGCGCACGCCATGAACGCCGACACGGTGCGGCAGGCGCTGGCTGGTCGCTATGCGATCGAGCGCGAGCTCGGGCAGGGCGGCATGGCGACGGTCTATCTGGCTGAGGATGTCAGGCATCACCGCAAGGTGGCGCTCAAGCTGCTTCACCCCGAGCTCTCGGCAGTGCTCGGCCCCGACCGGTTTCTCAAGGAGATCGAGCTCACGGCGAGCCTGCAGCACCCGCACATCCTGCCGCTGTTCGACTCGGGCAGCGCCGACGGGCAGCTGTTCTACGTCATGCCATTCGTGGACGGCGAGACGCTGCGATCGCGACTCGATCGCGAGCGCCAGCTTCCCGTCGCGGACGCGGTCCGCCTCGCCACTGAGGTCGCCGACGCGCTCTCGTACGCGCACGGGCGCGGCGTGGTACACCGCGACATCAAGCCCGAGAACATCCTGCTGCAGGGCGGGCACGCCCTGGTCGCGGACTTCGGGATCGCCCTCGCCGTGCAGCAGGCGGGTGGCCAGCGGATGACGCAGACCGGATTGTCGTTAGGCACCCCGCAGTACATGAGCCCCGAGCAGGCAATGGGGGAGAAGGTGGTGGACGCCCGCACGGACGTCTACGCGTTGGGTGCCGTGACGTACGAGATGCTGACCGGAGAGCCGCCGTTCTCCGGGCCGACCGTGCAGTCCATCGTCGCCAAGGTGTTGACCGAGCGTCCGATGACGCCCACGGCGGTGCGCGACACCATCCCGGCGGGCGTGGAGCACGCCGTGCTGACGGCGCTCGCCAAGCTTCCGGCCGACCGGTTCGCGACTGCCCTCGAATTTGCCGCGGCGCTCACCGCCGACCGAACCGCAGCCGCCGCGACCCGGCCGGCGTTGCACACGCCCGGCAAGCACCGCAACAACCGGTTGCGAGTGGCCGTTGCCGGAAACGTGTTGCTCGCGGCGGGACTCGCAGCGCTCGCCGTGCGGCCGACGCCGGCAGCACCCATCAGTCGCCAGCAGGTGGTGCTGTGGAGTCATGCCCTGCCCGGCGCCCTGACGCCGGGGGCGACGTTCGTCGGATCACAGGCCGCGATCGCGCCCGACGGCAGCAGCATCGTCTACACCGATTCCTCCGCCGAGGGCTGGATGCTCGTGCGGAAGCGTCGCGAATCCAGCATCGTCGAGCGACTGCCGGGAACGCAGGGCGGCGTCTCGCCCTTCTTCTCCCCCGACGGGAAGTGGATCGGGTTCCTCACCATCGACGCGAAGCTGAAGAAGCTGCCGGTGGCGGGTGGCACTCCGATCACCATCGCGCAGGGCGTCGCGACGGACTACAAGATCGGGGCGTGGCTGGACGACGGCAGCATCGTGTACACGAGCGAGGCACTGCAGCGGGTCCCGTCGGGTGGAGGCAAGGCTCGCGCGCTCCGCCTCCCGGCCGACCTGCTCGCCACCGTTCCCGCGATGTGGCCGTTGCCCGGAAGCCGAGGGCTCCTCTTCACGGGCTGTCGCGGGAACTGCGCCTTCTCGAGCGACGCCTACGTCTACGACTTCGCCGCCGATACCGCGCGCGTTCTGATCCCGCAGGCGATGGGAATCTGGTATTCCCCGACTGGCCACGTGCTGTACACGGCGCGTGACGGGGGACTCCTCGCGGCCGAATTCGACCTGAGGACGCTGTCGCTCCGCTCCGACGCGGTCCCCGTCATCGACGGCGTGATGCCGGGCGGCTTCACGCTCGCGCCTAACGGGGCGGCGCTGTACACGCTCGACCCCACGATGACGACGCCGTCACAGCTCGTGTGGGTGGACCGTCAGGGACGCGCCGAGCCGTTCGACTCGACGTGGCGAGGGCGCTTCGACTACCCCGCGCTCTCCCGCGATGGCCGGTCGCTCGCGGTGAGCCTGCGCGAGAAAGCGACTGACCTGTGGATCCGGCGCGCCGATGGGTCTCGACAGAAGGTCAGCGCGCCGGGCACCGCGAACTGGCGGCCGGCATGGTTGGCCGATGGTCGATCGCTGGTATTCGTCTCGGTAGGCGACATGGAGAAGAACATCAACGACGTGACGGTGCAGCGCGTGGGCGTGGAGGCCGGCGCGTCGCCATCGTTGCTCCTTCGGCATGCGTGGGGCGTGTACGAGGCGGAGGTGACGCCGGACTCACAATGGATGGTGTTCCGAGCCGACGAGGCCGGCGGGAGTGGCAACATCTACGCGCGGCGATTGCGGGGGGACACCGCCACCGTGCCGCTCGCGGTGGGCCCGGCGGCCGAGATGCAGGTCGCGCTGTCTCCGAACGGCAGATGGGTGAGCTACACCGGCGACGAGCACGGCGTGCGCGTCGTGGTCATCGCGTCCTTTCCGGATGGAAAGGTGAAGCGGGTGGTCTCTCGTGGCGGAGGGACCGAGCCGCGCTGGGCGCGAAGCGGCCGCGAGCTGTTCTTCGAGAGCGGCGGCCAGTTGCACGTGATGTCGGTCGCGGGCGAGACCGACCTCCAGCTCTCCGAGCCGCGCGCGCTGTTCTCGCTGGCCGGATATCGCCGGGCGCGGAATCGCGCGCAGTACGACGTGGCGCCCGGCGATCAGCGGTTTCTCATGATCAAGGATCCGCCGGCGCCTCCCATCCCCACGGTGGTGCTGGTCGAAAACTGGTTCCCGGAGCTTCTCGCCAAGGTGAAGCCGTGACCGACACCTGGCGAACGCATACGGTGAGCTGGTCGACCTGCACTCGACGTTCCCGGCCCCACGCAGGACACGTCCACACATCATCCAACTCACGAGGTCGTGATGCCGCGCTACCTGATCGAAGGGTCCTACACCACCGACGGCACGAAGGGGTTGTTGCAGGAAGGAGGCAGCCGTCGGCGGGACACCGTGACGAAGCTCATCGAAGGGATGGGCGGATCGGTCGAGGCCTTCTACTACACGTTCGGTGACCGCGACGTGATCGTCATCTATTCGGTTCCCGACGAGACTACCGCGCTGGCGCTGTCGATGGCGGTGAATCAGTCGGGCAAGGTGCGCCTAACGACACATCCGCTGCTCACCGCCGAGGACGTCGACCGAGCCGCGAAGCAGACCGTCGGCTATCGTGCTCCGGGAGCCTGACATGTCCGACACGTCCCCTGCCCTCGTGGCGGTCCTCACCGACCGGTACCGCATCGAGCGTCAGCTTGGCCAGGGCGGTATGGCGACGGTCTACCTCGCCCACGATCTCAAGCTCGAGCGGGACGTCGCCCTCAAGGTGCTCCGCCCCGAGCTCGGCGCCGTGCTCGGCACCGAGCGATTTCTGGCCGAGGTGAAGATCACGGCTCGGCTCGACCATCCGCACATCCTGACGCTGATCGATTCGGGGAGCGCGGGCGGCCTGTTGTACTACGTGCTGCCGTACGTGCGCGGCGAGTCGCTGCGCGATCTCCTGAATCGCGAGCAGCAGCTGAGCGTCGAGCAGGCGCTGGCGATCACGAAGCAGGTGGGGAGCGCGCTCGACTACGCGCATCGGAAGGGCGTCGTCCATCGCGACATCAAGCCCGAGAACATCCTGCTGCAGGAAGGCGAGGCGATGCTGGCCGACTTCGGCATCGCGCTGGCGGTGCAGGAGTCAGGGCAAGGGCGTCTCACCGAAACCGGGTTGTCGCTGGGCACGCCGCACTACATGAGTCCCGAGCAGGCAACCGGCGATCGCAACGTCGACGCGCGCAGCGACCTCTATTCGCTGGCGTCGGTGCTGTACGAGATGCTGGTCGGTGAGCCGCCGATCACGGGCAAGACGGTGCAGGCAGTCATCGCGAAGCTCCTCACGGAGCCGGCGATGCACGTCCGGACAGTGCGCCCCGCCGTGACCGAGGCCGTCGACGCCGCCGTCGCGAGGGCGTTGTCGAAGGTGCCGGCCGACCGGTTCGCGAGCGTGGCCGACTTCACGCGGGCGCTCGACGCGCCACCGGCCGTCGCGCCTAACGCGGCGGCCGTCAGCGGCGCGATGCCGGCCGCGCCGGCACGATCCCGGAAGACGATGATCGTGGTCGCCGTCGCCGGCCTCGCGGTCGTCGGCGCGGGCGCGGCGCTCGTGGCCAGCGGCCGGTTGCGGCGCGAGGACACGTCGGCCGCGCTCCGCGACCGGACCCAGCTCACGTTCACGGGGAAGACCAGCGCGCCCACGGTCTCGGCCGACGGCAAGCAGCTCGCGTACTTCACGAAGGAGTGCTCGGGCGCGGACTGCCGGTTCGCGATCGACGTGCAGGACGTGGGGAGCACGACGACGCGACGGGTGCTCGAGGGGGCGACCGCCGCGTACGGGCTCGAGTGGAGCCCCGACCGCCGCAACCTGATGATGAACGGTACGGTGGCGGGGCGCTACGGAACGCACATCGTGTCGGCGTTAGGTGGCCCGCCGCGGTTTCTCACCGCCGGCGTGGCGACGTTCTACGCCGGCGGCGACTCGCTGCTGCTCGGCGCCGCGAGCCCGTCGCCCGACTCGTCGTTCGTCGTCCGCGTCGCCGGGCTCGATGGCACGGTGCGGGACAGCCTGCACGTTCCCGGCCCGGGACTGTCGCTCGCGTCGCTGGTCTCGATTCCCGGCACGTCGCGGCTCGTCGCGATGGTCATCCAGCCGCCGCGCGGGCTGTGGCAGGTGCTCGACCGCACCGGCAAGGTGACCGACAAGCTCCTGAACTCGTGCACCTGCGGCGCGGCGGCGTCGCATGACGCCTTGTGGATGACGCGCGCCGGCCCGACGGTGGCCGAGGCCGTGGTGCGCGTCGCGCTGGATTCCTCGACCGGCCGGTTCGCGACGCACCAGGACACGATCTACAGCGGCCGGTTCTCGAATCTCTCCGTGACGGCGGACGGCACGCAGATGACCGTGGACGACGGCAGCTATTCGTTCTCTGTCATCGCGGCGAACGTGTCGGATCTCATCAAGGGGACGCTCCCTGCCGGCGCCCCACTCATGCAAGCGTCGAACCGCGTGAGCGCTGCCGTGTCGCCGGACGGCCAGCGCCTCCTGATGCGCCGCAGCGTCCCGACGCCTAACGGCGGCGACGAGATGCGCCTCTCCATCGCGCCGTTCTCCGGCGGCGCCGAAACGCCGCTCAACGCGACGGGGAGCGTCGTGAACGCGCAGTGGGTCGATTCCTCGACGGTCGCCATCTACTCGCTCACGGCGGGCGGCGTGCGGCTCGCGCGCACGGACATCCGCACGGGGGCGGCAAGCCAGGCGCTGCAGCTCGCGGACTCGACAATCGGCGGAGCAACAGCGCTGCCGGATGGGTGGGCCTGGATTCCGCGCGGCCGCGACCGGATCATCGTCGAGCGGACCGGAAAGCGCCACGAGATCCCGAAGCCCGCGTGGTACGCGGGGATCAACCAGATCGACGCGGCGCCGGACGGCGGCCATCTGCTGATGGTGGGCTGGTCGGCTTCGACGGGTGACACGCTGCGCGTGGATGTCGTGCCCGTCGCCGGCGGTCCCACGACGGAATGGTCGCGGAGCTTCGCGGAGGACGGAACGGCGACGTGGCTCGCCGATGGGACGATCGCGTTCACCGTGTGGAGCAGTATCGACGCGGCAGCGCTGCGCCGACTGACCGGGCCGGGCCAGATGAGCGCGATCGGCACGCTCGGTCACGTCGCGAACGGAATCAGCGTGTCGAAGGACCTCGCGCGGGCGACGATCATGTGGCGCGAGTACCGGGGCGATGCGTGGATGTACCGGGTGGTGAAGCCGTGATGAGGCCGATCCCGCGCCTGCTGGCCCTGCGTCATGGTGGATAGCATGGCGATCGACGCGCTGACACGCGCGTTGGCCGACCGCTACCGGATCGAGCGTGAGCTCGGTGCTGGCGGCATGGCCACAGTGTACCTCGCCCACGACCTCCGGCACGGTCGCGACGTCGCGATCAAGGTCCTGCACCCGGACCTGGGCGCAGCGTTAGGCGCCGAGCGGTTCCTGACCGAGATCCGGACGACCGCGCGCCTGCAGCACCCACACATCCTGCCGCTCCTCGACTCGGGAGAGGCCGACGGTCTGCTGTACTACGTCATGCCGCTCGTCACCGGCGAAACGCTGCGGCGCCGCCTCGAGCGTGAGCGTCAGCTCGCCGTGTCCGACGCCATCCGCATCGCACGCGAGGTCGCGAGCGCGCTCGACTATGCGCACCGACAGGGTGTGATCCACCGGGACATCAAACCGGAGAACATCCTCCTGCACGACGGCCAGGCGCAGGTCGCCGACTTCGGCATCGCGCTCGCCGTGCAGTCGGCCGGCGGGCGCCGGATGACCCAGACGGGGCTCTCGTTAGGGACGCCGCAGTACATGTCCCCGGAGCAGGCGACCGGCGAGCGGACCATCGACGCCCGCAGCGACATCTATGCGTTGGGCGCCGTCACGTACGAGATGCTCACCGGCGAGCCGCCATTCACCGGGCCGACGATCCAGGCGATCGTCGCGCGCCTCATGGCCGACGAGCCGCGTCCGCTGGTCGTGCAGCGAAAGTCGATTCCCGATCACGTCGAGGCCGCGGTCCTCCAGGCGCTCGAGAAAGTCCCGGCTGACCGGTTCGCCTCGGCCGCCGAGTTCGCGGCGGCGCTCGAGGCGGCGGGCGCGCCCACGACTCGGACGACCGCGGTCCGTACGGCTAGGCAACCGTCGCGCGGTCCGATCATCGCCCTCGGTGCGCTCGCCGCCGCGAGTGCAGCGGTGGCGGCATGGGGATGGCTCCGCCCGATCCCGCAGGCAGTGGTCGTGCGCTACCGAATCGCGATCGACTCGGTCCCGGCCGTGAAGGACTGGACCGGCGAGGTCGCGATCTCGCCGGATGGCAACGTCATCGTCCGCTCGGGTGGGCCGGGCGGTACCCTGCTCGTGCGTCGCCGCGATGAGCTCGAATTCAGCACGTTAGGCGGAACGGAGGGCGGCACGGGGCCCTTCTTCTCCGCGGACGGCACACGCCTCGGCTACTCGCTCAACGGTGCGCTGCGCGCCGTTCCGATCGACGGCGGACCCTCCACGGTCATCGCCGATTCGTTCCCGGCGCCGGAAGCGGTGGCGTGGGGCAGCGACGGCATGATCTATCGTGGCGTCGTCACTGGTTCCGCGTGGACCATCGGCCGCTCGGAAGCACGCGCGGGTGCACGCGCGACGACGGTGACCGCGCTGGATACGGCCGCCGGCGAGCTCTCGCACCTGAACCCGGAGTTGCTCCCCGACGGAAAGACACTGCTGTTTCAGGTGACTTACCGCGACGGGAAGCAGATGATCGCGGTGGGGAATGTCGACACGCGACGGCACACACCACTCCTCGAAGGCGCCCGCGCCCGATACGCCGCAACCGGTCACCTGCTCTATACGACGGGCGACGGTAAGCTGTGGGCGGTGCCGTTCGACCTCGAACGACGAGCGACATCCGGCACGGCCGTTCAGGTCGGCGATCGCATCCCGAGCACCATCGTCGGGCCGGTCGACTTCGCCGTGTCGTCGACTGGAACGTTGGTCTACTCGGTCGAAGACACTGAACGCCGGCGCGAGCTCACGTGGGTCACACGAACCGGCGTACGCACGCCGTTCGACCCGACGTGGAAGGGCGAGTTCTCGAGCCCCGCGCTCTCACCCGACGGGTCACGCCTCGCTGTGACGCGCCGCGACGGCGGCCAATGGTCCGTGTGGATCAAACCCGTGGCCGGAGGGAACCCGACGAAGCTCATGATGGAGCGCAGGAATCTCCTCGAGCCGGCGTGGAGTGCCGACGGCCGTTGGGTGAGCTACGTCGTGTCCACCGGCGCTGGCAACTCGGGCGATGTATGGCGACAGCGAGCGGACGGCAGTGGTGTCGCCGAGCGCATCCTGCAAAGTGAGCGGCCGATATCCGAGCAGGTGTGGGCGCCGATGGGAGAGCTTCTCGCACGCACGACGACGGCTACGGTCGGCGCGGGCGACATCGTGATGACTCGGCCCGGCGTCGACACGGCGACGACGTCACTGATCGCGAGCCCCGGCGCCGACTACTCGCCGATCGTGTCGCCGAACGGGAAGTGGCTCGCCTATCTCTCGAACGAATCGGGGCGGCTCGAGGTGTACGTCACTCCGTTCGATCGGCCAGGATCAGCCAAGTGGGCCGTTTCGACGGGCGGCGGCACGAGTCCGCGGTGGTCGCGTCGGGGCGACGAGCTGTTCTACATGGATCTCCGCTCGAACATGGTCGCGGCGCGAATCATCACGACACCGTCGTTCGCCGTCCAGGACACGCGGGTGCTCTTCAACGCCGCCGATTTCGTTCAGACGACGGCCTCGCGCCGCCACTACGACGTCACGCCCGATGGCCAGCGCTTCCTCATGGTGCAGCGCGCGGATGGCGCGAAGCGTGGTCAGATCGTCGTGGTCGAGAACTGGGGGGATGAGATCCGTCGAAAGTCGAGGCAGCCATGAGTGCCGCAAGCGTCCACCCGTCTGAACCTTCCCTAACGAGACCATGATGACTTTCCCGGCATCTGCAGCATTGCTCGTCGTCGCGTTGTTTCAGGAATCGGTCGCGCCGCCCCCGGCACGCCTCGCCCTTCCGCGCCCGGTGACGAACGCACCGATCGCGCGGGTGAATGACAACCGACAGCCCGCGGGCACGCTCGCCAACGGACGCCTGACGCTGGCGCTCGACATCGTCGAATCGGCGTTTCGGGCCGAAGGCGATCACGACCCCATCGTTCGCGCGTTGGCATTCGCCGAAGCAGGCCAGGCACCGCAGATCCCCGGTCCGCTGCTCCGGGCTCCGGTCGGCACGTTCGTGCATCTCACCGTGCGCAACCGCTCCGACTCGGCGGTGATGGTAGGCGGCCTGCGCCCATCGCTCCCGGCAGGCCGTGACACGCTCCACATCGCCGCCGGCGCGGCCCGGGAGATCACGTTCCGACTCGAGACGGTCGGGAACTTCTTCTATTGGGCTGCGCTGAAGGGCCTCCGCAGCTTCGAGGATCGATACTGGCTCGACTCCCAGCTCACGGGTGCGTTCATTGTCGACCCACCTGGCGCGGGGCCGTCCGCGAACGAGCGCATCTGGTTGATCACCGAATGGTTCTTTCAGCCGCCGAAGGTCCGTGTCTTCGAATCGGCGCTGACGTTCAACGGGAAGGCGTGGCCGTACAACGAGCGCCTGACGTTCAGGCAGGGTGACTCGGTTCACTTTCGGATCATCAA